>Ga0110931_1000355_pt1 | contig 17728 bp, 17 predicted proteins | sample 4_EtaG_FD_79333 | JGI IMG/M metagenome (GOLD analysis project Ga0110931, IMG submission 79333) | Marine viral communities from the Subarctic Pacific Ocean - 4_ETSP_OMZ_AT15127 metaG (version 2) (version 2) | ecosystem: Environmental > Aquatic > Marine > Oceanic | place: Pacific Ocean | collected... | reverse complement strand
CCCCATCCCGATCCAGATACACCACCTACAGTATAATCTTTTCCTTCTACAAGTTCATAATCCTTGCAAGTACCATACTTGATACCCAAGGCCTTTTCCATTGCTTCGTATTTTCTCAAAATTCAATTACCAGTTTCACGTTTTCTGTTTGGTCAGTCGCACGAACGATAGGTGCTCTGTGTTCGGTATAAAGGATATCGCCTGAATGATGTGCTATCTCAGGATTGTTTACGGCAGACATCGTTCCTGTAGCACTTGAAGATGCACCAGTAACAACTTCTGTCCCAGCAAACGCTGTGATATTCTTATTAGCATCTATACCAGTATAGTCACTTTGATAGTAAGACAAAACTCTAGTTGTAGCGTTCCAATCTACTACAACACCTTTCGCACCTGTTGTGCCACCAGTGATAATCTCATCATTAGTAAAAGTACCTGGTGTCGGTGAGGAGTTGAATGTAACTGACTTGAGAGCACTCAATGTACTTCCTGTTGAAACTGTAGTCGTACCATGGTTATAAGGATTTCTTACTAGGCCGATTCTACGGAAGTCCTGATTAACTACAAAGTCGCCAGAACCTTCTGCACCAACCAGTGCTGTGTTAGTCATACAGTAAAATGCACCAAGTTCCTTGAGAGCATCTTTACCATGACCACCCCTTGGCCCGATGACAGGTGACAATACTGCTGCAGTACTCGGAGAGCCCACAGAAGTAATACCATTAACGTGTACTGCACCGTATGTGTATCCTGTGCCCTGTGTTGTTACTGTAACTGTTGTAACAGCACCGCCAGCAATAACCACTGTACACTGACCACTAGTACCATCTCCACGAATAGGCACTGCGGTATATGTACCGTTAGTATATCCTGCCCCTGCCGTTGTAATAGTAATTCTACGAACTTCACCATCAACTGCCGCCGCCGATACAGTAGAAGCCGAGGCCCCTGATACTGTTCCTTTAGTATCAACAACCGGCATAAAGTCAGTAGTCAAAAAGTTTTGTATTTGAGTAGAAGTTAGGGTATACATATATTTCCAAATGTAACCATCACCAGGATCAAACTCTGTATTGCCAGTGCCTGTAGGTTTGGTGGTAGAGGCTGTATTACCATCATTCCACATACACTTATAAACTTTATTCTCGTCTGTCATAACAATAAAAGAGGAGGCAAACAAACTTGTTGCTCCACTGTTAGCAGTATTACTAGCACTATAGTCGTGCCTGTAGTAATCGTATGTTGTACCCGATGCCCAGTTTCGTCTTGGAATGACAAAGGAAACATCACTTGCCGATACACGTTTGGCTGCTATCATATCACGCCATTGACGTTCTTCTTCTTCTACGTTATCAGCTGGTGCGGGTGGAGCAGCATCTGACCCTCCACCTGTCGTGGAACTCCACTGCTGTGGTCGTCCAATAAACATATAGTAATTGGTAGCAGCGGCCTCACCAAATGACTCATAAAACTGTTCAGCATTATGAATCCTAAATTTGTTTGAAATAATTGCAGCCATTAAACTTCTCTCCGTTTTGTATATATTTATACAAGTTTACTAGGTTGATTTCCCAATACTTATTTCTGACGGGGCAGGAATATTATGTCTTACCGGTGTATTAAACTCGGCAATAGTAAACCCTGTCCAATCTTGAATTCTGTACCCATGGTTCTGTGTAAAAATAAATTTGTAATTATGGACAACAGTACTATCTGCATGAGTAGCCGCACTAGTACTATTTGCCCCTCTGGTACAACCAGTTAGATTGTTACCAGATTTTCCTGTGTATGTTATTTGTTCATTCTCAATAACTATTGTTCCAGCCGTTGGGAACTGTGCACCCGAAGTCAATGTTATTGTCGTATCTGAATTGGAAAGTGTTCCACCTTCATTGAGTGTGGTAAATTCTCTCTTTTCATAGTACCCAGCATGCCCACCGAATGTAGATGTGCTCGTTGCTGAACTCTGAAAACTAGGATCAAACATATGGTCATTTAGATTGGCAGTTGTCCAACCCATAGCATCGAGATTTGTTGATGTAGAATTTCTAGCAATAGTCAAAGATAAGTTCAAAGTAAGAGAAACATCTTTAGCATTACTCAGTGCGGTGTCACGTCCTACACCAGTTGTAGGTGCTGTGGATATTGTTTCTGCGGCCGTGCCCAAACGTCTTCCAAACTTCGTTGTGAATATTGTCTTGAATAGGCTAAACAACTCAGGCGTTTTAGTTTCACGTCCATCAACCAGAAGTGAATCAGTTGAAGCCGTTTTGATTCTCATATTCAGATTAGCAACTGGATTTATTTCTCCAAATAAAGCAAACCCGGATGGGTGTGCTGTACCCAGTAATTCATTTCTCCACTCACCAATAGCAGTTGATGTTTTTACAACATAAGAAAAGTCTTGGTAGTAGAAACTATCTTGAATCTTTTTAGAGTCCTCAGATAACCAACCATCCTCATTCGCATACTTACCAAACTGTCCAGCAGTAATAGCAGTAGCAGTCAATACTGATTTTTCAACAGCCGTAACGGTTGCACTGAACCCGCCAGAGGCCGACACAGTTTCACCCACCGTGTAAGTTCCAGTCACCACCGTCAAAGTCAATAAGCCTAAAGTAGCATCCCATGAGCTTATATTACCTGTTGCTGAACTAGTCCCACCTGTAGCAGTTGTAGCAGCAGTAGCACTACCCGTCACACCTGTTAGTAAAAGTCTAACGGGAGGTGTTACTGTAGGACCTTCTGCATATCCAACTCCAGACTCTGAAATTTCTACTCTACGAACATTACCCACATTGCCATCACCCCTAGCAATAACTTTACCACCAGACCGACTACCTGTTGTGGGTAGTGTTAGTGTTGGTAGACTTGAATAGTTTGTGCCTATAGACAATACTCGTATATCTGTAATATCACCTGTGCCTGTAGCAGACTCTTGAGCAATCTTATTACCCAACCTATTTTCAAAATATACTGTTTGGTCTTCCATCACAATATGATCTGCTGCGGCCATATCATAATTTTCTTCTTGAGTAAAATAAAGGGGTACAGTATCTTCTGTTGTAAGTTCTCCGACTTCAGCTTCTAAAGTAATTCTAAACTCAGTAGATAACGATCCAGTTTCTGGAGCAAAACCACCATTGGCCACAGCAATTTCAGCAGTTAGTCCTGTACCAAAGGTACCTGTATTATCTACAGTAATAGTATCACCCATTTCATAACCACTACCCACAGCAGAAACATCTACATTAGAAATACTACCGTAAGAAAGTTCATTGATACTTGCTGATGCACCTACACCACCATCAAACATTCTAGTTGTTACTGGTATAAGGTCTGTAGTTTTATAATACTGTCCCGGTGTAGTTTCTGTTATAGCAGAAAGTTGTCCAGTAAGTTTAGCATATAAAGTATTATTTGGATTTGTGTTATCTATACCATATACTGTTTGACCATCAACAAAAGTTCCAACTATAGAATCTTTGTTGAGTATAATATCTTGCACCACAATACTACCCAGTTGAATTTCATTAATTGTTTCAACTGTAGCACTGGCCTTTTCTATAGCAGAGTATCCTCCTGTAGGTCCTTGATAGCCCGCAGTATCTGGATGATGTAATGCACCTTCTAAAATAGTAACATCTCTAACAAGGTCTTGTGTGACAGTCTGTCCAATAAGATTTCTCAGATTGCCTGTGGTAAGTGTAGAGTCCTCTTGCTCAATATGAGAACCATCCTCCATAGTCAAAAAGATATCTTGGTTAGTATCATCTTCCATAACCATACAGTCATTCACCTGTACCGCACGAATAACAAAATCGTTTGCCCAGTTACCATCCGAGACACGGAGCATATTTTGATTGGGATAGAATAGTTCGACATTCTCATCCAACAACAATCTAAAGAAAATCTCATGGCCTTTACGAGTACCCTTTGCTCTATAAAGGTCCTTAATACTTTTTAAGATATTCCTTTGGTCAACACCTGTCGCCAAACTCCGAGGAATAGTTTTTAAAAATACTTCTTTGAATCTGTCAAAGAAAGTATCGACAGTATCATCCACGTTTGCATAAGACATTAAGTTGGATACATTCTCAACCGGGTTAGCACGATACTTACTTATAGTTCCAGTAGCACCAGAAGTAGCACCAGTAATATCCTCGTCTATCACAAAAGAATTTGACGAGGATATAAAAAGTCTACTGTTAGCATTGATATCTTCAACAAGAACTGTGGCCGTTGCTTTAGAAGTAGATCCTGTTATAGTTTCACCATTTTGAAATACAGATATACCAGAGTCCTCAAGAACAACTTTATTATCCTGACGACCGGTAGGACCTTGATCCTCATTTTGTAATTGAATAAAGTTGACATCATCTTCCATCAGAAGTTGGTCAACAGCACCAACACTAGTTAGTGTAAGTTCAGCACTTTCCATAAACTCATAATATCGTTCTAGAAATGGAATTATCCCAGCGTTGTCCGCTCGGACAAACTCTGGAAACTGTTCCGCTATTCTTACAGAAACTTTATTATCTAGTTTTTTCATTAGTAAGAGGATGTAGTGTTATATGCTGTTCCGGCGTTTGATGTCCCGGCCGCAATAGTATCTACAGCAGCAGTAACAGTCATACTAGTAGTGTCTATCTGAAACACTTGATTTCTTACAGGGACCAAATCATTAGAAGCAGGTTTCATTGAGAATTTAATAGTTCCATCCGCATTGACAACTTCAGTTATAGTTATAGAATCTATAGCAATCTTTCCAGTATTATAGTCAATTGTTCCGGCTTCACTATCTACTGTTGTTTTAGTTGAACCAGTAAGATAGTAAGTAAATATTTTACCAACACCATCGTCAGCGAAATACAGTGTATTAGCATTTCCTTCTATCTTGAAACCTGTGGACCATGCAACTATACCCTGACCTTCAATATCTCCAGCACTATGCTCAATACTATTTTCAAAAGCGATAGTATATTTTGTTGCTGTATCTAATGTAGGTGTTTGGTTATAAGATGCTCGAATAGTCGTTATGTTAGAAACGATAGCGGGATCCACTTGGTCTATCTTTGTTGTGAACTGAGAGAAACGAAATATCTTTTCAAACTTCTGCAAGTCAGTATCACTGTAACTGGTTATCATATCCGAAACCTCTGTTTCAAGGCCAGAACCAGTTTTGACTGTTGCCCCATCATTGAACTTGAAATTTACAAACGGAGTAATGAAAATAGTAACGGGATCAACAAACTCAGGTGTGATACTTGCAACCGTGTAGTCTTTTAGTGACTGTACCAAGGTTGCTTTTGTAGTTGTAGTTAGAGTGAAACCAGTCTTTGGACGAATACTCATAAACACCTTACCATACACAACTGGGTCTGCATATTCCCCACCCCACACAGCAACCGACTCGATGTTTGGATATAACTGATGGAGTAGTGCTTTATAGTCAGCAGCAGTTACTGCTCTATTCTGTGTAGCATAACTAAACGGTGCATTGTATTTTATCGAATCTAAATTTTCAGGAATGGCACCACCTGACGCTGAAACTGATGTAGCAACTGTAATGTCTGTGGCCGTACCTATCGTACCAGACGATTGAAATACTGATGCTCCGTTACCTTCTGTTTCGTTTGTTATAACATAAGAGGCTTTGACGATATTACCATCCGTCAGTTTCTTACCAACAACACCATCACCAAAGTATATCTCCCATTCACCGTTAGTAGTTTCTTGAACAAAGAAAACTGTAGAGGTTGCAGTAATATCTACTAGAGTGTTTGCTTTAGTATATGTAACCGTTGTTGAATCAGATGCACTGGTTTGTACTGAAACGGCCAGAGTAGAAATATCTACACTATTATTATCAAGAATAAACTTCTCATCTGCATCAGAAGTATTATGAGTAAATTCGGTTGTTATATAAGTTCCTTCATAAGCAGCCACATTAGAAAAAGTATAAACACCATCACTGGGTTGAATAGTTCTTGAAATTATATTTACAAACTGATAAGATGTTCCACTGATGGTAGTTGTAAAAATATGCCCGGCAGGCATAGTTAGCGATCCGCCTGTCGCATCGTTAGCAGTTACATTCAAATAAGCAACAGGTGCTTTAGATGATGTTGGAGTATATCCCAAATGTTTAGCATGAGATACTACAGAGTTTCGTTTGACTGCTGTATCTAAAAACATTTCATTGGCAAGCATGTTTGCCATGAAAGCATTATAGTGTGTATTGTATGCTAAAATATCTAACAGTGTAGAAAGACCTGAGCCTTCAAAATCATAGTCAGTAAATTCAGACTGACCCTTGAGGTAAGTTTTGAGATTTGATTTGATAGTATCAAAGTCTAAATCTGTAACTTCTAGTTTGCCTAATGTGTTTAGTGCCATTATCGTACCTTATTTAAAAATAACTCGACATCATGTATTACATTGGGAACATTGGCTATCGAGAAACTAACTGTTATGCCTAACTTGTTTTGATCCAGACTATATCCATCATCATCATTTACCTTTACTTCTTCCACAATTACTCTAGGTTCCCATCTATTGAGAGTACCTTCTATTGCTACTTGTAATTCTACTTCGGTGATAGGCGAAAAGTTTTCAAATAAAGAACCATGGACGTTTCCCCCTATCTCTGGATGGAAAGGTTTTTCACCTTGGTTCAATAAAACTAAATTACGAACAGCACGTTTTATTGCTTGTACGTCCGTGACCTTACTCACATCTTTCGATGCGGGATGTTTAGTAAAAAACATATTGAGGTCCTTATAGATGAAAGTACTTCTAGGACTCTCGTTTACTGCTTGGGCATCATCGTACCCTGTGTTATATGTAATAGGCATATCAACTATTTATACTCAGACTATTCATTCCCGCCATCAGTTGCCGGGCCCGCCATCACCACCACCCTCGTTACCATCAGCTGCTCCACCCGGATCCCCGGCCGACCCGCTAGATGACCCACCACCGCCTTCGCCCGGTGCTGTTCCTTGAGAGCCAGGTGAAGTTCCTGCACTTCCAAACTCAGAACTTGGATCAATACCTGATGTAACATCAGCATTACCAGGAGATGTTCCTGAAGTGCCGCCAAATTCTCCTAGGCCAGTTGATTGATCTCCATATCCACCTGGATCATAACCACCAACATTGTCATTACCATCGGGACGGTCACCACCCTGTATTTCTCTATCTCCAGAACTGGGTTTTTGTTTATGAGGTCCAAACCCAGTATTAGTAGAACCTGCAGGGGGCGTTGTTGAGGCCTCGCCGGCAATTGTTGCTATTACCAATCCAGGCTTATTAGTCCAAGTGCCATCTGCCCATTCACCTTGACCAAGTTTAGTTTTTTTCCAAGGTCCACCAGGCCTTCCATGGTTGCCCGCTTCCGATGCAGCGGCAGCTGCTGCAGCTGCTGCAGCTATACCTTCAAGATTGCCAGTCTCTCCGACACCGGCCGTGGGGTTACCACCATGAGTATTACCTGCTGGGGCTGAAGGATCTCCATGTGGGTTTCCTGCCATTAGTCTACGTCCTCGTTATGTAAGTTTCTAATCTTTTCAGCATTTACATTTACATCGGGTGCGGTACTTCCAGCAAACGGATTGTTTTGTGGTTTCTCTAATCTGAATCCAGGTATTGAACCACCAGTCATACCCTGACTATGTGTATGAGTTGCATCAACCAGTGAACCCCAAGTACCTATATCACCTTCGAGGTTTGTATATGGACCAGCCGTAAATGCTGTCACAGAGTCTGCTGCTTTGAAAGCAAAGTTTACTCTTGCCTGTAAAGTATTTCTAGACTTGGGTGAATCGGTTAAGTCTACAGTGGTACCACCTTCATGTACTATAGCACCTCCAGGCAATTGTAGATTACCTGCAAAGTCACCACCACCAGCCATACCTGCAAAAGGATCACCATGAGGTACTTTCAAAAGTATTCTACCAGAGGAAGCTCCAAAGGCACCTGCCTCAAGATGTATCAAACCACCGAATGGTTCGTCTTGACCACCCATGCCATTATAGCCTGTGCCGGGTTCTGTATCTGAAGCGTATCCATGTGCCTTTGCTGTTATTTGAGCAGCACTCATATTGATAGAGTTTTCCCGTGCCTCGATATTTACATTGTGACCTCTCAGGTTCAAGTCTCCCTTGGCGTGTATGTCGATGTTATGGTCAGACACTAAACGAATATTCCATTTGGCACCTAGAGTCATTTGGTCATTACACCTAATCATCATTTCATCATCGCCTGTCCAAAGTATCTGTCCCTTCACATAAAGGTAGTCATCATGGATAGTCAGGTTATGATTGTCACCTGTAACCTTTGTAGTTTTATTACCACTGTCATCAATCTCGTAGTAAGTACCCGAGCGATGCATCTGGTTGATTCTCTCTGCTCCAGGAGTATCATCATATTCCATGATGTGCCCCGACTCAGATTCATAGACATGGTTGAAGGGATATATTGCGGCATTCGCTGAAGTAGGCTCACTCCAGTAATGTGTCATTGTTTCTTGTGTGCGATCCCCACCACCAAAAGCATCTTTGCCCCCAGGGACAAACATACCATGTCCCATGTTTATCCACTTCTCTCTTGTCTCTGCTCTTGTCTCCAAAGAAACATGAGCATCCAGAAATACTGCACCGCCACCAAGATATTCAGAAAACTTTGGAGCCCCTACTGGATATTTCCAGTCAGCAGAAGTAGCTTGAGGATTGGTTTTGACATTAACAGAGTATTTTGTTAGTGGACTAGTTGAACCTATAGTCCCCGGACCACCAATACAACTACCATCAGACGAATTCAAAACAAGAGTAAATCCCGTCACAGGATTACCGGTCGACGTTACTCTAAAACGTCTACCATTCAACTCTTGCATTCCCTTGACACCAGAGATAGTTACAACATCATCTGTCTCTATAGGTTCATAAGATGACCCAGCTTGTGTGGTAACTGTTATAGGTGTGGTACTAGTTATATTAGTTATTTTCAACCCACCCTTGGCAAGTCTATTCACATCGTCTACAGGTATGGCAACTCTTTCAGATGCTTTCACATCAGAGAATTTTCTTTTACCACCCACCTTATCTCTTACAAACCCATCATCATATAATGCCTTTATTCTGTTATACATAGAAGGACCATACAAGTCCTTTATAGATTTTTTCTGACAATACTCTAATCGTGGATATGGTGTTCTATGATTTATACCAACCTCAGATATATAGGGATAAGTCATATCATCCCCATCATAATAACCTGTAGAAATAACATGACCCAGATTGACACTATTCTCGTTATCTGCGAAGCCAGTTTGATTCCAAAAGTTAGGTGAATCTGTAGGGGGACCAACTAGTCTCCTAGTAGTTCCAAAAGTTTCATATAGGGCATCAGTATGAGTTACTTGAGAAAAAGATTTTGCACTACCTTTAGGTAAATCAAGAGCGGCGTGTCTTGCTTTAGTATATGAAACAGCTGTACCATAAATTATCTCATCACCATACATCTTCATACGGTCGACTGCACCATCACCCCAGTTGGCGTGAGGTTCTAGATAATCTGCAACGGGAGTAATAGAACCACCGTCGGTAGATACGAAAGTAACTCTTGAAGGCGGGAATGGTAACTCATCCAAATATAGTTTCTGAACATTAGATCCTGTTTGAAATGTCGGGTCAAAGAAACCTTTTTTATCTGTATCTCTACTCTTACCCCAGGACCCCTTGATACCATCGCCCTTTAGAATCTCATCTTCACCTTGAGAAGGTCGCACGTTCTTACCAGGAAGAGTGCCCAACACAATCCAATCTTGCATCAGGTCGACATCACGGGCGAACCCAACTACCCAAGTACCTGTCTCAATGCCGGGATTACTTTCACCCACCCCTGACATAGAATGACCACCTACAGGCATCATGCACTGACACCAAGGTAAATCTTTTGTGGGAATTTTTATTTTATCTTCGGTGTGGTATCCAAGCCATCTGACTTTCACTCGACCCATCTTGCTCGGGTCATTACGATCTTCCACAACTCCCATTCCGAGTACAGTTCCATCACGTCCAAAGAATTCAGTATTATTCATATACAATATTTATAATGAAAATACTAAATAGAGTTTTGGCTCCGGGAGGTTGGCTCGAACAACCACTTGACTGCTTTCGCAATAGTCAACACCCTATAAACGGTAGGGCTGCTTTACCAAGTTAGCATATCCCGGAGTATTTTTTTAGTGCATATTTTTTATCACATCCCTAACATTATACATCTGCTTTGCTCGTATAAATCGGGTCATCCCAATGCCACCTCCGTATCTGGGAATAAAGTCGTGATCCAGAAACTCATCTAGTTCTTTCTCAACTCTATTCTTACCAAACAGTCCAAAAAGTAAGTTTGCATATAGTCCATCAGATATAGTATGAAACATATTTCGCATCTCATCTTTATCTGACGACCTTTCAGCTGAACCTATAGTTTCCTGTTCCATGATGATAACATCTATCTTGGCGGCAGTTCCGTCACCGTTCTGTTTCATGTTCCAGAAGGGACTTGTATAGTTGGGGAAGTTCTTTATCATACAAGGGCGGCCACCCCAGCTACGACACATATCTCTTTCGTGGTCGTGGTCTAACTCCTCAACATGAAATGTCTCGGCCCAGTCCTTGTAGTCCTTGGCCACCACTTGGTCTCTTGCACAGAACTGAACGTGCTCAAGAAGTTCCTTTTCAAGTTCCTCCAAATCCGACACAGTTCCGGGTGCCTCGAACTCAAACATGGGAAAAATAGTTTCGTGACGACCTTCTACTATATTTGGTTCTTGTCTATAAGATGTGCTCATACAAAAAAACCCCTTCGATGAGGGGTTTCGTAAAAGCTCATACTCCAACCACATTTGGCCGGTTTGTGGGAGAGGCCATACCTCTCCATTATAATTGTAAGTTGCTACAGTTTCCGGGTCTTCGCAGGCGGCCAGGATGCTCAATCTATTTTGTGTATGTACCTCTTGAAAGCCTTTGGCCAAAAAAAAACCACGTAGTAACGTGGCCGATTCAGTAAACTCTCTAGGTGAGATTATTGCAGTCATATATATGTCCTCAAAGTTTTATCTATTTATACAAACCGCAGACGCAGCAAGGCCCCCAATCTTTACGGGAGAGGGGGCACTTGAGGACTCACTGATTATGTAGTTGGCCCGTGGCTCATCATTACATAATACTCTAGGTAAGATTTTTCTCTATAATATTGCCTACTGTATGTGTAGGACTTTTATTCCTATTATTGCAATTTACAACTATCTAATGGGATCGCTACTCCCACTAGATTACTTTTCTCGTTTCACTACCTATCTCCATGCCAATGTTGTTGGTGCCCATTCGTATGATGTGTGTGTGACATATGTCCATGCCAGTGCGGTTGATAACAGCTTGGACTATGTACATGGACAGTACCGTGATGGTCATATTGGGGCGGTATAACGTATGGACCGACAAACCGACCATTTACACATTGACTCTGCGGGTATCGTACACAGTTATAACCATACTGATTACAACCATGTGACATATAATAACTTACACAGTCAACATATGCAGAATGTCCGTGGCCATGACCATGATTCGGAACGGGATGATGTGGATAGGGGTTGTGTGGAACACTAAACAACCAACCCAAGTTGATGCTCCACTGTACATCACCTGCCTTTGCCGTGCTCAAGTATAACATACTCAAGCTAAACAAAACAGAAACCAATAAGGCCTTGTAAAATTTCAAACTATTCAATCTCACCTTTCTTTTTTCTCCAATCTGTCCAGGCATCGCCGTTGTGAACTTCGCCTATTGTAACATCTTCTTTCAGGACCCAAACTTCACAACTAAGGTCCATATCTTTCACCTGATACTTTGTATCTTCTCTGTTTCTTGCTAAGACCAATCCACGTCTTACCAACTTCTTTTGTTGGACGACGGGCAAGTCCGCCAGTGAGTAGAGACCACCGGGACGGTCATACTCGTCTACAGGCCACTCGGCCGTATAGTAACATCTATATTTAGTTTCTTCACTTTCACTCATAATATTGCTCCATATATGCGTTGTATAACTTACCTTCTAACTTATAGGCCTCTTTCTCCCACGGTGCTTCATCATATGTAATTGTGTTTAGTTTGTATCGTTTGGTTTTCCATTGTGTTGTGTTATCGTCGTAGTCATAAAGTTCTTTTCTCAAGAATTGTTTTAGATGAACAAACTCATGTGCTAACCAAGTCAAAAGATGCCCACGTTCATGTTCCATACTGCTATCAAGTTCGATTTGAAATTCTCTTGGTTTAGCCATGGTCCCCATAACAGAACAGAACCCATAAGCCTCTGTCTTTATTTTCATATCTTTGACTAACTGGATATCTACAAGGAGACTATCAGAATTCATCATTCTATTACCGAGTAAAATAAAGGCATAATACCAGGATGCCTCTGTTAAGTCTCTTACCAAGTCCTTATTCTGACTACGAAACCCATCAATGTAAAGTTGCATCGGGTTCAAGCTCCTTGAACACAAAACGAATAATCAGGTGACCTGTTTCATAGACCCAGGGCTTATCTTCTCTCGGCAAAGCGTTTTCTTGAATGTACACCCGTGCCGCATCAATGTTGTCAAACTCTGCAACAACCTTGAACTTACGGTTGGCCAAAGTTTTAGTCAAAGCTTCTTTCGACAGACTCGACCACTGAATAGCCTTGTTGGTGTATTCGCATACTTCGTACTTCTCTATTGTTGGCATAATAACCGACATATATAACTCCTATAAAAAGTGGAGGGGCACAGGGCCCCCCCTGTTCACATTATGAGAACGAATAATCGTCGTCGTCGTTTTGGACATCTTCCTCATCAACATCATCGTCCTGATTCTGCTGTGACATAATGTCCTCGACACTTACACCACTGTCGACCTTGGTGTAGAGGTCCAGAAACGAGTCCTTCGTCTCCGTATCGAAACGTGACACGCACATCTCGATAGACTTCAACTTGTTATCAAAGATACCATAGGCACCTACGATGTGTACCAGACGGCGGGTGGAGATAATCTCATCAACTCCTCCGTCCATAAACGTCTTGCGGATAACGTCCGCCCACTTGATAAGGTTACCGACGAACTCGCCGTCCACCTTGTCAATCTTCGCCAACTCGTTGACGAGAATCTTCTCCTCAACCTTGTTGGTCGGATACGACTGCTCCAGAGTAATCGGGAACCTTTCGAGGAATGCCTCATTCAACACGTTGGTGCCGATGAAACGACCGTCGTCAGACCCCTGGCCCTTGGTGTTCGCCGTAGCAATGACTGTGAAGCCAGGTGCCGGGTGTACCCACTTGCCAATCTTCTTGATATAGACACTGGACCCCTCAAGGATAGGCTGTAAGCACATCACCTTGTTGGACGCCAAGTCGATTTCGTCAAGCAGAAGGACTGCACCACGTTTCATCGCCATCACGACAGGACCATCATGCCAGACAGTCTCACCATTCTGCAAACGAAAGCCACCAATCAGGTCGTCCTCGTCTGTCTCGATGGTGATGTTGGTACGGACAAACTCACGTTTGAGTTTCGCACACACCTCTTTCACCATGAGGGTCTTACCGTTGCCGGACATACCCGTGATAAAGATGGGATAAAACATCCTGGACTTAACAACCGACTTCACGGTGGTGAAGTTACCCCAAGACACATATCCTTCAAACGCCTCGGGCAAATATGACTCTTGCTCTTCCAAGACACTCAAGGCCTGAGGTGCCATTGCCAAGGTCGTCGCACCGACCGACACAGTTTCCTGAGCAGCCGAGGTGAGAACAGCTGCATCGGTCATGTCATACTTGCCATCAGGTGTCGGCAACCAATACTCGCCTCGCACACCAGTCTTGAGTTTCTTCAACCAAGACGGCACACCGGCCAGTCCAAGTGTATCTTTGACCATCGTGGCCTCAGGCCGTGTGATAGTCGAGCGGATGCCGAGCATATCACGTGCGACATTTACAAAGTCAACCTTGCGGTCATTCATACTAATAACTTTCATAGTTTTTCCTAGTTAGGGTTTATGTTTAGACTATTAAGTCCATCATTCTGTTAGCCAGATACCGGTTGCCAGTCTTTCCCTTCTGGGAAGTGGCAAATAACTTTCTAAGTTTCGCTTTGCTGATATCAGCATCCACGTCACCCATGCCGTCATCCGACAGTTTGTTTCTTCCAGTGGGTATAATGTAATATTCATCATACCCAGCACTTTTCACTGTAGCAAAGCCCTCAGTCCGTACTTGCTTTCTCGCACGTTGGTGTCTCGCCCTCTCATGGCTGTACCAACCTAAGTATTTCTCCAGTATGTTTTTGGTAACAATCGTTCCTGGCGTTAGAAAGATGCCTACGGTATTGATACCATACTTGTCTTTCATAAGAGTCAGGAGAAACTGTACCTGTTTCTCAGCCCAGTGACCATAAAAACGATTCAGTGCCGGCCCACCTTTCATTTTTGATATGTTATAGGTCTTCCGGGTCATCGGGTCCTGATATAACATATCGGTCCGTCTGGTGTATATGGTTGTTTCACTTCGCTCATCCTCACGATAGTGGTCGACATATGAACCAAAGGACGTATTCGCCTCACCATCGGTCAGGGTGATAAAGTTCACCTTGTCGAGTTTATGTGCGGCACGGAACTTCGGAATGATTTCCTGCATCGCAATCATCGCTTCGACTAATGGGGTTGAACCCAGGTCATACGGACCAAAGTCAGCACGATACTGATAAGGATCTGAATGCGAATGACCATAGAACCACATATTAAAAAGTGAAATGGTCAACTGCCGAGCATTCTGTCTGGACGAAGCCAGGTTCAACAAACGCATACTGCTGTCACCCACATACACATCACCGTGCTGGTGTTTCCAACAGGCCTCATTGTTTCTCTTTTCGACCACGGAACCCAAGGCATGATCATCGTCATCTTCATTGGTGACATAATACCCGTTGCTGAAAGCATACACTTCAAAAGGTATGTTCACCTTCGTGCAGAACCAAATAAGGTTCATCAACTGATGAATGGTATCATCAATAATGTGAGACATACTGGCACTCCAGTCAATCAACATAACCAACCCGTGGTTCTTACCATCATGCACAATAGCACGTTTCAGAAACAGGTCGTCGTTATACTTGTATGAGTGCAAGGCATTCACATTCAGCACACCCGTCTTATTGATAGATGTCCGTTTGTATTCCTGTGCGGCTTTCTTCCGCTCAAACTCCTTGACCATGTAGTTTACGATTTTCACCGACTTGGTTCGGAACGTCTTATATGCGCTCTTGGCCTGTGCCTCATCAATCGGCATATGGTTATCCTGATACCGCGTTGAATTCATGTACTCCTTAATCTCTTCCCGTCGGGCGGCATTGGCCTCAAACTGTTTTTGTATCCGGTCACTGAATTCAACATTGACCTTCTTCCAGTCAATAATCACGTTATTCAACTGGGCCTTCGGCATACCGATATAAACACGGTCGTATGCCTGACGGTCAAGCATCTCGTCAATACGAGCTTCATACTCGGCCTGGGTCGTCACCTCGTCCTCATCAACCTGATGCTCATCGGCATCAAACTCCTGTCCGGCATTCTTCGGGTCCATCGGCACTTCGATAGTTTCACCATCACCATCAGACATCGCACCCGGCATTCCAGGCACCATCATTTCTTCAGGCTCAGGTTCCTCGTTCTCATTAAAGAACTTCATGATTTCCTTCGTGACACGAATCGCATCATCAAAGGTCTCACATTTATCCACCAACGAAACGAGATACATTTCGTCCGGACCAAAAGAAACACCTAAAGAAGGACCACCCTTAAAGTGTATGTTAAGCCGGTCAAGGATATTCATTTCATCCCAGCGTTTCTCAGAAGCCAACTCACCGAAGAAACCTTGGTCAAACAACTCACGATACCCGGCCACGAAACAAGCACGCAGACCAGGATACTTCCGTTGAATCTTTTTCTCGATGCGAGGGTCTTCCACGATGTTGAGGATATTCTTGTTGACAGACTCATCGCCGGTAACAATAGCCTCCCACTCATCCGCAGGGGTATACAAACTATGCCCTACCTCGTGTCCGACCATCATGTCGGTGAGTGCCTTCGACATCTGCTTGAAGATGGGCAAAGTCAATACACGACTTTTAACATCAAACGAAGCTGTCTTAGCAGAAGCATCATGGCGGACAAAGATGTTCTCCGTCGCCAGTAACTTCGCTAACTGATTTGTAGTATTCTGTAAAATGGTTACACTCCAAAAAAATTGTCGAGCGAATTTTGAAGGGGTTTCGCTTTTAACCCCACGGTTTTAAACAGCACCTTTCTGCCACTGGTGACGAAGGTCGCTATCAAACACATTATCACACGTCCATGTATCAGTGTGAATCCCATCAGCATTGAAATACTCAATACGGAGGGGAGCAGCTTCTTCGTCAATGTCATGTCCGCAAGTGTTAATAACCTCATTACGGCATTCGACTTCATCACGGACATCAAACTGAACAATTCGGTTGGCACCGAGTATGTTACGATACTGAGCAATGTAGGTCTCAGCATATGAACGAATAACTGGCATTACTTCACCTCCCGGATGGAATGGACTTCGATGTCCATCATGTTACAGAAGTTTGCAGTAAGACGCATAGCATCCACAGCATCCTTCGCTTGAGTAGAAACAACGGCAACCAATGTGCCGTCGTCTGTTTTACTTAATACTTCGTAGGTTTTCATATTGTATCCTGTTTTGAAAAAATGGTTGTGGCCTTAAAACTATACGCCGGCCAGTTGATGGGAACCCGTAAGGCGGGGGGTCGCTTTGAGACTGTCGATTCCGGGTAATTACGGAAGGAGAGCAACAAGGGCATCCGCCAATGCGTTCTGCTCACCCATATGACTCGGCCAGTTGGCATCAGCTACAGCTAGAACAACGCCGAACATGGCAATCAGTAACAAGTATCCTATACGGTCAGACATATCAGTATCCTTTGTGGTAGTAGTCGGTGAGGATGGTGAGCCAGTAAGAGTTCCAGTAGCCCGAAGGCTTGCAGTTGGTGTCTAACTCTATTCAGTACCCCGGAGGGTCTATCACCATCTCAATTCATAAGCTATTATAGGTGGTCTGTACAAGAAAGTCAAACGCACGTGTAACCCCTTGATTACAAAGGGCTTTATAGCTACTAGCTAGAGAACGGCAGCACCAGTTTGGCCTACCGTAAGTGTTTGATTTATAAGAGATATTTGAACGCTTGGTGCTGACGCTATAACGCCTGCCATAGAGGGGGGCTCATATGACGGCCGGAAACACGGGACGTAATTCTCCCATTCATAGCTATAAGTGTAACAGGATGCGGCAGGTGATACAAGGCCCTATACTGGACCGGCCGCTGATACCCTCCGAATAAATTAGTTGACATCCGCAGACATTCCCGATAAAGGTGGACGTTGCGGTCGCAGATATTAAGCGTTTAGCTATATTCAGAATGGTTTATTTAATGTCTTACGATGTGCCCTATTCAATGGGTTACATCATAGCACATTCACGCAGTTATACACAGAGGCGGCAGAGTTATACACTGGAGACATAGCCATATGTCTCATTCACAGGTTGTATATAATGATATAACAGAGGCCTAGTATAGCGGCCAT
>Ga0110931_1000352_pt1 | contig 17795 bp, 11 predicted proteins | sample 4_EtaG_FD_79333 | JGI IMG/M metagenome (GOLD analysis project Ga0110931, IMG submission 79333) | Marine viral communities from the Subarctic Pacific Ocean - 4_ETSP_OMZ_AT15127 metaG (version 2) (version 2) | ecosystem: Environmental > Aquatic > Marine > Oceanic | place: Pacific Ocean | collected... | reverse complement strand
GCTTGATGTTTATTTGTTTCCTCTTCTGGTCCTTGATTCATAGAATTGCCATAGGCTCCTAATACTTTTCTTGAATAAGCTCCTGATGATTTTTGTACGTTATATATAATTCCTCTTTCAGTATCTGAACCATCGCTGCTCTTTAAATAACTTAAAGAAGTAGTTTCTAACAATGTTCCATAGGGATAGGCGGGTTCTGTTGATTCTTCGTCATTATCTTCATCAGGAATTACACAAGGGTGATGAGCTGTAAAAGCTCCATAAGAAACCGCACCTCCTGCATTAGTCACAGATCCTACATTAGTACCATCCCCATCAAAAAAATCTAATAAATAACTAGTTCCAGAACTATCATCAGAACCAGCTATAATTTTTATTCCATATCTGTTGACGTTATTACCGTCGTTCTGAGCAGTTATGACATAGCCAACTGCGTGATCTACAACTACGTCCAATCTGCTTCTCGGCGTGTCCGTTCCCATGCCATTGAAGCCGCCGCCAAGTAGAGTAAGTTGATTGGCGTTCGCGTCTCTATCAACGCAAAGCCTCATTAATGATTGCGTGTTGGTATAAGTCGGATTAGCGACAATTTCTGTTACCGTATGCCCTGATTGGTTATATGAAAGCTCCAGACCCAAACCAGTTGTACTGCCACCAATTTTAACAATTCCATCTTCTCTAGTGTCTCCCGGCTCTGTTACATGAAGATGATGTTCTGGGTTTGCAGTATTAATACCGACTAGTCCCGCCGAACTAATATAAAATCTGGAATCGTCGCTGTCTCCAGTAAAGAAATCCATATTACCAGTATATTGAATGCTGCCGTGATCTACGTTACCGCTATGTCCGAATTCAAGCGCACCTAGCGTTCCGTTTCCATTTCCGTTATGAAGCCTTAATGTGCCAGTAGTAGCTCCTGAATCTGGTGTGATCGTTACCATGCCGGCAGAAGAAATAACCATACGCTCTGTTTCAGCAGCAGAACCATCTGAGGTTGTCCAGAAACTAAGCCTTCCGGGCATATCGTTAGATCCGGGCGTACCGTCTACTTCAGCTTTAATATTTGCTGCTACTGCATCGTGATCAGATCCATCTGCACCAGTAAAACGTAATTCACCTAACACGTCATTATTAGCGACTACAGTTACCCCTCCGTCCGCTGTAGCTCTGGATTTAGATAAACTAATAGTTGCCCCGCCAGCACTATTTGAATGTCTAATAATTGACATTGCAGCCGCTACACCAGTTGTTCCCTCAATTTGAAACTGCCTAGCGCCTCCTGTAACAGAAAGAGCAGCAGTAGAGCCAATTAAAAGCCTGCCAGCAGAATCAATTTTTGCTGCAAAGGCATTATTGGTGTAAAAATTTATATCCGCGTCTTCTTGCTGATATAGAAACGCATCGCCTGTTGTATTGCCTTCAATACCCACATAAAACTTATCTGTGTTGTGGTCATTCGCAAACGCAAGTTGTGCGCCTACCCCATTACCAGATCCGTGAAAATCAGCTAAAACACTACTACCTGAAAAGGTGGCTTGACCAACCGCTATAGCACCATTAGGGATCGCTACATCGCTATTTTCATCGATAGAAATAATTGGCGTTGTACCTACCGTGCTTCCTAATCCAATTACTAGGTCATCCGCTGAATCGTCTAAACCAATGTAGTAATCTTGAGCGTTCCCGTCGAAAACGATCTTGGTATCTTCTGCCCCTGCATCGCCAATAGTTAGCGTTGGCGTTGTTCCACCTAAGACCAAACCGCCCGTCATTGTTCCGCCGCTTAATGGAAGCACTGTGCTAAAGAATGAAGCGTTGTCATTCATCGCGGCAGCTAACTCGTTTAAAGTGTTTAGGCTTGATGGGGCGCTATCTACCAAGTTAGACACAGCGGTTGTGACAAAGGCGGTTGTTGCAACTCGTGTTGTATCGTTTCCGGCGCTTTGAGTTGTAGTGGTAGGGTTACCGCCTAAAGCAACGTCATCAACTATCTGTTCGCTTTGTATCTTTGTATTAGCCATTTACGCTTCCTTTAAGGCTTTGACTTCTGCTTGTAATTCTTCAATTAGTGTTTGTTGTTCTTGCATTGCTTTGACCAAAGCAGGTATTAAAGCTCCTGTTACTACGCTTTTTTTCATGTTTGGGACGTGATCTTCATCGTCTTTTGCGCTTGTTCTTGGGGCAATATCGCTTTGTTTAATTAGACTTGGAAATACCTCCTCAAACTCTTGAGCAATGAAACCAAGCATTTTTTCAGGTGTATTTGGTTTGTAAGATTTTTTCCAATTAAAGTTTCTTACTTTAAGCTTCATAATATCTGCAAGTTTTGGAGTCGCATCTACAATATTTTCTTTCAGCGTCTCATCTGAAGTGATCATGCCGTGATCGGAAGTCCAAATATTGCCAGCGGAATTAACGTAAAATCTAGCAGCAGTGCTGTCAGTAAAATAAAAAGGATAACTTGCAGTGCTATCAGGAGAAGCCGCAGCATAATAAACTATCAAACCATGGGGATTAGAACCTGTACCTTCGTGACGTACAGTGTAACCCCATAAAGACCCATCTCTAACGCGATTGCCTCCGCTATCAAAATCTACAAGTGCATTTGTATCTGAAGTTTGAAAAGCTCCGTCAGCTCTGATTACTGCTCTGTCGTATCCTCCTTGCTGAAGGTATAAAGTATCACTATCAAAGATTATGCCGCCACGATTTATAGCAGTCTGATTACTGAAAAATATTCCAGCGGCGTTTCCTGCGGGATTAATAAACTCCAAATAGTTGCTGCCGTTGTTTTCTAACAACAAATGGGTTCTACTGTTCCCAGAGTTTTGTCCTGAATAAGCTCCGTCTTCTCCTGTAATGCTCAATCTTCGTGGAGGCGCGGTATCATTTATGCCGACGAAGCCTGAAGTGTTAATCCGAACACGCTCGTTCGTGGTTTCCGCTACTTCTGTATTTTGTGTTGTAGTTATTCCCGTGTGAAAAGTAACGCCTTTGTTGTATGTAATACCAATAAAGTTGCCTGCGTCAGTTCCATGTGCATGACGAACAATCGTATTATTAGAAGCCCCTGCTTTTATATTGTTTCCTATTAGGGTGGCTTGACTACTTGGTATATTGCCAATAGCAGGGTAATTCGATCCCCAAGTAATGTTCCCTCCGCTATAAGCTATGTCGAGGTGACCGCCGAGTGTTACGCCTGAATTGAAAGTTGCTTTGCCTGCATCTGACATATCAAAAGTAAGGGCGTCAATAACAGAGCCGCCATCATTGCCTTGTATCTTAATGTCTGCGTCTTGAACCGCTGAGTAGAGCTGGACAACACCGGCATTGTCCATAACAAATCGAAGATGCTCTGTACCTCCATCCTTGAAACGGATTTTGCCGCCATCAGCATCAAGGTTAATTTCTCCAGCTACATCAAGAGTTAGGTCGCCAGAAGAAAGATCAATTTCTGTGCCGTCTATAGTGATATTGTCTACAACAACGCCAGCGTTAGCCGTTAGAACCCCAGCGGATGCTACGGTTCCAGAAACATCAAGATTTCCATTAACATCTATTGTTGTCGCGTTTATTTCTATTTCTGTATCTGAGACTAGATCAAGAACGCCATCAGCAGATTGATGAATGTATGTTCCTGAATCTCCAAACTGTAACTGTCTGGTGCTGTTTAGGAGTACGCCTGTATCGGCAACATGGGTTAATGTGACATCGCCATCTTCCCCCAAATGAACAACCGCCGCATCACTGTCTAAGTAAAGGTCATCCTGTCCAGTAATATCTCCATTGACTTCTATATTGGCCGCGAAGGTTGCGTTTTCGCTAGAATCAAACGTCATCGCTACCGCATCAGCCGCTGAAGTAATACTTACAGCCGTCGCCATTATGTCTTTAACATCTGACTTCTTGAGAGCGCTGTCAGTAGCGTCCAAGATCATCATCTTGTCACCAGAAGCCGGGGTTACTTCTGTAAGCCCAGAGATAACAGAAGCATTTAGGTGATCGTTAGTTATGGAGTCATTTACCGGCGTGTTGATGTCTGTCTGGGTAAACGTCATCACTTCCAAGATAGCCCCGCTAGCCGGAGCGGTATCCATCGTTAAGGTTGTGCCGCTTACTGAGTAATCTGTTTTTTGCTGATAAACCCCATCCAAGAATACCTGAGTATTATTTTCTGATATGGGCGATATAGTTAGCGTGAACTCAGTTCCAAGGTTGCCGCTACTGTTTCCGTTACAAGTAAATTGATCGTGATTTAAGTTGTTGCCTGATACAGCAGCCCTTACCGAATAAACAACAATTTTTCTTCCATTAGGCGGAGCAGCGTCAAGAGTTAGCGTGGTTCCGTTTAACGTGTAATCGTTGGGGTTCATAAAAACCCCTTCTACGAATACGAAAAGATTGTCTTCTGATGACGGTGTTTGACTTAGCGTGAAAGCGTCTGTGCTTCCATTAGCGGTATAAGTGTTAACCGAGAAGGTATTAGACCCCCCTCCACCAATCTCGCCCCATGCGTCCGTGTAGCCCTCAAAACGGCCTAATGTAGAGTTATATCTAAAGTAGCCCGCCGCACCCGTTGGCCTTTGCGCTGTAGTACCGACAGGCACATGGAAAGCATCTGTAACCGATCCGGCATCTAGCCCAACATCAGGAGAGGCGTTCTTTATCCCTACCCTATTATTTGATGTGTCTACTTTTAAGGTATTGGTGTTAACAGAAAAATCACCTGTCAACGCAAGGGTATCTATTGCGCTCTCAAAATAGGTTTCAAAATCCGTCAGAGCGACTTGTTTCATAGTGCCGTTGTCATTCACAACGACTCGATCAGCATCCGCTAGAGTGGTGCTTGTCGCTGAAGTTCCGCCATCCATAATATTAAGTTCTGCGGTAGTGGCGGTTAGCCCATCCGTAATATTTAGCTCTGAGGCGGTAGCTGTGACGCCATCCAATATATTTATTTCTGCGGCTGTTGACGTTATTGCTGTTCCGCCTAACGTGATGCTGCTTGCGGTTAACGCCCCTATTACGAGATTAGCGGCTGTGTAACCCGTTGCCCCCGTGTTTACTGTTGTTGATGGTACGGTTTGCGTGTCAGCAAAAAGCCTAAACGTGTTATCTGTTGAGGCGTCATAAAATAGACCGGCGTACTTTGTTGTGCTGCTTTCTACATATTTACCGTGAAAACCGAAATCCGTGCTGTTCCCAGTGTTTGCGTTGGTCAAACCCGTGAAATTATTATCTGTTACTACTGATCCAGTTTGGGTTGTTGTCCCTGTTACCGATAGGTTGCCGCTTACAACAAGGTTGTTTCCTATTGTTACATCATTAGGCAACCCGATAGTTAAGGTGTCAGTAGCGCTTACAGCAACGTTAACCTCATTACTTGTTCCGGCTACAGTTAAGGTATCGCCCCCTGATACAGTTTGCGTATTAGAGCCATCAGATAGCGTGAAGCTTGTGTTAATTGAAGCTGTTGAGGCTGATGTTATGCGCCCTTTTGCGTCAACAGTTATCACTGGTATAGCAGTAGACGATCCATAGCTTGCGGCTGAGACACCAGAAGTCCCTAACGAAACAGCACCACTTGAAACGCTAAAGTCTCCAGTGAACGAAGCAACCCCTTTATTCGATGATGTTGCGTCCTCTGCGCTAAAGGTGACAGTGCCGGAGCTTTCCGCTACATCTATGCCCTCTCCTGCGGCAAACGTTATAGTTCCGCCTAACGCTGTAGCTGTTGAATTACTTCCATCGCTAACTGTTATTGAAGAATTAGCCAGCTTCGCGTTAGCAATACTTCCGGCAAGCTGCGCGTTGGTAATGGTTCCAGATAGTGAGCTTGTTGGGTAGTTAGTGGCATCGCTCAAATCAAAAGCTGGCGTTGCGTCACTAGCGCCTAGCGCTAACGAAATACCACCGAATGAAACTGTTGAGTTGGCTAATTTACCATTCGCTATAGATCCGGCTAGCTGAGCGTTAGTGATAGTCCCTGTCAAGCTAGAGGTTGGATAATTCGTTGCGTCTGTTAAATCAAACGCCGGGGTAGCATCAGAAGCCCCTAAAGCCAAAGATATGCCACCGAACGATACCGTACTGTTAGCCAGCTTACTATTTGCGATTGAACCCGCTAACTGAGCGTTTGTTATTGTTCCGCTAAGGCTTGATGTCGGATAATTAGTCGCGTCTGACAGATCAAATGCGGGGGTTGAGTCGCTTGCCCCCAACGCTACCGATATGCCGCCAAATGAAACCGTTGAATTAGATAGCTTACTGTTAGCAATGCTTCCCGCTAGCATTGTGTTGGTTACTGTGCCTGTGTCTCCAGTGCCTACTAAGCTGCCTGTGCTTGCCGGTAGCGTAAGCGTAACGTTCCCGCTAAAAGCGGAGTGAGCCGGAGCCTGAAGCCTTGCATAATGCGCGTTGCTGCTCTCGCAATAAAAATCAACCCGTGATTGTGTGCCGGCGTTCTTGAGAGAAATAGCCCCTACTGAAATACTGGTTCCGTTCGCGCCCCCAACATTGAAAGTCTTGTTTGATGTTAAAAAGCTATTGCTGTTATCCCATAAAATAGTCGGCTTGCTGGTTGATGCGCCAAACTCTAATCCAGCGCCGTTAGTAGCTGAAAGGCTGCTTGCGTTTTTTGCAAACCTTAGAGTTGCGTCCTCTATATCTAGATTGGTTGTGTTAACGGTTGTTGTCGTTCCGTTTACAGTTAAATCGCCCGTTACTGTAAGATCGTTTCCTATGGTTACATCGTCCGGCAACGCAATAGTAACGGCGGCTGTTTCTGAACCAGAGCCAGTAACAGTTATTTCATTAGCAGTGCCAGCGATTGTTGCTACATAATTACCTGTACTTTGAGTTCCGAGCGTAACCGCATTATCAGCTATCTTCGCATTTGTTACGGCGTCATCTGCTATTTCGCTAGTGCCTACGCTATCGGCTGCAAGGGTCAAAGCTATGGACGTATTGCCCAGATTAGTCATCGTGCCGGAGCCAGTAACCTCTCCAGTGAAGGTTAAGGTTGGATCATTGACGTTAAAATCTAACGTCCCATCCGAATCCTCATAACTAACCGCGATACCCGACTCCGTATTACTGGAGACCATTGCCCCCACAATATCCTGAACTCGCTCCGCCTGTAGTGATACCGCTCCGCTAGATACGCTAAAATCAGTAGAGTCGAAACTAGCAACACCCTTATTACTTGATGACGCATCTTCTCCTGATACGGTAATTGTTCCTGATGATTCTGCGACATCTATTCCTTCCCCCGCGCTGAATGTTATTGTTCCACCCAGAGCCGTAGCCGTAGAGTTAGATCCGTCAGTAACCGTTATGCTTGAATTTGCTAGGTTAGAGTTAGCGATAGAGCCAGCTAACATAGCGTTCGTTATAACCCCTGACCCGATGATAAGGTCAATCGTTCCGTCGCTATCTTCGTATGTCGCCGCTATCCCTGTCTCTGTGTTAGAGCTAAACATTGCTCCAACGATGTCCTGAACATATTCAGTATTTAGCCCAACCGTAACCCCTGCGGTTTCGCTCCCGCTATTAGCTACGTCAATGCCTGAGTTAGCCGCCGCCAAAGTAGCAACATAATTGCCTGTTGTATCAGTGCCGAGAGCTACAGAGTTAGCCGCTACCGTTGTGGATATACTGACGTTTCCTAGATTGGTAACTGTGCCTGTACCCGTTACATCGCCAGTTAAAGCAATATCAAAGTCGCCAACATCAAAATCTAATGTTCCATCTGAATCCTGATAAGCAACCGCTATTCCGCTTTCGGTGTTAGACGAAACCATAGCGCCGACAATATCTTGAATTCTTTCGGCATTAACCGTTACATCGCCACTTGATACAGTGAAGTCTGTTGCATCAAATGACGCTATGCCTTTGTTGCTGTCTGTTGCGTCTTCAGCGGATATTGTTACCCCAGCGGTTTCTGATCCGCTGCCTGATACATCTATCCCTTCGCCAGCCGATATAGTTGCAACATAGTTCCCGGTTGTGTCCGTCCCCAAGGCTACTGAGTTGGCCGCTATCGTTGCTGTTAAGGTTCCGTTGCCTAAGCTGGTTAAGGTTACAGATCCGCTTAAATCGCCCGCTAAGGTGATCTGAGGCGACTTGTTTATTGTTGTATCAGAACTTATATCCCCGCCGTTTATATCAACCGTGTTTAATACCGGCGCGGTTAGTGTTTTGTTCGTTAAGGTCTGTGTTCCTGTCAGCGTTGTGACGGTGCTGTCTATGTTTAGCGTTACAGTATTACCAGAGCCAACAGACGCCAGCCCCGTGCCGCCCGCTATGGTCATCGTTTCGCTATCCAGATCAATAGAAAGCGCCCCGCCTGAGTCGCCTTGGAAGTCTAGGTCTTGGCTAGTCAGTTCCGCATCAACGTATGCCTTGATTGATTGCTGTGTTGCTAGGGCGGTATTGCTGTTAGATCCAAGATTGTCTTCGCCTAGTATCTGGGTAACCGTAGCCCCGCCAGTTGTAAACTGTAGGTTGTACAGCTTGGCCGTTAATGATTGCGCCGCGCTTACTTGAGAGTCAATCCATTGAGTATTGCTGTGATCGTAAACCAGCAAAGAACCGGCAGTTGATGCTGTTGAGTCACCTACGTCCCGACCTAATATGGTATTCGGGCCAGCCACCCCTTGAGTTCCAGCGGTAATTACCGATATGGCGGATGAGTTGGTTACCGTTATAGAGTTAACGGTGCTAGAACTAGATACTGCAATGGTATTGGTGCTCATCTGCTTATATTGCGCCTCACTGTATAAGTGCCTTCAAGAATCCTGTGAATACCACCGCTTCCGTCCGTTAATTCTAAATCATAAACGCCATCGCCAGCCGTTAGATTGGCTGTATCAGTGGAGGTCATTGATAAGGTTACAGTGCCCGCCGCGCCGCCCAAAGCCACCCGACTATTAGCTACTGTAAGAGTTGCGACTACGCTTGAGGATTCTGGGTTTTCGCGTAAGTCCATCTCTGCCGCTGTGTAGCCTGTGAGATTAACCAACGCATTGCTTGAGTCTTTTAGTGTTAGGGTCTGCCCGAAAGTAGCCCCCTGTTCGAATACAAAGTGACAAAATCCGGCGCTCATGTTTTACCCTATTCGGTTGGTTTCTTTTTGGGCTGCCTTTTCCGTCTGGTTTTTGGCTTTGGTGTTTCTCCACCTTCCCACGCTTCATTTTCTGGGGTATCCGGATCATCCGCTTTGAAAGAGCCGTCATCGTTCCTTGCTCTAACCGGCTCGCCCGTTTCTTCCGGCGCATCCATCTTTGTTTCTATTGCCCAATTATTAGCAACAAAAACACTCATTAGCTCTTGCTTCCATTCTTCATCAGCAACAACTATTTCATCTAATGCGTAAAGCCTAATTGATGTTCCGCTTTCGTCATCTGCTCCAGCTTTCGGCACTATGATCTTGTAATTCTTGGACATAAATACTCCGTAAGGGTTTGGGGGCGCGAAGCCCCCTCCCTAATACGCTTACGCGTTATGCGCTGTGAAAGCGTTGTCTGAGCTGTGTCTAGCGCTTCCTCTAACAACCATCGCGCCTAAAGGCGTTCCGTTGCTGTGAGTGCCAGTTTTAGCTAGGACTACTCTGATATACCGGCTATTACCGACATAACCAACGCGGAAGATTCCTCCGGCGCTGTCTGGATTACCGTTTGCGGTTCCATCTAGCTTTAGGAAGATTCCACCTGAAGAGATGGTTCCGTCTATAATCCCGGCTTGAGCTACATCAGTGTAAGTTGAGTCGTCATCAGATTCCTCCAATGAAACTTCAAAATATACTGAACTGCTTAGAGTGTCGCCTTCAGCCCCAACGTCAACTAGAACAGTAGCGCTTTCGTAACCTTGAAGGTCTACGCCAGTGCCGTTTGCGGCGGCTGTTCTTGTCGCTGCTGCAAGGCTTACAGCGGGACTTATGTTATTTGATAAGTCTTTCATTTAAGCCTCCTTATGTTGAACACTTTTGTTTGCGAATTGCTTCAGCAAGTACCACCTGACCACCAACACGCCTTCTTGCAATATATCTAACATTGCCTGAAGTTGCTTGTGTGAAGGGGTCGCGTAATACAGCCATAGCTACTCGATCAACGATCATGTAAGCCCTGCGGAAGTCACCGAAAGCAACAGGATAAGTATTGCTTCCTTCTGATGGCATATCCGTAGCTTCAACGTATGGGAAACCCAATATTGAGGCTGGAACGCCACTGGTGAGCATCATGCCCGCTTGGAATACATATTGGCCCGCAGTATCTTTCAGCTTTCTTACAGAAGCCAAAGTGGTTCTGTTTAAAACGAAAGTTGCGTTTGCCGCGTATTCTGACTTAATGCCGTGAACCAAAGAGATAAGGCCGTCAGCGGTAATAGCTGCCGCGCTTCCTGAGTTAGTTTCGGCAACGTCACCGTTAGTCATAAAGCCTTCAGGCTTACCAACAGCATCGCCACTTACGAAAGCAGTACCTTCTGCTTTTGCAAACTGCTCTGAGAATTCGCCTTGCATTTCTGCTTCTAAATCAAAAACAGTGTCTTCAAGATCCTGTTCTGAAATATCAACTAACGCATAATGCTCGTGCGCGGGTATCTCTTCTAAGCCTACCGTGTAACCAGTAGTCTCTGCGCGAGTACCGCTTTCAGCAACCCAAGCCGCCGAAAACTGTCCAGTTCTCTTGGGAACTTGGATGCTTCTTTGTGCTGTTGCCCTAATCCTTGCAATGCTTCGGATTGGCGAGATTTCAGTGATTGTTTTAAGAAGTTCACGAACATACTCTGGGGGAGCTAAATAGCCGCCAGTGGCGTCATTGCTGACAGTAAGTGCTTTCTTCTCATCAGGCGAAATGCCTTCTATGCCTTTTCTGCAATAAGAATCAAATGCTGAAATGGTCTCATCGATCTGCTTTGTGTCAAACCCAGAATTAGGTCTTCTCATAACAGTATCGAGGTGATCAAGCTGCTCTTTGATGCTTTCTTGCGCTTGTTGTTGCTGAGTAAGCTTTTGATTAATGTCCTCAAAAGAGTCTAATTTAGACTCAATGCTTGACATCTTCTCATCCAGAAGTGGATCGCTCACGCCAGCCTCTAGGTTAGCCATTTTCTGATCATTGGTCTTTTTAAACTCTGCGAAAGTTTGACCTAGTTCAGTAATAGCTTCCTTGATGTTGACTTCTTCAGTCATATCAAATCTCCCTATATTGCCTTTAGAGTGCTAGTTAATGTTTTAATGGCGTCTACCAGTTCCGTGTTATCTTCTACAGCGTCCCGCTGGATAAACGAATCGTAAACGGCTTTTGCCGCTAGTTTTGCTTCTGAACGAGAAAGTGAAAAAGCGTCTCGCATTCCGTTTTCCCATTCTCTAATGGTTATCTCTTGGCCCTTAACCGATTGAATCTTTGCTTGAGGATTCATCGGGAAAGTAACCAAAGAAACTTCCATTAGGTCAACCTCTTCGATAATCCGCGTTTTCTTGCGTTTATCATAAGAGTATCCTTTTGGGGTAGCTCTAAAGCCAATGGATAAGCCATCCAAAGCGCCCATCTTTAACAACTCGTAGGCATCCCGCCCCGCCGTTGTTTTGAGAGCAAGCCGCCCTTTTACATACAAGCCGTGATCATCTTCTTTGATCGAATCGAATACGCCAATCGGCATATCGGTCTTGTGCTGATACAACAACTTAATTCCCTTGAGGCCGCGCTTTCTTACGCTTTTCTTAAACGCCCCTTTCTTAATTACGTCATTGCCTAAATCTGTATTATCAAAAACTGAGCCGTAGCCCTCGAAATAACCGTACTCTTGAGACTCTTCTTCATCTGACGCTTTAACGCTTGAAGGGAACTCCATATACTGATTTTCAGCGTCTTTGAAATCTATATCTTCAAAATCTTTTTCTTCGTCAAGGATTTCTTCTTTGTCATCGAAAGCAGTACCGCAAACCGCTGCTCTTTGATTTTCGTCCGAGTATTCTGCAATCATTTCCGAGTCACTCATACAACGTCCCATAAATTTGTCTCTTGACTCGTCTGAGTTAGGTTTTGGGATTGGCATCTGCTAATTTCCACCTCATATCGTAAACTTCTAATTAATCTATGACAACATCTTTTTCGTCAGCGTAAACCACCACGCAACGACAGTTAACCGAGTGATAAACACCGCCAGCCGGATCACTTGGATACTGCATTTCCACTTTGCCTAGCTTTGGGTGATTCAAAACAAAAGGCTCATCCATCTCAACAGTTTGACCATTAGCAGCTCTGTGTTCGCTTCTGGTTCTAGCGTCGGCTGTTGATACCCATGTTTTATACATCTTCATACCTAAGCCAGTTCGCACTTCATCGTGATAGGCGTGATGAGCAAAACTAGCAGCATTGTGGGTTTCTGTTCTGGCTATAAGCGCCGCCCTGCTTTTAGACACCGTTGCAAACGTTGATGTGATCTTCTTTGCTATTTGAGGGAGCGTTAAATTATCTAGCCTTCCAGTTTCAATAACTCGGCTTATCTGTCTCGCCATTCTGCTTGATATCCCTGAAAGAATTACTTGCCTTGTGGTGAAATACTGAGCAACTAATCTTTCTAAATCTATAGATCGCCCGAATATAACCGCCTCTTCAATTGGGTCATCTTGCTTTTGCTCTCTGCCGTAGGTTTCATTATTAAGTTGAAAAACAGCAAGAAAGACTCTTCTGTAGTGAGAGTTAATAACTGGATAAAGCTCTTCCGTTAAAGACTTAGCTGCCGGCCCAGCCTCATATATTCCAAACTGCTCATACAAGAAAGCCTGAGTGTTAGCGAACTTTCTTATTAAGCTGGTCATTCGTGAATTGATTTGGCGCTCTAGGTTTTTTTGAAGCGCTTGATGTCTTCGCTTTTCTGTCGATACGCGTATGCGGCCCCTGAGAAATGTCCTAAGCTGTTTTAGGATCATACGACCAGAGCGATTTTCTCTTTGCTTCGTAGCGGATGGCCTTCAGGGAAAACGTCAGTATCGTGCTTGCCACCTCTAAACTTGCCGTTCCTTAAAGCGTACAAAAACGAATTAACGCGAGCATAAGCCCATTGCTCTGGAGATCTCACGCTTGGCCTAACGCTTTGGGGGTTCGTTCTGTAAGCCCCTACACCGCGATTAAACACCTTCTCAAGCATTCCCAGAGTTACCCGCTTGGTTTTGCTATCGCCATATTTTTCGTTGTGTTCTTTAACCTTTTCCTTTAAGCCTTCTTTGACAGCGCCAGTTAATTTTTTCTTTTCTCGCTCTCTCTCAATTTGATCGCGCTTCTTTTTGGCCCAAGACTGCCCAGCATCCCCTCCCCACAAAGCCCAAGCTATTCGGCCCGCTGATGGGTAACCGTCTTCTCCTTGAGAAAATCCTTCTGCTTGCTTGTCTACTTCGTGCCGAGAGAAAAAGCTGTGCATCCTTAACACAGTGTCAACGCTTAATCGTTCTTTCCTAACTAACTGATTTGCACGGGTAGCACCTACTTGAGTGCCGCCCCTATTGTGCTTTTTTCTCCAAGCCAACCCCCTAGCGGCTTCTTCTGACATTCCATCGGTTGGGGTTAGGTCAAGATCTGCTAACGCCTTTTCATCTTCTTCGCTAACAAAGTCAAAATCTTTGTTGCCGGAAACATCTCTGCCGGTCAGCTCAATGTATTCATCGTGAGTTTTGCACGGCATATAAACAAGCCGCCCGTCTTCGTCATGCGAATGACTTCCGACACAGCCTATCTCTCCGGCTCTTGCTAACGCCTCCGCTTCTGTTGTGAACACATCACGTCTGATTTGCGCTTTCTCATCCTCATCTTCTTCTTCGTATTCTTCTGCATCGCGCTCATTGCCAGCATCCGTTGGCGGAACCTCATTACTTCCCAGAGGGAATAAGTTTGCAGCAACCAGTAACTCATCCGCGCCATCTACAGGAGACAAGCCAATCATTTCTCTGGCTTCGTTTCTCGTCATAATGCCCTGCGATACCGCTGTTGTGATGTTCTCATATATTCTTCGCCTTCTCTCTGAAAGCGCGGGTATCTCGTCAACAATGTATTGGAACTTTATATTCTCGTTGAATTGAGGAATCAGCCATTCATTGATGTCGCTCTCAATCTTTCTTAGGTATGGAATTATTGTCTCTTCGTACAGCGCTAGCCTTGCCTCTGCAACGTTTGCATAAGTCTGAGAGTCTGGTACTCCTACAAGCTGAGAAGGTACGCCGAAACAAAGAGCAATGTCTGTAGAACTCATGTGCTTGAGATTTAAGAAATCCATATCTTTTGGGCTTAACCCCATCTCTTTCCAATCAAAATCACCCTCTAACAGCATCGGCCTTCCAGCGTTACTGGTTCCGCTGAATCGCCGGTTTAAATCAGTAAGTAATTGCTGTCTCTGAGAATCGCTTAGGTTTGCGGTAAAGCCGGCGTCATCTTGCGGTTTGAAGATAATAGCCCCGCTCGGCCTCGCTCCGTTGCTTAACAGGCTTATATTATGAGTGCTGGCTAAATTATGCTGGTCTACTTCAACAGCCGCAGCCGCTAAGGGAGAAAGCCCGTGATAATCGTCTAGTGGGTTCCACAGCTTAATCTGCTTGAGGTCTCCCATTCCTGTGTCTTGATCCACCTCGTAGCTAGTGAGGATCTTGCCGTTTATAACGTAATCGTAACGCTCCGGCATATATCCAGAACCGGCTTTTATTTCAATCCTGTCTGGCCGTAGCAAGTGAAGCTCTTTGGGCTGTCCAGCTAACCCGCCAACCTTCAAAACGTATGCGTTGCCCGATAACAAAAGGTAGCCGAAAAGAGAGTTAAAGAATTCGCTATTACTTTGTAATGGGTTTGGTCTATTCAGCAAATCAATAAGTGGGTGCTGCTCTAATACATCATCCCCTGACTTAATGTGAAACGGTACGGCTGATGCGCCCTTAGCTATCTCGTTAACGCAACGGTAAACAATAGCGTTCTTTTGATAACCTTCCTTCGCTAAATCTTGATACTTGTAACTCTTGCCTGAGTCCTGAACGCCAAAGTAACCAACCATTGAGTTAACTTTTTTTGTTTCGGCTCCAGAAAAAGCGTTTCTTATGTTGTCGAATAATCCCATCAGCTAATTCTCCAGCTAGCAGTACCGCTCGACTTGCTTAGCTCTGTTAAACCCCAGACCAACGCATCTAGTCGATCTGGGCTTGGTTTTGGCCGGTCACCTGTGTAAGTACACATCTGTGATTCCAACTCGGAGAAAAACCCCATGTGGTGAACTCGCCTTTGTTCATACATTGCGGCTACTGGCTCGGCTCTAACCATTTTGCCCCTTGAAGCGTGTACAGAGCGATAAGGAACGTTTGGGTCAATGCCTCGAATAAGTCTTTCAACCAAATCGCCGCCGTTGTTAACCTCCGCAACAATTATGTCAGCTTGCCATTCGTGATAAGCAGTTATTGCCATTCTGCCCCACTCATCCGCAGAATACTTACCTGACTTATCTTCTAACACATAATACTGATTCTGTCCCCCTTTGCCTACCACTACAATTCCTGTCTCATCTGAGTTTTCTCCAGAAGTTACCGCTGGATCAACTGCTACTATTATTTTTTCAAAATTGACTTCTAAATTTTGGTCAAGTCTTGATTCGTCAATCAACGAAGGACGCCATAAAGCACCTTCCATTGCATCAATAATTTCAGCGTAAAGCTCTTGCCTGCCTAATTTGGTTCCTTGATATCTTTCTCGCAGCATTGCCAGCGTTGAAGCTGCTAGGTTAGCCTCGTTTTCAAATGTGCTGCCTCTGGTTGTGCGAACATCTTTTCTTTCTACTAATTGCTTAATTAAAGGAGTTGGTTTTGGAGTTGTCGTTATTATGCACTTTGGGTTTTCGCCTAAACGCAAAGCAAACATTAACTGATCAAACGCATCAGGATAACGCCAAGCTGCTAGTTCATCACACCACGCTCTATGAAACTGAGGGCCTCGCAATCTATCAGGCTCTGTTGCTGAAAACCCCATTATTATTGAGCCGTTATGCAACCTTATTTCTGATGCGCTTGCGTTATATCCTTGACCTCTACCTTGCAACATACACTGTTCCGGCAAATGCTTTAGAATTCCTGATACACCCTCAAAAGCAACCCGTCTTAAATCTCCAAACGTAGGCGTGACCACCGCGACCCTAGACTCTGGGTTTCTTAAAGCGTACAGCATTGTGTCCATAGCGCCCGTTCTAGTCTTGCCCCAACCCCTACCGGCCAGAATAAGCCAAATATGCCAATCTCCAAATGGAGTTATTTGAGTCGGTCTAGCTGTTTCTAGCCAATCAATGTAGAGATCCGACGTCTTGAGATGCGCGTTGTTCCGCAACTTCGTCAAGTTGTTCCATAATTCGGCTGAAGGCTTCGGGGTTGCTGACATCGGCTGATACCTTTGCGATTTCTTGCGCTTGTCCTAGCGCTAATTTACCTATTTTTTGAGCGTTCCCAGCTACATAAGAAAGCTCTCTTAACTCGCTTGCGGATATAGCCTCGCTGCTTGGGTTGTCTCTTTCAAAAGATATGGCTTTTTGTAATTTTTTGCCGACTGTTGCTAGCATTGCGTGAGCAATTTGTATTGAATTATCATCTAAGCGCCGGCCATCATCTAACATTCTATCCATTCGCTCACGGTCTTGAGCAACTTGTAACTCGCTTTGATATTGGTTTTTTTGCTTCTGCCAATCTTCCTTTGTCGCTGCCCGGTAGAGAGTTGCTCTAGCAACGTCATGCCGTGATACAAGATTATCAACTGAAGGAAACTTTCTGACACCGTCCTCATCCACAAACCCGTGTATGAATTCATTTTTGATTGTCATTTTGATTTCGTCTGTTAGCGGCTTTGACATCGTTCGTTATCGTTTTGTATCACTAAATCTCATCATTTTGATTGATAGTATAGTATACCGTGATCTCCTCGCCTGCTTTTATAGGTCGTATCGTCCATAACTCTTTATCATTAGGGTGTATAAAACCATTGGGATTGTCATTGTGATTAATAAAACCTCCTAACGGAGTTCTTTCTAATTCATTGCCGACCATATAATGTGTCTTCCCTAGTCTCATTCCGGCTCTAATCTCTTTGACACTAAAAACGCCCAGCCCATCTATTTCACTTTTTTTAACCGTAACCCTTTCCGGCAATGGTCTATACACAAAATTGACCACTTTTTAATTTATACTTCTTTCGTGCCGTTAAACATTGGGTGATTGTTATCTAATCCAGCCGGCCCGCTACTCCAAACGTGAACCGGCAGAACCGTCAAATATTTATCTTCAGTTCTAAAATGATGAGGACACATAGGATCTAAAATACACACCATGCCCTCTTTTAACTCTGTTTCTGTTGATTCCCCTGATTGGCCTACAATACTGAACCCGCTTCCTTTTAAAACATAAACCACTCTTGGTGTCGGATGTATGTGATGCACTTGTTCGCTAGTGAATGGCGGTATTGTTAATTGCTGCAAAGTTGGGTCGCCAATCCTTTCTGGCGCAAATAACTGCCTCGTTGAACACCCGTTAACGTAAGGCAAGTTTGTTTTTTGATGCAAATCAACTGTTTTATTGCCGCATTGATAGCCTATGAGCTGAACAGCAAAATGACTAGAAACCTTTTGCCTTCCTAAGATAGCACCCATATTCTCCCAGTGAATTACTTCTTTATCTTCGCTTAGGTATATAACTGATCCATACATTATTTCTTCTGTTTCAAGATCATGTTTGCCCATTTTTGCGCTATACATATAAAGCTCATCTTCATTATTTGAATGAATAG
>Ga0110931_1000347_pt1 | contig 18053 bp, 9 predicted proteins | sample 4_EtaG_FD_79333 | JGI IMG/M metagenome (GOLD analysis project Ga0110931, IMG submission 79333) | Marine viral communities from the Subarctic Pacific Ocean - 4_ETSP_OMZ_AT15127 metaG (version 2) (version 2) | ecosystem: Environmental > Aquatic > Marine > Oceanic | place: Pacific Ocean | collected... | reverse complement strand
TGTGCTTTATGGAAGCTGTAACTTTGCACACGAACAAGTCAGAGTCTTACTGGAGTACGGTAAATGATACCGGGCAGTAACCAAGGGCCATCCGATCCAGACGTTATGGAGATGGTTCTGAATCTTGCGGGTGATCGTTTCGTTGAGCAATACAAACCTCTCGAAGAAGTTCGAGGTGTTTACCTCAAACGGTTTGAGGTACGCAGCACTTCGGAGATTGAATATCATTATGCGAAGTTGCCATCAGACGCGGTTTATCGAGCGTTCTTGGATGAGACAAAAAAATTAGATGATGTAATTTCTGAAGTCGGTTTGGATGCTAAAACAGCACGAACAAAAGTAATTGCAGATGCGTACCGAAGTGTTCTTAAGCTTGATAGGCGAGAAGCACTCCAAGCAAAAATTGACAAAACCAAAAACTCTATCGCATCCGCGTCATCTGTCTCGGACATTCTAAATATCTATGACACTTTTAATCTGGATGTTGGTGATGATGAAGAGATCTGCGAAGAATGCCAATCTTTTCGGCGTCAATTTTTAGCAGAAGTCGAGGATAATTTCGTAGGTAGCTCCGCTGCTGTCTTTAACCGGATGTGGTATGATATCGGACGCGAATGCGGGCGGGATGAGTTTGATCGTGTTGTCCGAATCTTTGACATGGATAAGGCAACAAGCGCGACGGCATTCGATGGCACGCTTGGCAATTCATTACAATTCGCTCGACAAGATTTCCCCGTTAGAATTGGCGCAAACGTCAACGATAAAACTGCGCTTGATGTCGTTGCCCATTCGGTACATGCATTCTGGATGCCGGTAGATCGAAGCGGGACACTCGACACGCCGGGATTAAAGTTAACGGCAGAAGCTATTCCAGACGCAAGTGGATTTACGAAAACTCTTGAAGACGTAATGCTCGAAGAGGCAAAACGTATTTGGGATTTAAACAGAGAGTTTCGGGTGTACTGGAGCGGCGGCATAGATTCGACCGGCGTTCTTACTGCCTTGCTTCAGACGGTACAGCCCGGAGATCTGGATCGAATGACGGTTGTGTACACGGCAAACGATGCCCACAGATCAAGCACAACTGAATACCCAAAGTTCTTTCAAGACTACATCGATGGAAAGCTAAAAACATTTTGCGTCAACTCTGGACCGGACGGGCATTTTTTTGGATCTCCGGTCAACATGCTTGCAAGCAAGGTTAGCGGCGACCTCGCGGAGAATGCGGAGAAGGGTGTCCTTTGTGTAACTGGTGAGCTTGGAGATCAAGCGTTTGGTAGCGCAGCTTTCTCCAACAATGCTGACTTTATCAACATGACAGCGGATGATTACTTAAAGGGAGATGAGTTCCAGCCGTTCATCGAAGACATTAAAAGATTAAACGCTGCCTCTCCCATAGACACAGACAAACTGGTTGACCTTTTATGGTGGTGGAACTTTGCGGTGAAGTGGCAAGAGGTTCGGTGGCGGGCTGCGGTTTGTCTCGAAGATGGAAGCAAGCTTGCGAATGTCCACGCATTTTTTGGTGGGGAAGATTTCCAAAGGTGGTCAATCGCAAACCCCGACAAGAAGATTAAAGACACACCCGCCTCTTATAAATTTTCGTTGAAAGACTTCATCTTTGATTACACCAAGGATGCGGACTATCGAGACACTAAGCTGAAAGAAGGTAGCCTTCGCGTTCGTGTTGGGTCCATTGCCGGTATTGATGACAAAAACAACATCATCAAATGGGGCGATACCTCAACCAATGACGCGCTTATGCAACAACGCTATGGCGATTCATTGAAGAGGTTTTTGAAATGAGTGGTGAAGTTAAACTGGCTGGAGATGCTCTTGGTCTCCTCGGCACTTTTACAATCTGGGCAGAAGCCCTCACCCCCATCTTATCAGTAGCGGTGAGTATCGTGACCATTACATGGTTCATCTTGCGAATTTATGAAACACCAACCATCAAACGGTTGCTGGGAAAAGAATAGCATCTAATGCCATTTCAAGCGTTAAAGTTTCCGCCGGGTATCGTGAGAGACCTTACAAGAAATGCCGGATCTGGCAGTTGGTACGATGCCAACTTCATACGATTCCGCAACGGCCTTCCAGAAAAAATTGGTGGCTGGAAGAAGCTTCTGACAGAACAGTTTCGAGGTGTCTGTCGGTCTCTCTTCACTTGGACAACTCTGTCCGGAACAAAATTGATTGGTGTTGGAACAACAAGCGGGTTCTTTATCGTAAAGGATGGAGTCTTTAATAACGTCACCCCTTTTCGTACCGCTGAAATTACGCTCGGGGCAAACCCACTTGCCAGCGAATCATCTGGAAGCGGAGTGGTGATTGTTTCTGACAACGCTCATGGTGCGCTTAACGGAGACTTTGTTCAGATTACGGGTGCCACTGCCTTCGATGGAATTACGGCTGAACAACTTGAAGGTTCATTTGAAATAACTCTGCTGGATTCCAACAGCTATAAAATTACAACAACGGGAACTTCAACGTCTGGTGGCGTTTCGGGCGGCGGAAGCGCAGTCGTTGTTCGTTACGAAATTAACTCGGCCCCCGATACCTCTAACGCTAACGGATTCGGTTCTGGGTTTTATGGCGGCACAGACCCGACCGCTCTGACCACAACGCTTAATGGAGCTATTGCATCCGGCGCTACAAGCTTTGTCGTTGCAGATGCGACGGGGTTCATCGACACAGCCACTACTTTATCCAACCCAATCTCAAGTATATCTACCGCTGGAATTACGGTTGCGGACGTAACGAACTTCCCATCTCGCGGACACATTAAGATTGGTGCGGAGATTATTAAATTTACAGAACGCAACGTGGCGAACAATGTGCTGGGCGGAATCGTCCGAGCACAGTTAGGTACAACCGCCACGTTACACGCGGCAGCAGCTACTATTGATTTCGTGGGGCTTGTGAAAATTGAAGACGAGCTAATCGCCTACGACACAATCAGTACAAATACCTTTAGCGGCTTGGTACGACCGGCGCTCGGTACAACGGCGGCGGCTCACGCGGATGGTACGAATGTTGTGGACGCCAATAATTTTATTAACTGGGGATTTGCACCCGCTGACACGGAGCCAGTCATAGTTTCGGCTGGTGCTAGAATTTGGACACAAGATAACTTTGGTGAGGATCTGGTCTTCAATATTAAAGACGACAAGATTTTCTTCTGGCAAAAAGATTATGGTGTAGGGCAGAGGGCGTGGTCGCTGGCAAACCTAGATGGTGCATCTGAAACGCCAACCGTCGCACGTCAGATATTGGTTTCTGATCAGTCTCGTCATGTAATTGCATTTGGAACAAATCCAATTGGAAGTGACAAACAAGATTTGATGTTGGTTCGGTTTGGAGACGCGGAGTCACTAACAGAATTTAATCCACTTACAACCAACTCGGCTGGCGATTTACGTTTGGGAACTGGTTCAGAGATAATCGGTGCCCTGCAAACCAGACAGGAGATCCTTATCTGGACGGACGCTGCGCTATACTCGATGCGTTTTGTCGGTGCTCCCTTCGTCTTTGGACTTGAGACGCTCGCGACGGGAACAACAATTCAAAGCATGAAAGCGGCTGCATCCCAAAATGATGTCGTCTATTGGATGGGTGACAATCGCTTCCAGTATTACGACGGGGCGGTACATACACTAGACTGCACTGTCATCGAGTATGTCTTTAGTGACGTTAATCTTGCCCGAAAAGATGTGTTCTTCGCGGCAACAAATGCGGAATTTAATGAAGTCACTTGGTGGTACTGCACTGCAAATTCAGCAGATGTTAACAGATATGTAACTTACAACACTGTCGATAAAGCGTGGACGTTTGGTGACTTGGCAAGGACGGCGTGGGTGGATCGACTTGGTCGAGACTTTCCAATTGCAGCTTCTCCAAATGACAAGCGTCTGTACGAGCACGATAACGGGCAAGACGACGGTGAAAACGACACAGCCCTATCTGCCTTTGTCGAAAGTTCAGACATCCTCATGGGGCAAGGGGAGACCTTCCAGTCTTTGCGGAAGTTACTTCCCGATATGTCCTTCAATGGAAGTGAAAGCGCCACACCATCAGCAACGCTGACATTAAAGAGCAGAAACTTTCCGGGTGCCGATTTTAACAACTCAAGAGCGAACGCTGTTAACGCTACTCAAACAGTGGATGTTCAGCAATTTACAGAACAAAGCGATTTAAGGCTTCGCGGAAGAAGCGTGGCTCTCCGTGTAGAGAGTGATCAGTCTGGAACCCAATGGCGGCTTGGCGTTCCAATTATTGAGGTGAGACCAGACGGAAGAAGATGAGCGAGACACTTAATCCAGTCTTGCCCTTTCCCTCCGGAGGGAGAGTTGACGCGGATTACATGAACCGACTGGTGCGTTCGATTGAAATGTATCTCCTCAGAAATGCTGACCGGGGATTCGTTCGCGCAAGCACGATCTCTGTGACCGATCTGCCTACGTCCGGGTTCAACTTACGGGCGGGTGATTTGTTCATAGACGAAAACGGATTCATTAAAATTAGTCAACTGAGTGATGCTTACACGTCTAGTGTGGCCAGCGCGACTGCGCTTGGAACAGTCACTGTGACGACAACGTAGGAAAGAGCCATGCCTTTACGACAAGCGGACCCAATGGGTATTCGACCATCACAAGTTCCAATGATGCAGACAATGGGGCCATCCGGACCACCGACTCTCGGCGCTCCAGTAGCGGCTGAACAGGCGGCACCTGTCATTAATAAGATGTCGAATGCGCCTTCGCAAACCGGCACGCTTTCGAGTGCTGACGACCTTCTCACAAACTTTCCACAAATCGGCAGTCCAGTTACTGACTTCGTAACAAGGCAGACCATTCGACAAAACGCTCCAGCGGTTGATAATTTTCTTTCGGGATTAAATCGCCAGTCAACATTACAGCCGACAGCTTCACAAAATTTAGCACAAGTAGCGCCACCTCCAATGGCTGCTGCTGCACAGACTTTGGCCAACCGAGGCCGTGGATTTGCCGGTGCCCCCCAAGACGACATGCTCGTTCACATGAACAAGCGTGAGGTTCAAGCTCTCGCGAATGCCAGTCCGATTGGCGGTCTACCACTGAACCCGGACACGGGTATGCCCGAAGCATTTGCATTCCTCCTACCGATGGTTGGTGGTCTTGCTGGCAGTGCTTTGGGTTCGGCTGGATTACTCGGTGGTATGGGTGCGCTCGCTGGTGGTGCCCTCGGATCTGGGCTGGGTAGCTTTGGTCAAGGCTTGGCACAAGGACAATCCTTTGGTGACTCATTGTTGCGCGGTGTTGTAGGTGGTGTTGCGTCTTATGGGATTGGTTCGATGTTGCAGGGGCTTGGAGCCGTTGCCGATCCTGTGACCACAGCCGCTGAAGTGGGTAACACTGGGGCGGCTGCTGCCGTGAGCGCACCTAACTTGCCTATGCAAGCGCCAATGGCTTCTGCGCCCGCTGCACAAAGCTTTGGCGGATTAAATCCATCAACGGGGCCAATTGACCCCATGTTTGGGGGAAGCGCCACAGCGGGTGGATACCCCGGTGCAAATACAATTGGAGCAAATATACCGGGATCTGTAGGGTCAGCCCCAGCAGTGAGCACGCTAGATCCCGGCGGTGCTCCAGCACTTGCCCAAAGCGTCTCACCTTCGTTTGGCAGCGCGTTAAAGGATCAATTCAGTCTTAGTAATTTAGGCAGTTCAGCCAGCACCGGAAGAATGATTGGGAGCATGGTGCCAGACGTAATTATGCCACCGGGCACACCACAGATTGGCTCGGACTTGGCTCCGAGAAAGAAGAAGTATCAATACACGAAAAATATTCCCGAAGCTGGTGACACGGAAATAACGCCAGCACCGGAGGGATATGTGCCGGGAAGAGATCCGCAACATCGATACTTCCGAAACAGAAGTTTTGGTTTCAATGAAGGTGGTCTTGTCGATGCCGGTATCGGTTCCCTCGATCCCGAGGGTGAGCAAGAGATTATTGTTAATGCAAAGCTCGCTTCAATAGGACGCCATCCAAACCCAGAGGCTGCGCTTATGGCATATGCTGAACGGTTTGGGGTTGATGCTCTTAAAAAATTAATGCGCGGGGCTACGCTTAAGCCGGGTGAAGGGGAAGCCCTTGATGGACCCGGCGGTGGTATGGCTGACCTCATTCCCGCTGTCATCGACGGAGGGCAACCAGCAAGGTTATCTTCGGGTGAGGTGGTCATTCCCTCCGATGTAGTATCTGGGGTGGGAGACGGCGATACGGAAGCTGGTGCTAATCGGTTTAAAGATATGATGGCACAGGTCCGCATGGCTAAGACGGGTAGTCCTCAACAGCCGGTGCCAATTGACGAGGCGATGGCGAGAATTTGACTGACGTAATAAGTGCGGTGCCACGCGACCAAATTCCAAATATTTGGCCACGCTGTGCAGAACTACTCAAACCGTCCCTCGACTTCTCTAAGGGACGGCAAAACGTAGAGACCCAGTATGACCGTTTGATAAGCGGTTCCGATATGATGTGGGTGATGACTGATGACGATCACAAGGAAATCGTCGCCGCCATTACTTTCAACATTATGGATTACCCCACCGGGCTTCGCCTTCTTCAGCTAATGATGATTGGCGGCACGGGATTCCCAAAGTGGGGCGACGAACTGGACAGAAAGCTCACACAATTTGGGAAAGAAACCGGCTGCAAAGGCATCGAGCATTGCGGTCGAATGGGATGGAAGCGAGCGACGAAAAAGTTTGGTTACGAACTTGAGTACGCGAACTTCTACAAAGGTGTGTAATGAATAAATTATGGAATGACGGGTTAGCAAATCCGTTTATCGATGAAGCTTGGGCAGTCGAAGAACAAATGAGACAGATGAAATCTCTGGGCATTTGTTTTGGCGGTGGCAAAGGCGGCGGCGGTGCTCCACAACAGCCTCAGACTGTCACGCAGAACACGTCGAGCTTGCCCGATTACGTCGAACCGTTTTTTACGGACTTGCTCGAACGTGGCGAAGAGGAAAGTCTCAAGGAGTACACTCCGTTTGCCGGACAGCGAATTGCAGAGCTTGGTAGTACAGAACAGCAAGCGTTCGATCTCGTTCGTGGTACGGATACCCAGCCCGGAGTGGTCGGGAGATTTGATCCGTCAATCCAGAGTGCAATCGACACAACGACGGCGGGCCAATCTTTCGTTCCGCAAGAAATTCGTGACATTTCAGCAGCGGGGCAGATTTCAGACTCAAACCAGTTTCTCGGTCAGTACATGGATGCTGCTGGTGGCGCGTTGGACGTTGCAGAACAGAGGGCACAACGCCGCTTTGATGAACAACAACTTCAGCGCAATGCTGATGCGATTGGAGCGGGAGCCTTCGGGCAAACGCGATCTGATCTAGTCAACCAAGCTGCACAGAGAGATCTTAATGAACAGCTTGCCGCGCAAGAAGCGCAAGTGTTGGCTGACGCGCAAACACGCGCCCTTGATATGGGGCAGCGCACGGCACAGATGGGCGTCGAACGTGATCTTTCCGCTGGTGGTCTGGGTGGAGAATTTGCCCGGACTGGCCTCGCGGCTGCTGCTGCTGGCCAAGAGTTGGGGTTAACTGAGGCGAATGCGCTACAGCAAATCGGTGCAATTGAACGTGACCTCGATCAACAACGGCTAGACCTCGATTATGCCGACTTTATCAGTGAACGCGATTTTCCAAGGCAACAGGTAAACTACATGGGCGCTCTTTTACACGGGATTCCCGTGTCGCCCCAACAAGAAACTGTGCAATTTCAAGCGCGTAACCCCACCGCAGAACTACTTGGCCTTGGCTTGGGTGCTGCCGGTCTGTCTAGATTGTTTAGTTAGGAGAGAGCTATGAACCTCATCGACATCGAAGACCGGCTGAAGGATCTCTCCGACCAGCAGTTGATGCAGCAGATGCAGCGACCGGATGGAACCGCGCCACAATTCCTTGTCATGTCGGAGTTGAAGCGCAGAAAGGAAATGCGGTCCAACGCACCGGCACCGGATAGCTCCACGGTAAGGGATGATCTCGTTCAACAAGGTGTAGGGTCTGTCGCTCCGCAACAGCAACTGATGCCGCAAGGTGATGGTATCCCACGGTATAATAATGGAATGTTTCCCGGTACGAACATTCCGGTAAGGCGAACCCTTCAAGATTACATAAAGTCTGCACAGGAAGCGCGTCAAAATATTAGTGGAGCGATTTCCGGAGGTAGACCAATATTTGATACAAGTTCCAGAGGGCCAAGTGTAACTGGTACATCGTTGGGTCTTGTTCCAAACAAATCCGGTCTTGGTATTATTCCGAGTGAAAGCGGTCAAGGCAGAACGGCGATAGCAAATTTCTTTTCAAAATTTGGGGGCAATGGTCAATCCACTCCTCGTTCAGAAAGTATTTCAAAACAAGGTTTGACTAGCCGCGCTGCCATCGCAAGGGGCGGCGATTTGAGTTCGCCTTCTACTGACGTGAACGAGCTTGGCCCAGTTGCATACAGGAGAAAAGAAACCGAAGCAGAACGACTAGAGCGAATGCGAGCCGCTGCCGGTGATATTTACAACGACATGGGAGCGCCGTTGCATAGCGGGCGTGAGGGGCCAGTTTTTAGCCTTCAACCTTTAACACCGGCCAATTTAACAGCAGCAGGGAATATGCCAACGGAAGGTTTGGCCAGAGCAGCGTCCGTTGCTGGTGTGCCCGCTGCGAATGTGACCGGTAATGCAAATACGCCACCCTCCAACCAGAACTACGACTATTTGTATGACTACGTTCCCCCGTCTCTAGGAAGAATGGACAGTCCTTCCCCGACCTCAAGCGCGTTTGATGGGGAGTCAACGGGCGCGACTGATTACCAAAGAGCGGTTAATCAGATAATGAGTGCTCCGTCTTCGTCTACTCCAGCCGAGCCACCAAAAAACTTCTATGAGGATTACGAGAAAAAGTTAAAGGCTCTTTATGGTGTGGAGGATTCGGGTGCAGATGCGGGAATGGCTTTGCTTCGCGCTGGCCTTGGGATGGCTCAAGCTGGCGGTGAAGGCAAGTCAACTGCCGCTGCTTTAGGTGCGGGTGGCATTGCTGGTCTCGACGCTTATCAAGCTTCAAAGAAGGCAAGGGACGACAGAGCCTTAAAACTGCTTGGTGTTGAGGGCCAGCTAGCTGGAGCAAAAACACAGCAAGCTTATAACCAACAGAAGCTCGCTCTCGACGCAAGGATGCGCGACAACCAAGACAAGATGCTACAGCTTAAGGGGCTGGGCATGTCAATGGAGGATGATCGTATAAGGGCGTTAGCGGCAACCCAGAACCGGTTGAAGTTCATGCAGCTTCAGCTTCAAGAAAATAAAATTAACATTGACGCCAACTTTGCCGACCGAAAACTCGGACAGTTGGCAAAAGACGGTAAGATCAAAGGGGATTACTACGAGGCGCTCATCCGTAAAGCAGATAGAGGTGACTCACTTGACCGTTATATCAACGCTTCACCCGAAATAAGGCAACTTATTCTCCCGATTCTCCGCAAAAACAACGCTTCCTTGCAAGATGATATAGGGAAAACGGCTGGAGAGTTTATGCTTGATATGGGGTGGGTAAATGACACCAAAGATGCGTTAAGGACGCAGTTAAAAAGAGAACCAAGTATAAATGATGTGATTAGAGTTGCTCGCCAAAACGCTATGAGCCTCTATGGACAAGGCGGTGGTGCGGCACAAGCACCGAGAGATCGCGTCGGGATTCGTGGGTAGCAATCCTTGAATTACCTTCAGCAATTCCGACAGCAATACTCGGAGTACAATGATCTCTCCGATCAAGAAGTCCTCGATGGTCTTTATCGGAATCATTATTCGGACCTAGAGCGATCAGACTTTGATGCCCGCATGGCAGCGGAGGTTCCCGTTCCGGACGATGATGGTACTATTGATGCAGCCACTGCTGTTGGCGTTGGCGCAGATATTTTACAGCAAGGATATTACTCGACCGCCGAAGGCATTGGTGAAACCTTTGACATAGATTTCTTAAAAAAATATGGCAGCGAAGGGGTAGCGCAGCAAAAAGAAGATCTTGCTGAAGCGACGGGACTGCAACAGTTTCGTGAAATTGGTGGTGTTGGTGACACAGCCGAGTTCGCGATTGAACAAATAGGTCAGCAACTGCCGATTATGGCACCGATGCTGGCGGGTGCTGGCGTCGGCGCAAAGGTTGGTTCTGCCTTTGGCCCGGTAGGCACGACTGTGGGTGCCGTGGCTGGTGGTGCTCTTGCTGGCATTCCGCTCTTCTACGGTCAAAACCGTGAACGTCAAAAAGAAGTGTCCGGATCTGTTCAGTCGGAGGGCGCGGCATTTGCGACAGCAATACCGCAAGCAGCATTAGACAGCGCATTAGGTGCAATAACGCTGGGACTTGGTAGAGTTGGCGGTCCAGCCCTCAACCAGTTGCTGGATGCTGGTGGCGGTGTTTTGACTCGTGGTGCAAAGGGGTTTGGGTTCGGATCTGCCACAGAGATTCCAACGGAAATCGGACAGCAAGCTCTCGAAAGATTCCAAGCTGGTCTGGAACTGGATAGTGAAGACGCTGTCAATGAGTACATCGATGCCGGTGCGGCTGCGCTGTTCGTCGGTGGTACGTTTGGTTCGGCTGGCAATGTTGTCTTTGGAAACAAACAGACGCTCGCAGAGATGCGGGCCGAAGCAGATGACGCGAAACTTAAATCAGATCTCGAAACAGTATTGTTAAGCAACAACATAAATGTTGATGACTTATCTGACGCAGAAATTCTGGAGTTTGCGGAGCAAGAGCGGGGAGACGATCCGCTTTTCGATTACATTTTAAATTCTGGTTTAGCGGACGCGACAAAAGCAAAAGTCTTACGCCGCCGACTGTCTGAAATCTTCACCGGAGTCCTCTCTGAACAACAAGTAAAAAATCCCGTCGAAGAGGGCGCGGAACCGCTTCGTATTGAGCAAGATAGTCCTCTGCAAATTGAGTACAAACCAGAGGGTGTGCGCGAAGAGACTGTTGTTGCTCGCGAAGGTGACCGTCCAGTCACCTTACTTTTAAATGATGAAGAGACGCTTCGTGCAGCCGAGGGATTTAGATCTCGGTTTCCGGAAATCGATGAAATACTGAATACCGACTTTGAAAATTCTGTCATTAAGCTTCGCGAGCTTCGGCGCAAAATGTCGGAGCTTATTCCCGGCACCCAAGCCAAGGGTGCTGGCACTGAAGAAATCAGAGCCGGTGACTTTTCAGTAGAGTTGGACGCAGAGCGTGGGGGGATTGCTCCGGGGGTTGAGGGTAGTGCTCGTCTAGCGGATAGGACTGGTCAACCGGTGCAGCGCGGGGAGGTTCGCGAACGCGAAGAAGCAGAGCAAGCGATTGTAGACGACATATTAGAACGAGGAGATCAAGCGAAGGAGGACGCCCAGAGGAGGACAACGGAAACTCTGGAGGCAGCAAGTGCCACTGTCACCCCTACCAGTGATCTCACTGACCAACAATTTGAAACCCAACAAACCCTCGAAGCGGCGAGTAGAGTCCTCCGAGGGGAGCAAGCGAGTACGCTCGGACCAGAGGCGGTGGCAACCGTTGAGGCAGAGCGTGGAAACGTACCTACGTTCCGGGCAGTTCAAGATGCGCGAAATCGAGTCAACGGGCTACTTGATCGACTTGGAGGTTTAGGTTCTGCCGGGACGGAAGCAGCACGGGCCGTCCGCGAACGTATTGAACAACGCAACCTTACCGGTGACCAAGCACTCGGAATGCTGCGAGCCGCTGAAGCGTTTACCGAAACTCTTCCGGTCGATGCGAAGAACGTAGAGCTTCGTTTCTTAGACAAGGTTATGATTGGTGCCGCCGCTGCGGAAGCGAGTGGTGGTGGAGCCACTGCCCAAGAGGGGCCGGGAAGGCGTCTTACTACTGGCAACGGCCTCGACGGTATTATTGAAATCTCTCTTGACCAACCTTCGAGTGTCATTCGTTCGACAGCCGCACACGAAGCCTTTCACGTCATGCAAGACGTGTACGCCGATGTCGATCCGGGTGCTGCAAACATTTTAAATCGTTCATTCGGTCGCCCCAGCGAGACAAGGAAAATAAAAGATTTGCCGAGTGGCATTAAGCGAATGTTAAAGAAAGCCGAGTTGGCACCGGGCGTAAGTTTTTGGAAGGCGCTTTCCAAAATGGAGAGCGACAATGAAAAACCAATTCAGTCGGGTGAACTTCAAGCTTACTCTTACCAAGCTTACAACACCTTAAAGAACCAAGGCAAAAAGGTGCCCGGATTAGGTGGGGCAATGTCCCGCTACATGATCTTCAACAAAAGATTCTTCGAGCGGCTGACAAATAAACTGCGCGGTGATGGGTTTAGGACAGCGTCCGAGGTGTTTGCTGAAGTGCCACAGACTGCACAGCAAGCCGCCGTTGAAGGTGTTCAAACACAAACTGTTTCTGAAGAACAACAACAAACCGGATTTAATGAACAAGCGAGCACGCTTGCGCTATCGATGCAGGAGCTTGATCAGCGTATGCCACAAGCGGATCGTGTCGCGTCCCCCAATCCACGGGCACCCCTTACAGCAAACAGTTTCACGTCAATCCTTGGCGGCAATGGCGGTGGATTTAACGGAACCCAAGCTGACATAAATCGCATTTTTGAAGAGTCGATAGCAGAGACAGACGGTGACGGTGCAACTACGGCACGGGATGCGGTTGCAGCGGTGGGCATGAAGCCACCGAGTGCAGCCTTTTGGGACAAGGCATTTAAAATGCCTAACCGTGTGCGCTACTGGTATGAGGCGAGTGCCGAATCTTTCCGTGACCTTACAAACTTCCGCACGCCCGAGGCGCTCGCACGATTTATTGATATTGTCAGCGGCACTAGCGGTGGCGTGGAGCCATACCCAAACCTTATGCGGGCTATGGGTGTTGCAAGTGAGGACGCGCAAGGCATTCCAATCCGCACCGACTTGCGAGATCCCTCAAGTGCAACGAAAGCCCTTGCCGAAAGCGATTTGAACACGCTGAAGTTTGGCAACTTTGCGGGCACAATGCAGTTTATCAATGGGCTTACGAGCAAAGCGCCATTGTCAACAAACGACACACAAGTTGCGTCGGCCTTCGGGTTCCCCGGAACGCAACTCGCGTCCAAACCAATTTTGTATGAGGTACTATCGCGGTTTTATCAGAAGTTGCGTAACGTGCAGAACGATGGACTTACGGCTGGTGAGCAACCGTATGAGTCTTGGCAAGTTCAAGCACTCGGCTGGGTTGCAGAACGTGGGCGAAAGAAAGAGTCAAAAGAAAACGTATCGGATGATTATGGCGAGGCGTTGCCGAAGATTATATCTACGCTCCAAGCCAACGGCATACCTGTGCCCAACGGGCAGATCACAGAAACTACGCTTCTAGACCCTCGCGTTCCCAACCTTATGAGTGGAACCAGACGGTACTTCGATCAAGGTCGCTTTGCTACTGTTGAAACGGCCAGCGAACTAACACCCGAAGGTAAACGTGCTGCTGAAATCTATGAGTATCTGCGCGGGCGAGAAGAGACTTCGTGGATTAAAAAATTTAAAGATCAGTATATTCGACAGCAACGCATTCCTATGGAGAAGCTTGCTCGACGGAAAAGAACTGGTGACAAAAAGACGGCTGATCCCTCGCTGCTGTCTAACATCATGTCAGAACTGGTTGGCACGAAGGTAGATGTCAGCCGGGTAGACCCGAGGAACTTTACCGGTTGGGGCACGTTCGAGTCCGTCATGTCACCTAACCTCCGTATCCCCATGCAATTCCGGGTTATGGAAACGCAAGCGTTTGCCAGTCTCACACCGGTTGCTCGTAGGGCGTTGCTTGCCATGTTGGGCAAGGCACTTGGCCAGAAGGCAATGGCGGCAAGTCAGTTTACACCAGCCGTTGACCCGGCAAACCCAGACACGTTCCGTGTGTTTGTACAGACAACAGATCCCGCAAACTTTAATCCGGCTGTTATTGAGGCATTCGAGCGTGACGCTGGCGGCTTCCCGCTAAACATCGAGGAAGTTCCAAATGGCTTTACGATAGACCTAAACGTCGGCGGATTTGATGTAGCTCCGGATCTTCAAACTGTACAAGATGCAGTCGATAAACATTTAGACAGCCAGATAACCACGATCAGTCTAATGGATTACCGTAGTGATTACATCGAAGACAGTGGGTATGTGGATGACACTGGTAACTGGAACGATGTTGCGAATTATGATAGCTATATAAACGAACTACTGGAGCAAGACGATGCCGTCCAAAGTCGTGACTACCCCCGAGGAGTGGGAAGAGAGAACCGGTCTCAAGCTGGAGCCTTCCGTGGCAATATCACCCGTTACGCCGCGCAACTTGAGGAAGTTGCAGCAGACCGAGACGACGGATTCCGAGACTGGTCAGACGGAGTCACAGACCGACTAACTAAAGAGCGTCAACAAGAGGACGCCCGTCGAGCGAAGCAAGCTCGCATTACCACACAAGACACTCTTAATGCGGCCCGTGATGCGCGTAGTCAGATGCGGACGACGGGCGAGCAAGCATCTGCGTTAAGCATAAGTACACCCGCATTCAAAAACTGGTTTAAGGATAGCAAGGTTGTCGATGGTCAAGGCAACCCACTGGTTATGTATCACGGCTCACGCTCTGACATTGAAAGCTTTGATCCGACTCTTAGCGAGAATAATCAATCTCATGGCGAGTTTGGCCAAGTCGGAATGTACTTTACGGAAGATCCCGACTACGCCCGACACTACTCAATGTTTTCCCTTATGGGAGAAAGCAATCGAGGGCGAATGGCAGCGGGGGAGACGATCTATCCGGCTTACTTGTCCATTCAAAACCCGCTGGTCATCAAAGACCCAGCACCGTTGCCCGCTTACCCGATGGCGGGTTGGGAAGGCGTTGAGAAAAAAAACCAAGATTTATTGGGCTGGAGCACCTCTCTGATCACAAAAGCGAGAAGGGATGCGTTAGAGGCTCAAGGTTATGACGGAATAATAAACGAAAAATCCAATGAAATAATTGCGTTCCGGCCAACGCAAGTAAAATCGGTCTACAATCAAGGCACCTTCGATCCAGAAGACGCACGCATTCAAGCGTCTGCACTTGGATACAACCCCATCTTCGCAGCGGGAGCGCAACCAACTCCTATAAAATCTTTACTGTCAAAAATTATCCCAACTAGTTTGAAGGAATTTCGCCAGCAGATGGTGAACGGGTTTGATCCGATTGCGGATCTAGAGTTGAAGGTTAATTCTGGGAAACTCCGTGACGCGACACGGTCTGCATTTAAGATGGCCGAGTTAAGCTTACAGCTTACCGGTCGCACGGAATCATTCTTGTTAAACGGCCCGCCCGTTTTCGATCCAGAGAGCGGCGGCGTTAGTGCAAACACAGAAATCGGTGGCCTTAAGGATATCTTCGAGCCAATCGGTGTGGGCGAAAAGTACTATCGCTTTCAAGACTATGCTTATGCGCGGCGGGCAGATGAGTTAATCAACGATCCCAACACCAAGGCCGAGGTGAAGCAGAACCTAGAGGAGTCATTTCCGGCTGACCTTCGGCAGCAAGCTCTCGCTCTGGGCAATCCAGAGTTCGATCAAGTTCTCGCAAAATACAAGGCGTTCAACGATGCGATGCTTCAGTATCTCGTAGACACTGGTCTAATCTCCGAGGCACAGCGTGAAGGTATGGCACGCACATCGTTATATGTGCCGTTCTACAAGCTGGCAGATGAAGACGCCAAGGAAATGAATCCGGATGTTCTTGGGCCACAGCTTCGGTCTGGCTTATCCAATCCAGACGCTGGGATCAAGGCGCTGACGGGCGAGGGCGGGCAAATCGGTGACCTCTACGAGAATGTTATTCGCAACGCACAGACTTTCTTAGGCTCTGGTCTGCGAAACGAAGCCATGCGGCGTTCTGTTGATCTTATGGGCGAGGCTGGTATCGGTGGGGTGCAACGCGAGAAGGGACCGACTACGGTTACTTATAAAATCGGCGGTCAAGATCGACACTATAATATCTCGATGCCAAATGCGAACGGTCAAATAGATCCGGACGCACCGGCACTGTTCACGGCACTGACCTCGTTCTCCCGACCACAGACAGAGGGAATTACCCGTGTAATGGAGAGCATAGCCAATGTCTTCCGCGCTGGTATTACGATCAGTCCCGGCTTTATGGTCGCAAACTTTATTCGCGGTGACCTTGCGGGCGCAGTGACGGTTGATGGATCACTACGTCCTCTTGTCGATTCTGCCATTGGCTTGAAGGCAGCATTAACCAACAACCAGTCTACACAAGACCTTAAACAAATGTCTGGTGTTGGTGGGTATGCATTCGGCGGTAGGCCAAAGGGCTTTGCCAATGCAATGAAGAGAGACTTTCGCAAGAACGAAGAGGTTGTTGGGCTTACGACAAAAACGTCGGACGTACTTGTTAACCTGTGGAATCGTGCGGAGAGAGTTGGTGAGGCAACAGAACTCGCCACTCGCGAGGCTATCTTTAGGAGACTTAAGGAAGCTGGCGTGAATGACGTTGAGGCAGCATATCAAGGTCTCGCTTTGATTAATTATTCCCGCCGAGGCAATCCAGCAAGTTTAGCTGCTACCGCTCTAAGTCAAATCATTCCGCTCGTTCCGTTTCTAAACGCTCGCGTCCAAGGTTTGTACCGCACGGGAAGCGCGATGTCCGGTAAAGAGGCCAACGCAAAGTCAACCATTCTCAAGGGCATGGTAGTGACGGCTGCATCGATGATGGTGTACGCAGTGTCAAGCGGAGACGAGCGTTGGAAAGAGGAACCTCTTGAGCGAAAGCTGAACTATTACATCTTCTACTTGGGCGACAAGAAAATCTTAATCCCAAAACCGTTTGAGGTTGGCGCGATCTTCTCGACCATTCCAGAGTTCTTTACGGACTGGGTGATGGGTAACATTCAAGGAAAGGACGCCGTCCGTGCTGCCAAGTTGACGTTCTTGAACACTTTTGCTTTCAACCCGTTTCCTCAAGCGGCACTTCCTATCTATGAGATTATGGCGAATTATGACTTCTTTACAGGTAGACCGATTGAAACTGCTGGTGTACAGCGTTTGCCATCTGGTGACCGCGCTTATGCGACAACAAGTCAGACTGCTGTGCAGTTCGGACGGGCGACGGGCATGTCTCCACTTAAGTTCGAGCAACTGATCAACGGATACCTTGGGTCTATGGGTAGCCTTGGACTCGCGGCTGTTGATTCTGTCCTAAGTTTGACCGGTGCGATCCCCTCCAAGCCCGCTGGAATTTTTGAAAATGAAGTCGGAGATGCGGCCAGTTTCCTCACTGGATTAACACGATTTGTGAAAGAATCGCCCGACTCGGCAAATCGATTCGTTGGAGACTTCTACGAACTCAAGCGCGAAGTCGATGAAATTTATGCGGCTGTTCAAGATCGACGGAAGAATGGAGAGGTCGAAGCTGCGCTGGAGTTGATGAGAGACAATCGTAAAAAACTTGGGATGCGAACCACACTTAATCGTATGCAATCTAATTTTACCGACCTTAATAGAGAGATCAGAAGGGTAAAACGGAGCGACGATTTAGATCCCAACCAAAAGAAAAGCCGTCTCAATAGATTGGTAAGCCAGCGCAACAGAGTTGCTGGTCAGACCGAAAAGATACTTGAAAGGATTGATTAGAAATGTTGGCAGTTCTCGGCCCGGTGTTGGGTAAGTTAGGCGGGGAGTTAATTGACAACCTGTTTGAGACAGAAGAAGAGAAGGCCGCAGCAAAAGCGAAGTTGGTAAGTCTCGATCTGAAGAAGTATGAGATCCAGATGTCAGCAATTGTTGCCGAGGCAAAATCATCAGACCCGTGGACAAGCCGTGCAAGACCGACATTTCTTTATGTCTTTTATCTTGTAATTCTTTTGTGTGTTTCTGGTGGAATAATTGGCATCTGGTTTCCAGATCAAGTTGCACTTGCGGCAACCAATATAAAGGATCTTCTCGGTGCAATACCGGAGTCGATTGTTGGTTTATTTGGTGCTGGTT
>Ga0110931_1000346_pt1 | contig 18105 bp, 21 predicted proteins | sample 4_EtaG_FD_79333 | JGI IMG/M metagenome (GOLD analysis project Ga0110931, IMG submission 79333) | Marine viral communities from the Subarctic Pacific Ocean - 4_ETSP_OMZ_AT15127 metaG (version 2) (version 2) | ecosystem: Environmental > Aquatic > Marine > Oceanic | place: Pacific Ocean | collected... | reverse complement strand
CCCATACGCAGAGGTCGACATCGAAGTCCAATCCTACTGCGTCACAGTAGAAGTCAACGACTTCGAAGCCGAGACGACAATCACAATGGACGCAGACCTCATCGAAGAATGCCTATCATTCGACGAACTCATCATCCTCAAACACCTATGCATCGAAGCATTAGACAAGCGGAGTAAGCAATGACATCAGAACAAACAACCGAGTATCGCATCGCAATAGGCGTCGGCTCGGCAACAAAACTAATGGACTGGTGCATGTCCTGCGACCGACACACCTTCGACGAAGAAGGCCGTGACACAGCAGCACGAATGTTCGCACTGGCCGGCCTCATCCCCTACGCAACGGCGCGGCAAATCCGTGCACTTGCAGAAGGACGACTCGACTACACCCACAATGATGAGGACAACAGCATCACAATCGACGACGGCGGCCCATTATGTGGCACCTGATAACTGACAACCTGCAGGCTTACCGACGGGCAGTCGCAGCTACAGCAACAGCGCAGTCAATCACACGGCTCAACCCGCACAGCATCCACATCGACGAACTCGTCAACTGCCAAGCAGACGAACAACACAAGCTTGACGGACTCATGAGTATCATCGGCATGGCGATCAAAGCGGCAGCCGCCGAACCACCCCACAACCCCTTCAGCCTCAACAACGACGTCAACCAACCTGACACATCACCACCCCCACCACCCCCGAGACAAGACCAATGACCAACATCTACAAGGTCACCATCGAAGCAATCATGTTCGCCGACACAGACCCAACCAACGGCGACGCCGACGCACTGCTCACAGACCTGCTGACCAGCCCCAGCCGTATCATGAACGTCTCAAGCAAACGGTACGTCGAAGCAACCAGCACCAACGAAGACGAATGGACCAAGCACCCAGTTGAACCAGCACCCACACCTATCAACGCTCCACCACCCACAACCCTCGAAACAACCGGATCGCTAAGACCACACAGCACCCGACCACACCAACTCGAAGCACGCAAAGCAGCCGACGGCACCTGGAGCAACGTGCACACGTACGCATACTTCAGCAACGACTACATCGCAAAGGGCCTACGGATGGGACGCAAAGCGACAACACACCACGGACGACGCTGCGTCTGGCTGACAACCCAAGAGGCCAAAGCCATCCGCAAAAAAATCAAAGCGTACAGCATAGCCCGCGCCGATTTTCTAAAGGCACAACTATGACACCAACTATGCTCTGGCGCCCAGACTCACGCAACGTCAAGACCGGCTCCATCCCCCAAGGATACGTAGGTGAGACCAAGGCAGTCACCGAAAGCTCATGCTCCGGGTGCAAGTGGCGACGCAAAGACCCAGTCACCAAGACCGGTGGTGGCTGCTACTACTGGCAGGGCCAGACCCAAGGCGCCCACGAATCCATGCGACGCCGACACCAGCAACACCCCGAAGAATACACATTGGACTACGCCTTACGCAACTCGCGCCGTACCGCTCGCTACGTACGCGCCGCTGTTGGCGGCGACCCAAACATCTTCAGCAGGGCTACAGTGCAAAGCTGGCACGACAAAACAAAAGCCGCCGGCCTGAAAGGCGTGCTTGCATACAATCACTTCTTCAAGAACAAAGGCTCGCACCTCAAGGGCCTCACCATGGCATCATGCGACACCTTAGAACAAGCCGACGAAGCCATCCAGGCGGGCTGGCGGGCCGCTGTCACCATCACCACACAGAAAGCACCAGGGTCTAACAAGCCCCAACTACGCAAGACACCCGAGTGGGACGGCGAACAGTACACCACACCCGCAGGTACACCAGTCACCCTATGTCCCGCACAAGTAGGCAACCGCGACTGCAACACATGCGGACTTTGTGACCCAACCAAACATGACCGAGTACCGGTCATCGGCTTCCTAATCCACTAACAAAGAGAACTCACATGACCGACGAACGAAAGACAATGCTCGCAACCGCACACGACACGTGGAAAACTACAACACAACTGCACCGCGCAGTAGCTAAGGACATAAGAACAAAGATCGACCGTGGACACGAAAACCCACAACTGCTCGCACAATTAGTCGAAGCACACACCAACCAAACAACGGTACTCAACAAACTGTTGTACACGATCACACAAATCGAAGACAACTGGAGCAACGTATGACAATCACCTTGACCATCACTGACCGTCACGGTACATAAGGGCTGACCATTGGTCAGTCCGAAACATCTGGGCTTCTTAATACCAAGCCCTTAACGCTCGTCCAGGTTTCACACTTTCCTTGGGCGGGCGTTTTTTTATGTCAACTCTTTCGAGTCACCATAACTGTCGGGGGAGTGTTTCTTTTCCTTACCCTCGTCATCGTCAGACCGACCTGAGTACCGGCGACTTTCACCTCCAGCAAGGGCACGAAGCTGCTCCGATTGCTCCTGGTGCAAAGCCGACGCCTTCTCCAGCTTCTCTGATATGTCCATCAGTGTCTCTCTCAGATCCATATCGCCATCACCAACGGGATCCATCTTTTCGGATTCCCCGTGAATCATGCACTTGCGCGCCTCGTGGTAGCTCTTCCCAGAGAAGTCAGGCATCTCATCGCCAGCAACTTCTCTCTTAGCAATGATCATTAGTTTCGGTGCGCCATGCATAATTACCCTCCGAGGTACTTATACTAATAGTGTATCCTATTGGACCGTCTACGTCTGCGCCTTACCACCAGCAACTATCCTGGCCAGCCGCTCATCGAAGTCGACATCCACTGTAATCCCGACTGCAGCAGCACCGCCGCCGGTCTCGGGAGTAATGCCGCACCGATCAAGTATCGCCTCCGATGCCTTCACCCTGTCTTTAGGCTGAGCGCCCACATCATTCGCCACCTCAAGCAGCGCACCGAGCGCCTGCTCTGCCGCCTCCTCCAGGCCCTGGCCGAGCACAGCACGTCGCCTGTCCACGCCAGCAGCCATGGCTTCCACGATGTCTGCATCCTTCGACCATGACCAGACTGTCGACGCCCGAATGCCAAGCCGACGCGCAACAGCGCGAACTGAATGCCCGGCAGCAAGCAGTTGACCCGCGACAGACTTCATCTCAGGCTCGCCGTTGAACCTGGCCTGCTAGGCAAGCATGGCCGCAACCTCTTGTTCTCCTGCAGGGACAACAGAAGTAGGCACTAAATGTAGTGGCTGATTAGCTGGCGCCGCTTCGGTAGTAGGTGACGGCGGGAGATCAACGGTAGATTCATCTGACATGTAGACACTCTACCTGATTCCATTGCGGTGTACCACATATACAGATTCGAGTGGCGACACACATACCACTGTGGTATCTTTAGAGAGGAGGACAAATGCACTACATCTCACGACACAACCCGAAGCCATCACCGAAACTCCAGGCTGAGTTGAATAAGTTCGCCACGTATCGTCAGTACCAGTCACAGATGGGAACAACCAACCTGGTCAAGGTAACCTGCCGCGTGTGCAACCAGGTCCAGGATCCATGCTGGCTGACTCTCAAAGCTCTCAAGTACCGTGGCCGCGATGGCCGTTGTTGGAACTGCTAAAGCGCAAAGTCTGATGCTTCCCTGTCGATGCAGTAACAACGAGTAGGCGCACCATCGATACGGACAACTCGGGTACGATGCCTACCGCCACCCGTGTTCAGCCATCCACGTGCAACCCAGCGACTGATTATCTCATCAGGGTCATGACCGATGTTACGGATGACCTCCTTGAATGTCAGTGTTGATATCGCAATGTAGTCCCAGTCTTCTCCGCTACCCCAGCTACCCGCCCAACCTGTAGACGGAGAACGAGGACGGCCTTCGAAGTCCATGTCGGCACGACCCCAGAACCTTGTCTGATGAGTAGCGCACCAGGACAGCATGTCTTGTAGTGCGGCCAACGGACGATCGGCTTCCAGTGCGGCAGCCTCTTGTGACTCAATCAGGTAAGCGAATGGGTCGACATCAGGCTGAGGTACACCAAGAAGATGTACGATAGCGGCGATCACCTCGAGCACAGCAAGGTGACCCGCGTGCCTACGAGCAACTGCTGTACGTGCGATGCCCGCGTACTTAGCTCGAGCACGGCTGAACACCTCACGGATATCGTCATGACTTTCTTTGTTCGCAACCAAGTACTGAACGATGCGTCGACCTAAGTGTCCGTAGTTAGCCGCTAAAGTAATTTGTGCTTCTTCGCTCACACGAGAACCAATAGCGACATCACTGCCCAGAGGCTTACCCTTCAAGCTGAGAACACGAGCACGAGTACCTGCGTCCTGTGAGAAGGAAGTAGCCGCACCCTCACCACTGCTAATGAGAATCGAGCGCCACGACTCAGTGTGGCGTGTACCATCTACGGCACCGCGACCACGCCCCTGCCCCTGGCAGAAGTCATAGATGACATCGCGGACAATGCGGGGATGACGAGCACGCTTAGTCTCATCGAGAATCAGTGGGAGATTCTGAAGGAACCCACTCGTGCGCTCAATCCAAACCTTAGTTGCGTCCCAAGAATACATAGCTGTCGGGTATGACTCAGCAGGTCGGCCCCAAACTGACGCCGAGAATCGCAGAGCAGTTGTCTTACCACCACTCGTCTCACCGCTGAAGTCAACAACGAAGCCAGGGATACGAAGCACAGAGAGCAGAGGAGCCGCAGCCCCAGCGTACATAGCGATGTACATATAGGGGAATGATGAGACAAGCTCCATAGCGCCGAGCCACTCCTCCCAGGTGCCAGCAGTAGTCCAGCCCGATGAGAGGGTCTCTAGACCGCTTGGCGGAGTGAGGGCGAAGTTAGAACTTGCCTCATCATTCACAGCGTAAAACACATCAGGCAACAGAAAGCCGCCGTCAGGCTGCCAGCCCATACGATTAGCTGACCGAACAACAGGGAACCTATGACTGTTCTCTGCTTCGAAGTCAGCTAAGTAAGCTACCATCTGTCCTGTAGTGTTTGAATTTATAGGTGCTTCAAGATTAGTAAGCGCAATAATCTTTGACGCGTCCAAGATAGTACGACGGTCAATGACACGAGAGCACCAGCCGCTTGGCCCACGCCAGATAACCTGACGCTTTGCTTCTCCTGTAAGTACGTCGACCGTTCTACCTGCGATGAAGATCGGAGCAGGAGCCATGCGTGTACGGTTAAGATGACCATCCATGGTAGCCGATAGACGGTACACACCTGTGGTATCTAAGTCGTACCCGCGAGGCACTCGAAGGTTCTCTAGTACCTGTATCGGAATCACCGAAGGTGGTGGCGCACCTGTAGCCAGTAACTGAGCTAAGGTCTGCGACTCACCTAACTGTTCCTCTAGTTGGTCGACCATCGCTTCCGCGTCTCGGCGGCTACGCTCTTCGGCCAACCGACGTACGGCAGACCTGAGGTTACGGGTTCGTTGAACATGACCAGGCACAGTCTCCATCGTGGAGATCGCAGCACTGATCACCGACTCGTTGTTACGCCAGCCATCGGCCAGGGTCGCCATGATATCGGGATCTTGGATCGAAGCCCAAGCTGCTCTATGGTCTTCACGTCCACCAGTCTGAAGGGAGGCCAGTAACCGAGCAAGTATTACCGTTGCTTGATCATTTGTCTCTTCGCTGGGCTCAGCATTATCTACGCTGCGAGGTTCTTCTACCGTCGCCGAGCCATCACTTTCCATTCTCACCACCTAAAAATAAAAGTCCAAAAGTTAATACGAAACATCTATACAGGAATGCACCGCCTGAGCAGGGGACTCAGACGACGCAACCCAAAGTCGGACCATTCCTGGGGGAATAAAGTACCAGACTCACCAACTCTATCGGGCTGCCCATGACCGTGTCAAACCCGAACACACTACATCCTGTTATACTTACCCCACCGTCATAAGGAGAAACCATGGCCACCACAAAGAAAACGACGAAGGCAAAGCCTGCAGCCAAGAAAAAGGCCGCACCAAAAAAAGCTTCGGCAAAGAAGGCTCCTGCCAAGAAGGCTGCACCTAAGAAGGCAGCGCCTAAGGCAGCGCCTGCACCTGCACCTGCACCTGCAATGAAGCATCGCACGATGACACTCATGACGAACGCAGGACAAATGTCGATTAACTTTGTCGACGATCGTACGTTCGATGCTGCGCTAAATGTTGTCACGGGAGCCCCACGAGATGGTGGTGGAAGCCGAACACCTCCACCAGTTCTTACGATTACAGGTACCAACGGATCGTTCTCTTTCCGTACAGTAAGTAAGTGTTTGATCCACGAGCACTAAGTCTTGGGGATCCAACCGTTCTCGAGGTCGTCGAGTAGAATCTCTACGGTGACGACTACAGAACTACAATGAGAGCATTCGCGTCTCCGGCATACCCAATCACGGGTGTACCAGGAGACGCGTTCTCTTACGAGACCCTGCCCCCTAAAGGTAGCGACCGAGTCACTATGACGTGAGTCAACCACCTTGGTCTTCTTCCCACAAGACGAACACTTCATCTAAGCTTTCGGTGATGGTGGCATCGGAAGAACGTTACCGCCCTTGACCGTATAGAAGCTGCCATCCTCCTGAACGCGTACGTTATCAGGTGAGATACTCGACTTGATGATGTGAGACACTGTGTCCCGTGACATCATCTGGATGTCGCTCTCCTCGAAGCCCATACCCGCTAAGATAACTGCGGTTCGGGTAGTCACTCGGAACCCACCGCTTGCGTGGTTAAGGCTCGTCTTACTCACCGACTCAGGCTCTACGACGACAACCTCAACGACTTCCTCTTTGGTGTCACCCGACCAGGAGCCGCTGACCTCATCCATGTCCACGATAGTCCAGCCCTTAGGTGTCTTACCCGCAGGTCGGGTAGTACTCGCCATGATGACTTGACCATCGAACGCAGAGAACCCACGCATCACAGCCGACAAAGTCTTACCATCCCAGGCACGGTCCTCAGGTATAAGCACGGCTGGTTGGTCTTGAGGTAGACCCTCGGACACAGCCATCGCGATACTGGTGACGACTGACGTCCACTCCGCACCAGACAAAGCTGCGTGCAGTTTACCGTCACGTAGGATGCCCATACGAAACACTTCCCGCTCACCGTCGAGCAGTTCAATGCTGAACTCCCAGTGATCTGGTAGGTACTTCTGAACACGCGCAGAGAAAGTCTTAGCTTGGTCGCCAAGCAACTTACCGATGGCAGCCTCACAGGACGACTTCAACTCCTTGTAGGTAGCTGCGTCACCTTGCATCGTTAGTACTTTATTACGAGCCTCAGATAGGTTGTCCCACTGCGAACAACACAAGTCCATCTTACCGAGCGCATCCATAGCAGCCTCGAGTCTCGACTGAGCATCCGATACAGGTATCGCCCGTGAGTCTACCTGGGTAAGTGACACCTTCTCCAGGCGCTCAACGTTAGCTTGAGTCTCAACTACGTGCCTATCGTATGACTCAATGTCTGACTTGATGTGCTCTAAGTGTGTGATCTTCTCAGCCGACTGCTGCTCCCAGTCGCTCTGCTGCTTCCGATAAAACTCTTGGCAAGTCTTCAGGTGGCCGATGCCAACTTGACTACTACACACGGGACACGCGTCCAGGCTGTGGTCGACAGCGACGTCTACAATCTTGATTGCGTGAGCAACGTTAGCCCCAATCTTGGGTAGGGTAGCCTCAACCTTTGCGTAGGTATCTCGGGACAAGGCCGCCTGGTTAACGAAGAAACTGTGCTTCTCCTTAGCTGACTTGACTGCTGCATCACGCTCGGACAACGTCATGCCTGACCCTGCTGCACGGATAGACGCATCAAGCACGCTACGTGCTTCCGCCACAGCCATCCGCATCCGCGTCATGTCCTCTTCGTTAGGGCGCGCCTCTACTGTGTCGCCGAGGCTCTCGAGTACAATCTCTGCACCCTTGGCTTCCTTTGATGCCTCACGCTGCTTCTGAGCCGCATAAGCTGCAACATCTATGAGTGTCTCGACTGCAGACTTTCCTCGACCCTTGTGCTGTGAGATGTCTTGGTATTTGTTCTTCAGGTTCTCAGGCAAGTACGCCAGCACATCGTCGGCACCAATCTTGTTACCTGACCAGGCAAGAAACGCCTTGCGGGCTGAGGCTGGTGAGCCCGATAAAGCTGCAGCAACTGAACGATGCACGAGAGTCGCAGCGCCAGGTCCATCATGTGTAGGCCGCTTTACTCGCGTACCCTCACGCTTAGCGTGGAACGAAGCTACCTGACTATCAGACAACGTAGCGGACACACCCAACTCATTGTCAGGCGCCAAGGTAAGGAGTAAAGCTGCGTCGGACACAGCACTACGACCGAAGATATCATCGGCAGAACCAGCTAACGCTAACTCTACAGACTGAATAACCCCGCTCTTGTGGCTGGTGTTAGACCCAACAAACAGCGTGCGCTGGTCAAGATCAATGCTCCAAGCTTCCCCATCAGGTAGCGGAGATTTTAGATTACTGTAGATGTTTGTGACGTATGGTCGCATTAGTCCTCCAGGACGGTTGCTTTGGGTTGTCTGATGTTATCTAGTCCGTACCGCAGTGTCAAGACCCAAACTCTAATCGCGCCCACGATACCCAGTTATCTTCAGGTAGTTGCTCAACTAATGTGATCTGCCTGAATGACTTTGAGTCAGGGCACCAAGCAAAGACGTGCTTCGATTGATCGATGAATCCCTGTAGTATCTGAGCCGTAGCTTTACCTACTGTAGGGTTCTCATCTAACGAGTCGAGCGGAACGATGACACCATGGTATAGGGGTGCGCCCGTGTAGTCGACACCAAAGGGGATGTCTCGGCACCAAGCCTTCCACCCACCCAGCGCTGCTGACCGGTGCTCGTAGTCGGCTCTACCTGAAATGACAGTAGCGTCCCACCCATCGCCGCTCATTGCTTCAGCTAACTCCTGGCACCAGACGTCGATCTCTTCGGGGTTATCTTGTTTTGAGTGGGCCAAGAACCACTGTGACTTTGACATAGCTTCCTCTAAATATCTTTTAAGCTTCGACCGACATCGGCCTCGGCAGTCATTGAAACTTCCCATCCAGGGATATTTACGGTCATACATTCCTCAACTATCCGGCGCACAGCCTCGATCTTAGGGGGTAAAGCTTCACCTGGAATAGGTTGCCAGTCTGCGGGAAGGCCATCAGGTAGAGGCATCTCAACCCCAATCGAGTCATGACATTGATGAATCATGCCCGTACCCTTGCCCGCGAAGTCAAACGGGAACGCGTTTATTATTTCCTGCTCAGCAAGCCGCATGACCGAGGACTCTGCCGCAAGTATCGGGAAGTTAACAACCTCATTCTTTTTGCCGTCAGACAGGGGACCAGAGCGACGACCGAAGACGGGCTCAAGCATGTGCCCCTGAGCCGCGTAAACCCTCAGCATCTCCTGCCAGGCAGCTTCCCACTCAGGCTCAGCCTCCAACCACTTGTTGTGGAAGTGTCGAACCTCTCGAGTCTCAAACTTCAAGTAGGGCATCCGACCGTCATCAGTCTCGGTGCTCGTGAGTACTTGCCATACAGTACTGGGATCGGCCCAGTAAATAGACGCGTACCGGAATGTCTTCATGACATCCCGCATAGCTTTAGCCTCACCACCAGTTGGCTTGCGGTTTAGGCTGAACCCATCAGGACCCCAGCCGCTTGCGTTCTTAAAGTCTTTACCGAAAACATCGTAGGCCAAGAGGTTGTGCGGATCCTTGCCGGTGTCAAAGCATTCGAGCAGTCGAGGTATCTGCCAGTAGCAAGCCGTGATTCTTAGGTGAGCCTGGTCCAAGTCAGCGCCCACAAGTATCCGACCTGGCGGAGCCGCGAAGACTTTCTTCAGCCGACCTTGGCCTTTACGGTTACCGATATTCTGTAAGTTGGGACCGCTGCTCGAAAGCCTACCAACACTGGTCACATGTGCGTTCCATGTTGAGCGTACGCGACCATCCTCATGTACTAAGCCCTTCTTGGGGTCTTGATCTCTGCGCCTAAGCGGAATCAATACCGTACCGAGAATCTTATTCTTCTCTCTCCGATACAGTCGAAGCTCCTTTACAAATGATTCTTGATTTTGGTTCAGTCTCCCCGAAGCCAGGTGCGCACGAAGAACTGCGTCCCCTGTACCTGGTGCCCCGGTCTCAGTGTAAAACTCCCGTGCGTCCATCGACGCCGGTATGCCCAGACCCCAACGTTCATACAATAGGGTTCGGATTTGATCCGCGCTACCTGGGTTCAGTTCGTTCACAGAGTCGGGGTCCAGGGCTTTAAGCCCTACATCTTGTGCTAAGTTTTGTAGGTTCTTGTACCTCTTCTTCACTGAGATGGCGTACTCGCACTCGAGATCCATACGTAGCTTCTGGTCAACCCACACACCGGACTTGTGCATCCCTACACACATCTCCTGTGTCGCGTGGTCCACTTCATTTAGATTCCAGGGTCGCTCGATCGGCCAACCTGCTGGACGCAACTCGTCTGCGATAGGCTTAAACGCACCCGCCTTCGTCGAAGCATCAATCAATGGGACAACGATACGAGCGTTTACCGTAGAGTCGATGATGTTGTATCGAAGAAGCTCCGTGTCGTCTTGGCTACCTGTGGATATCTTTGTGCCCTTCTCAGTTGTCTCCCAGCGCTCAACGTCTGTGAGAATAGATCCGATAGTCTTCAGCCCTTTCGGAAGGTCAGGAGCCCGGAACCGAGCATGGAAGAGAGTGTCGACCAACGGCGCAGGCGTAACGCCAAGCTGCGTCTCAACGACCATGCGGTCATAGTACCCGGCGTTGTGCCCGACCCATACCCGTCCGTCGGTGAAAGCCTCACGGAGGATCTCAACAATCTCTTGCTCTTGGTCAGGTGGGTACAGGCGTGTGTGCCCGTCAGTAGAGAGGATGCCGATGCCAACAGCGCGGGCGTTCTGCACTACAATATTACGAGAGGCCGCGCCTCTATCGTTCAAGTCAGGGATCGCAATCGCAATCGTGCGCAGCTTACACTCAAGTGGCTCGATGCCATCCGTCTCAACATCGTATGTCCAGAACGGAGCGCGCTGAGCTAACCACTCTCGAAGCTCTTGCGGTGACGGGTTGATGAGTGAGTCAGGCTGAGTCCATCGCAGCGTGCCATCAAACCAGCGGAACGCCTTAGCCAGGTCTGCGTGGAGCACGTGACGCCAGCTTGGTGATCTTAAAATAAAAGACGGGTGTAGCATCGGAAGAAGCTTCCGTGACCCGTTCGTAGGAACCCAGTCCCAGTTGTCATCAATCTGCATGGGTCCACCGCGCATAGCTTGTATGCTTGTCGATTGACCCGTCAATGCCGACGTTGCCGTCTTACCTAAGGTAATGACCTTCTGATATCGAGACACTACATCTAGTAGTCTGGGGCGGCAGCAAGTAGCTGGGTGTGGGTGAGGATCTAATCCCTGCTTCACACGCTTCTTATTCAGTCGGTCTAAAGACTTCTCCATCCTTCGCCAAGCACCGGACTCTTGTCCTGGAGGGCGGCAGGAGATCACATGGTCCAAGTCTACGTCTACTCGGCTACGGTTCGCCAGGGTGAGGGCGTTACCCCACTCGCTACCGGCACGACCCACCAGAGGTCGACCATGCTGTACCTCGTCTGATCCAGGAGCTTCTGCAATCGCAATGATAGAAGCCCCCCGATGGAACTCTCCACCGACGGGCCTCCATTCATCTTTATGCAGTGGTCCCTCTGGCCCCAGGGGGCAGATGTCGCATTGTGCTCCACAACTCTTAGGGCTGAAGGATGCCACTGTTTAGCTCACGATACCTTGTGCAGCACTCGCAGGCGGAGGCAGCGCAACACCAGCAGGAGGCACAGGCGCGCCATTAGCCGGGGTTGTTGGTGCCGCGACGGCCTGTGCAGGAGCAGCGGCAGGAGCGGCAGCAGGGGCTGGAGTAGCCTCGGCGGTATCACTGCCAACCTCCTTCATGGCCTCGTATTGCGCCTTGTTCATGAACTTCTTGATCTCATTGTATGAACCTGAGACACCCTTCTGACCGGGCACGAACTCGACGTAAGCCAAGCGACCGTTGTTCATGCTGCTCAGGAACCAAGAGTCATTGATCTCTTGTGCCGTCTCGATGTTCTCCTTGGTGTACCCAAGAGACTCGAGGACGGTGCGGAGTGCTGCCATGCGACCACGAACCTGCTTATCAGTAAGACCTGGGAGGGCGTTACCGCTGTCGTCGTAAGGTAGGCTGAGGAACGTAAACATCTTGAATCCGTTCTCGAACTGAACGTGGAAGCGTCGAGTACCGGGCTTGTCGTTAGCTCCAGTCTCAATGTTTACGATGGATACAGGGTAAAAGCCCGGCTGCGGGACTGAAGATCCCAGAGAGCTAATACCTTGAAATGCGTTGCCAGAAATTTTGATAGCCATTGTTGGCTCCGTTGTTTGGGTTGTTGGTCAGGATGACCGGGGGGTGAATGTTATTTACTTGGTGGTGGGGGTGGAAGCGTCGGTGAGTTCGCTTCCTTCTTCTCTTCTGCCGTGAAGTCAAAAAGCGAACGTTCAGCCTGCTGCAACAAAACGCCACGGGCAATGCCGTCTTGGCACGCCCAGCGTAGGTGTAGTGGGTTGTCAGTCCGACCTGACACTGCTGACTGGATAGCATCCGGTACTGCAGCACCACCCAACATATCGTCTGCCAGAGATTGAGCAACATCATCTTGCCATTCAAGCCCAGGAAGTCGACTTAATTTGTAGTTGCTCTCACTTGCGCGGAGGATCTCACGGATGTTCCCCGGCGTCTTCGTCGTGCACATACCGGTACGATCACCCGTCACCCACTCAGGGTCCGTCGGGTCGCAGTAATAAATACTTGGGAACCAGGGATCAGGGTAGTTCGGGTCAACCATCGCGCGAACGTTGATGTCACACCAAGCTGGTAGCGTCTCAATTTGATTCCTCGAAGGTACATCAGGGCCGCCAGGACAGAATCTCCCTTCCGAGTTTGTGCCGGGTGTCCGCTCGTGGAAATTCATAAGTAGGTGAACTCCCAGGTACCGAGACGTGTGAGCAATTTCCAGCAAGTGCTGGTTTAGCTGCTGGTAGGGGTAGAACCTATCTTTCTTTCCGCTGCGTCCGGCTGGCCCATTCTCAGTCCACTCAAGCATTGAGCGCTGGCACAGATGACTAATGTCATCCACGACAAGTGCGTCATGCGATGCTTTGTCGCTGATCTCCGCGAAGCTCTTCAGCATACTGACGAGGTCGGTAAGATTCTTCGGTGAGTCGGGGTGTACTGACGGACTAAACCCCAACTCATTCTGAGCCACAAGGGTAATCGCCGACGGCACCCCAAGGAACAATGCCCTGGGAAACGCGGCTAAGGCGTCGCTTGTCTTCTTTTTCTTTGGCTTACCGTAAATGGTAATCATTACGTTCGGTAGCGTATCTTCGGGTGTCATTGCGTTCTCCAGCATTGGATGACTTTGGGGGTAGAAAGACTAACAGGGGTCAGAGGTTTGACCCGGTCAAATTGTGGCGGCTTCGCCGTAGAAGCACATCTTAATTGCGGGGCACGCGCCATAGCGGCCAATGCAAGAGGTCTCATGCTGAACCTTAGGCCAGTCCCAGTATTCAGGTAGCTCCATGTCCAGTCGAGCTAAGCTGTGCTCCGCACGCCAGAGCATGTCAGCAAAGTGCTTGTCCCTGTGAGGCGTGGCAGGAACCATCGGTCGTGCAACCTTCCAAGGCTCTTGAGTCTGAATAAGGTTCAGTGCGACACCGCCGAAGCTCCCACCATACAACTGCTTACCCATGATGCGGAACGCGGCAAAGCCACCGTCAACTGCGTAACCATCGACACTACCATTCACGGACACACGGGCCTGGTGCTTGTGGTCCCAGATAAAAATCTTACCCGCACGATCCCTAATCACGAGATCTAAGCGACGGGTCAGAACTATTGCGGCACCACAGTCAGGGTGACCAGGGCAGTTAAGCGGTGTAGGAATAATCTTCCCACCGTCGTAAGCCTTAATGTACGCAGCCCTACGGTTGAAGTGTTGGTCCTCGGGGTGTACAACCCACAGACCCCACACGTTATCCTTTGTGCCCAGCACGGCTGTAACTGGGTACTCAACTGCAACAACGTCACCCGGACACTCGGGGTGCTTATCCATGTACCGATGAAACGTTTCAATCATACGCTCGATGTACTCATGCCCACCATTGGCGTCGCACCATGCGTGTACGGATTCTTCAGGCGACAAGAAGACACTGGGGTCATGATACCGTGTCTCGTCGACCCACACGCCCTCGGCGGTACGTGCGCCCCAGATTGCGTGCTGATGCGCCTGGATGACGTGGCCCATGCTTCCACGAGTCAGGGCGCTGGCAGGAATCAAGCTCATGTTCAGTCGGTTCTGGTAGGCGAACAACTGAGGGCATCGGAAGAATGACCCTATACGTGACCAACCACGGGACGATCTTCCTGCATCAATAAGAATCTTACTCATCCTTCTGCGGCTCTCCTCAGGTTCTCGACTCGATACTTGGCGCTCCGAGCAAGCTTCCACATCCGCCGCTTCTGGGCCTCGACCATTATCTCTCGAGGGTCGACACCTTCCTTAGCCAACATCGCCCAAGGCACTCGCCTACGGTGAAGTCGCTCATCGTCTAAATCCATTACACTACCTCCAACTTGCTGATAATACTGCTTACAAGTGCATCTTCGTCTTCCATGCCGAGAAGCTTCTCTCCCAGCCCTTCAAGCTCGTCGGCTTTAAGAAAGGACTCAATGGGACCGAACTTCTCAACGAGAATCTCTACGACTCGTTCGTCGTAAGTACCTACAGCGACAACAACTTTTAGCAGTGTGGCACTACCACCGAGTCGGTCGAACCGACCCTTCCACTGCACGAAGTCGCCTGGCTTCCACGGGAGCATGGCGAAAATGGCGAGGTCCGCAGTCTGCATACCGTCGACACCTGTTCCAACGCTTTGTCCTGTTGCGATTAAACAACAAGGTCCGCTGGATTCCCGAAAGGCATCAACCATCATGTCCCGCTCTGACTCGGGCACACCCCCGTGTGCCATCCAGACTGGAACCTCGCCTAAGGCTTCATCTCCACGTTTAAGGGCTCTACGCAGATCATGCTCCCACAGTTCTGTTTCGCGCCTCCTGGCGGTAAAGATAACTACCTTACCCCCGCCTTTTAAGCCTTCTATCGCTTCACTTACAACATACTTCCGCTTACGGCTGCAAGCTTCTGACAGCCGAGCCTCCACTACACGCTCTCGTGCCAACGGGTTTGTGCTGGCTTCGCGCACCATACCCTTCACCGCTTGCCCGAATGTCTGGTCATCGCTCCACCTGTCTGCTCGGTTCAACTCACTTGAGCTTAGGTAGACAACCTGAACGCGTGTGTCAGGGAGCGATGCGTGTGATTCTGAATACGGTACTTCATGTACGAAGAACGAACACCGAGCCTTTAGTTCCGCCAGGTTGCTTGCACCCGTGTCATCAAGGCCGCCGTATTGTCCTGGACGGGCCGCACAGTATCGGTGCGCAAAGTTTGAGTAGCTGTGGGAGAACCCACCAGGAGCCAACAAGTCAAGCTGTGACCACAGGCGTCGCGGACGACCGTCATCTAATGGCGTAGCAGTTAGGCCAATGCGTAGGTTCAGACTCTTCATCCGACTCAGGTCCATCGCAGCTACCGCGCGGTTCTCACGGTCGACGGCAGAGTTCGCACGGTTGCTCGCGGCAGTCTTTCGCCGCTCGAACGAGACACTCCCGTCAGCTTCTTGGATTGCCGTCCATCGTTTACGACTTCCGTGGGTGTGAATCTCGTCGAGTATTAAGATGCTGGGCTTGAGTTTCCTCGCGATATCGATGTTATCCGCGAGAGATTCTGCGCCAATGATTACGAACGGCCTCGTTGTTGTGCCGCATTCCTCTAAGTACTCGTCAAAAGTCTGGTCCTTCTTGCGCCGCTCAGACGACGGACGCACCCTGAATGGCTTTATATGCGTGTACTCTTGTACTTGACTCCACCACACATGGCGGGCCTTAGCGGGGCATACAACAAGTATCGGACCAAACCGACCCAGAGATGCCATGATTGCGCCGAGAGTCTTACCGGAGCCGCAAGCCCAGACATTCATCGACCAGGGCCTCGTGCGGCACCAAGCTACGCCCATGAACTGATAAGGGGTTGCAATGTCTAAGACGTGCTCTCGAAGCTCACCGTTGCTAATCGAGCGTTGCGCCTGCGCTCTACCCTGGTCACGAAGCTTTTGTAGCTCTGTAGGGTCGGTCGACCATCCAGTGATTGACCCAATGCCAACTAAATCCGAGTAGCTGTACGCCATTGAGCCGTGCGCGAGTAAGCCTTCGACTAACCAAGCAGCGTGCAAGGGTGCGTAAATTTCGCATGACGTAAACTGACCTCGCTGTTCAGGGGTTGAGTTCTTGAGCCGAATCTTCCGCCGATGCCCCGACATCCGACCGTAGACAAGCGTACCAGGAACCAGCCCTTCAATGCGCTCGAGAAAGTTCAAGTCATGCGTCGAGGTTACGTAATAGTCGAGGTGCGGTTGTCCATTCATGACTCGAACCTTATGTCAGCCATGACAGGGTGTCAAGGACAAAAGTTGACGCAGTACTCTCTATGGGCTACCGTTGTGGTTCAAACGGAGATGACATGTCCGAAAGCGCGTTTGCACGCTTCATGCGAAAATCAAGAGAATCACGACTGTGGACTTTAGCTGACCTGTCGAGAGCCGCAGGGCTTAGTCAGTCTGAGGTCAGTCGAATAGAGTCGGGTGCCCGCCTACCTACTATGAGGCACGTAAAGGGTTTGGCTGAAGCGTTCTCGTCTTCGCCCAAGACAGCGGAAAACGAGCCTGTAAGGTACGAAAGCTGGGTGGCCCACCTGGTCGACTTAGGTGAGCGCGCAAGAATCGATGCGCGTAGTGGTCCCGGTCGCTGGTCTCGCCGATGAGCTATATTAGGTCAATGGATACCGTAGAAGAACTTGCGACGCTTTATGTCGCCGCTGAAAACGCGAACCAACTTATCATTGCCCTGGAGGATATGGGGTTCGAGGGTTTAGAGGTACACCCTATCAGTGGTGGTTACGGATTGTTTATTGACGACACCTTGATTGCAGCGGCGCTGTCTGATGACGCAGCCGACGCAACGGAAAAACTACTCGATCGATGCGCGGATAAGTTTTTTCACGACATCATGGAGGTCTGAGTCTTAAGCGGGTTAGCTACGTGTGTTGCTCTGCAACATAATTCACATCAGTGTGGTGGGACAAAGCCGTAGGCTCTCAGATTGGCTGAGTGTTACGGTACAACATAAGTGGATTAAACCTGGCCCCGCTTGAGCGTAACAACTTGAGCGGGGTATTTTCTTATGGCAAGATGCGGACGATGCGGGCTTTATAAGCCCTACAATGGCGCTAGCAAACAGGCAGGCGTCTGCCTAATGTACCGGGGTCTCCAGATACCCGAGGACGCTCTGTGGGAACATCGCAAGTGCTCTGAGTACACGCAGAAGATTCCTGACTGGACTCCTGAGCAACACTTTGAGTTTGAAGTGAAGCGGTATAGTGTTGAGCGCAGTTGGCGTGCCAGTAAACGAGCGACGTTCTTTTCTTTAGCGGCATTAGTAATCTCAGTAATTAGTTTGTGTCTGAAGTTCTTATGACTGAGCTTTGTCTAAGAGACGCTCGAGTTTCGACACAATATCGTTGTGGACCTTAGTTCGGGTGATGAGAAAGTCTTTTGACTGACTGTCTGCCGCATCCCTGTACTCGCTGATGACTCGGTCGTACCGCTCGCGCATCTTCTCGGTACGGTCATCGTAGTCTTTTCGAATCTGGTCAAGTTGCTCTTGAAAGCCTTCTACCAGATTGTCCAGTCGTTTCTGCATCGTAAAGAACTGATACACCAAAAACGCAGCGAAGACACCGAGGTGTCCGCCAGCCAAGAGGGAGTCGATTAAAGCTTCCACTATACAGGCTCTTCAATAAGCGTGTACGTAAAGCTATTCCCCCACTTATTTTTAGCGGCGTAGCAGATGCTCATGAACTCCTCAAAGTCAGCACTGTGACTGAAGACTTGGCACCCAGCAGACCACTTGTCTACTTG
>Ga0110931_1000341_pt1 | contig 18175 bp, 25 predicted proteins | sample 4_EtaG_FD_79333 | JGI IMG/M metagenome (GOLD analysis project Ga0110931, IMG submission 79333) | Marine viral communities from the Subarctic Pacific Ocean - 4_ETSP_OMZ_AT15127 metaG (version 2) (version 2) | ecosystem: Environmental > Aquatic > Marine > Oceanic | place: Pacific Ocean | collected... | reverse complement strand
TTGCATAGATGCCGAGTTTCTTTGGTTTTGCTCTATCCGCGTTCTCATTAACATACCATTGTTCTCGCAGTTTATTCCTTCGCTCAAGTTCAGACGTGCAGTCTTCACATCTTGGTAATTTCTGATACAGACCTTTGGATTCGCTCATGTAAGCGTCGCTCCAACCTGCTTCTTTCTTTGCATTTTTACATAGGCTACCGTCTTCCCATAGAGGGTAAAAGCCCCCCATGTATATGTGAATACGAGTCGGTGTCTTAGCCATATGCTCACCCTTAATCGTTTCCGCCACCATCTATTGTCTCATTTTCATCCTCAAACACTTCTTCATCGGCCAAGTCACTCTTTGAGAGGAAATTGTAGCCATACTTGTAGCCATGCTTGTTATTTGATTCATCTAAGACAGGCATATCATCCTCTTCTATTGGTGAGGGTTCGACAAGCGTTGAATTGATTGGCTCAAACGTTCTGTTAATATGCGATTCTCCCGTTTCAAGTTCGCGTTCTATTCTTTCGAGGTAGTCTGATGGGGTGCGTTGTCCTCCATCGTTAGGCCATCGCTTTAGCACGAGCGAAAGAATGAGGGCATTATTCGTCGAAGGAAGCCTCCTATTATTCCTCTCAAAGGTAGTGACTCTTCTTTCCGTTTTGTAATTATAACCCCACATATAGGTGCGGCTAACGTATACGTTGCCTTTTTGTTCCAAACGAAGACATATATGGAGTCCACCCGGATGCGCAGGAATCGCGGGATGGTGCGGCAATTTCTTTCCATTGAGTGCGTTATTCACTTTGTGTATGTGTGATTCCTCATTCCCGAAGGCGGTCTGTTTTTGCGCCATAAGCCCTATGAACTCAGCGATTTCCTCTCGCGTTCCGCCAATACGAACACGAGGCACTTCGGTGATGAGAGTGGGCTTGCCATATTTTCCGTGAAAGTAATTGTAGTGTTTCATTTGCTCTTCTCCTTGTAATCGACGTGGTTCTTTGGTAGTTTGTGCGCTCTTCTATCCATCATGTTCTGTATCAATACTGCTACATTCGCAGCAGCCTTATCGAATCGGTTTTCTGCCGTTTCTTTCTTCTTGATGTCCTTATCGTCCGGACACATAGATTGGCGAAGCCTACGCAGGTCTATGTCGTCGATTAAGACGCGCAGGATTTCATACTCAGCATGGTCAATGCTCGCCGCTCTTCCTCTCATCCTTCTCCCTCTTCTCTTGCATGGCCGCAACCATCTCCTTCAATACCACAACCATCTCCTTTGCTTGCGTTAGTGTGAGTCTAACTCCGTGTCGAGTGAAATGAGGTGGAGTCTTGGACATATTCATGATGCGCATATCTATCCAATCCTTGCCGTAGTATTCGATGGAGCGCAGGTGAATAACTCCCTTGTTGTCCTTCCACTTACCTTCCATGCTCGGACTCTTCCACGCTATCTCATCACTCATTTTGATACCTCCACTAAATTCCAATCGCTATGACTCCATGCTCTCTCATGTGCATAGTATAGAACAATTTTGGTTATTACTTCGATAGAAGCAATACTCATCCCAATTAGTGGCTCTCCCGTAATGAACCACGCTATCAAAAAGGTGTCCGTAGTAGCGATTGCTCGCCATGATAGCGTCTTCGCGGCTGACCTACGAGGTCCGGCTCGCTCACTCATTTCAAATCCCCCAATAGAATAAACCACTTAGGAAGAATCTGTAATAGAGCCTCAGTAATCATTCCTCTTCCCCCTTCATCACAGCGTAGTCGAACGGAGCAAGGAGCGAGATAATCTCGTCCAATACTTCATCTCGTCTATCGTCGTTCAATAATTCCCCACCATCATCCCTATGTGTTAGCGCCACTATATCACTCATCACCTTATGATAGGTTTCTAACTCAGTGAAAATCTTGGGGAGATTTCTCAACACGTGCCACGCTTGCGGCTCGGTATTTTCTTTGTGATACAACCTCACCTCCACTTCTGGTTTTGGGAACCACCTATGCAAATCTTGATGGTAATCATGGCCGACGCTGAACGCTCCGCTATCGTATGTGTCTAAGGATGGTAAATCGAAGGAAAATCCATCAGCATTTTTCTCTATATCTAACTGACGCGAGTTAGATGATGATGAAAACCACACCTCTATGATTAGAGAGTCGAGCAAATCACCAAATCCTTCATAATTGAGGTAGGCAATTGCTTCTGATTGGATTCGCTCGTATTCCCTCTTATACTCCTTGAACATTGGTGTCTTTTTGTAAGAATGGTAAATTTCGTGATGATTTTCTCCAGCGAATTTGTCGAACCACGCTCGAAATATCCTATCCGGCGAGGTGTAATAGTTTTGGAACTTCGTTTTGAATGAGACTGTTGTAATGTGTCTATCTTTCTTACTTTCACTTTCGTTAATTTGAATTAACACGTTCCTTAAGTCATCGTGAGCCTTCACGACAAAGTCAGAAGCGATAGTGTTTGCAATCATTTCTATTTGACCTACTACGCCGTCATTCAAATTATCCGCCGCCCATTGTTCGGCAGTAAAGAGGCCCGTCAGTAAATGCCCCGTATCTTCTGATGCTATGTTCTCATATCCACTTGCTCCAAGAGAGATTGCCGCAGTATAGTGTGGGGAATTAACTTCTATTCCTACTTCTTCCAATTTACTAAGGGATATCTGCCTTCTTTTAGGGCGCACCACGTGGAGTCTATTGTCTTCTATGAATTGATTACTTGCGTTTAGTATTTCCAATGCCCCGTATCTTCCTGTTCCTACATTTCCAAACGATAGAGCAGACGGGTATCTTGTCTCACCTATGCCAAGATGTGCAGATGGCAACAGGCTTACACCCTTCTCTCCATCCCATATTCTCTCTTGCGTTTGATGAACGGCGTTGAATTTCTCCGCCAATATAGGAATCATCTCGATGAACTTATTGAATCCACCTTCGCTATCGAAGTATAGACCTGTATCAGATGAGGTGGTTTTCACTTTAACTGGATGCAAAGCCACATCGTTGCATAAAGTCCTAATCCTTTGACTTCCCTTAGATGTGAATGCTAATTCACTTGGAGACACTAAGAGAAAGGCTCGTATGGCCTCCCACTCGTCATCGTTAAGAGTATTCATTTTCATTCCTCTTCATCCCATGACTCTTCGCAGTAGGTTCCCCATAGCCAAGGCGGAACTCTTACTTCATTGATTGAAGAGCCTACACCTACGCCTGTTTTACCCGCATCCAAATACGCTACCATCTCTTCTCGGCTCAAGGCACTATACCATCTTCCTTTGGCCCTAAACCGCATGAAGTATCTATCTCCCATCAGTAAGTGGTAGTCGTCGGGGTCAATCACTATCTGCTCGCCTGTGTTTGGGTTGAGTGCTTTGTAGCCCCATATTTCGATGGACTTAGTCTCACCATCATCGAGAAGAATCTCCCTGTCTTCAATATGTTCCGGCCATAGATTTTCCAGCCCCATATCCATAAGCAAAGTTCCATCCTTGTCGGCCCATCCTTTAGCGACCTCTCTCTTCATTGTGACCTCTTGGAGGTAAGCCTCTTCTGCTGTTTCCGGTAGCGGTAGTATAGCCACATCGTCATCCAATACAGTGACTCCCGCATCCCACATCAGCGTCTTCATTCTGTCGTGATTCTCTCTCACTTCATCGCTCTCTATCATGGATTGTAGTCGCCACTTGTTTTCTGTCTCCTTGATATACGTCAGCCCACTTCCTTCGGGCATCCATAGACCGCCTACACTCATTTGCGCAAAGTGTTCCTTCGCCCATTCTATCAGTTCTTTCGTTGGTTTCCATTGTTCATTCATTGTTTTTCTCTCCTTATTATTTTGAATAGGTGGGGGTGTGTAGGCTTGGGCGCAATTGTCTAATCTCTCTCCGACCCTTCACTGTTGGCTTATCCAACGGCTCGCATCTGTTTGTTAAGGCGTGACTCGCGGAGGGCCGTCCCTCCTATACTGTGCGCCATGACCGCACATTTACCACTAAGCCCGATGCTTGGATATGGTTTGGACTACCCCAAATGTGTAGCCTCGCCAACTCTTTATTCCTACACGACCCCCTTATGTTTTATTTGTGAATCTTCAAAACGACGGGTCTTGGTAATACCGCCTATGTCCTATCCCGATTCTTCCACCCGGAGAACGTAGGGGCCAGCCTTTCTGCTTGAATCTCCCTGTCTTCCGCATTGAGTAGTATACGATATTCCCTTTTGGGTTAGGGTGATACTCGTAATCGAGGTTAGGCCATTTTCCACCTATGGTTTTCGCACTATCCTCTTGAACCGCTATTGTCTTAACAAGCCCATCCGCATTGAACTCCACTTCAATGATGGTAGCGGGGTATCGGTCCGAGCCAACACACATGGTCGCGCCCATTCCTACTTCGGGGGTAATCAAGCGACCACCTTTTGCTCTTCTTCCACTTTCACTTCCATAATAACGGGGCGTTTGTAATCGGTTGCACACGCTTTGGTAAGGTATTCGATGTGTTCGTCATACTCTTGGGGTGTGCCAAAGAGGATGGCTTGCATTATCTCGGTAGGATTCGGTGTGTTTTCGGGGTCTATATCCATCCCCATCTCAAGGTTATGAGCGGTTCTCATTACCGAGAAGGCTTCGTTTCCATCAACCGCTTCTATACCTGCACTTCCATCCCATGTTCTGCCTTCTGAGTTTACGGCACCGCACTTACCTGCCATCATAGAAAGGAAGTTCTTGAACTTGTAAGCCTCTTGCTTGCTCTTGAATCTATACGGGAGTCCTTTAGAGTTCCAAGAGTTTCCACCTATGTTTACGTAGTAAGTGTAAATCTTGTCTTCGATTGCAGGTGGTGTGGTGTAAACCGCATCGTTCCCCACACCACTCTTGTGTTCTGCCTCGACATAATCTTCGTTCGCCTTACCCGGAATCCACTTGAACTTAGCAATTTCAAACCCGTAGGATTGTTTAGCATCATACTTTGTCCATTTCCAGCCATTTACGAGGTCATGCTCTTTACGATTCTTCTTACTTGTCTGTGCTATCCAAGCCTTCAATTGAGCAAGCCATTCCCAATTCTTCCACCTATATGTGACTGTGGAGGGTAGCATTCTGCCCGAAGTTTCGCTACGTTCTCCATCTCTTGCTACGCAGTTTAAGTTCCTTGACTGCATACGCCTCAATGCTTCCTTAATGTTCTTGATAACAAACTTAGGGTCGTTCTCCCATATAGTGTTAGAGAGGCTTCTCGCTACCTTATCCCATAACACGACTCTCTTAACCGCTATTTGCTTAGACCCATAATATCCCATCTTTTGGGCAATCATATCGTTGTTCCAGCCTTGATGCACTGAACCTACGCCTGCTCCCCTATTCCATATTTTCACAAACCTCTTGTCGTTGATTTTTCCGTCCTTTATTCTCTTAATGAGAACCCATCCGGTATAGGATGGTTGGTCGTGGTGAGCGCACAATCTCGGACTACCTGCTTGTTCGTGGCCTTCAGGGTATACCTCGCCCTTCCATTTGCACTCTCCAAGAGTATGACTGTAAGTGAAAGGTTCGCTCGCACAATCCCACTTAGTGCTTTTGAGTTTCTTCTCTATCTGTATTCGCAGTGGAGCGAATTTCGGACTCATCAAGATGCCATGTGCTTCTGGAATACTAAAGTCCGGTGCTTCTCCACATATACGGAAATCCCACGACTTCTTCATTGTCTCAAGCAATCCTCGTATTCCGCTTTGTTTCTGAATGTTCCATTTGATGATTCCATCATCAAGGTAGGGTGTTCTCCACTTTACAAGGCGGGCATCAACCTCATCATGCCCGCATGATTCGACTCTTGGGTCTGGCACAGTGCCATATCCAACCATCTGAGTCATCATAGCCGCCGCCATTTTCGTGTGTTGATTAACCAAATCTTCGGCTTTCAAACTCACGCCCGGCCCTTTAGATGCGAGGCTAAACGCCACTGCCGCATCCATAGGCCAACACTTGCCAATCGTATCTCTCGTCTTACCAATAGCGTGCGCTATCTCAATTTTATCGTCAGTAAACATCATATCGTTGCCGACGATACCTGCTTCCTCATATCTTGCCCATGTGGACCAACCTTGTCTTTCTCCGCTCATATTCATACCTCCTTCACTTCTAATGCAACAATCGCATTCTTCTTGACTACCTGCACTTCGCCCTTATCTGAGGGGGTTAATGAGGTCTGCAAGACCACGATTTGTTGAATGTTTTGTGCGTCATCTCTTTGCATAGGTGATGGACCAGCCTCGTATATGCGGTTTATTCCACCATACCCCTGATTGAATGGAAGTCCTTTGCCGTCCTTCATGCTGAATGCAATAATCTCAAAGTCGCTCTCTTTCTTGCGATACCGCTTTAGCAACAATTTAATGTCGTCGTTAAATCTTGTTATCGTCCATATGCCTTTGAGGTAGGTGGTGTTCGTCTCACTATCCCAATACGTCTGCGATTCGCCTCGACAAAACTCGACGTAGTATACGCTCGGCACGTGTATCTCTCCTGTTTCCTTATTACGGATTCCATAGAATCCCTGCTCGCTCTCTCCTAAAGCAGAAATCCACGTTCTCGACGTTCTCCCTGTTCGAGGATGCTCGAAATCCGTTCCACAAATCATTTTCATTATTTTTGTCATGTTTCTCATTCTCCTATTACTATCTTCGTTTAAATACCAAACCTTCATTCTAATGGTTCAACGAAGTAAATCTCCGCTCCCACTTGGGGTGTTTGTTCGGTAATCTCCATCAGTGTCTCAGTAGGCATATCCACACATGAAGGGAACATCATCACGTCCTCCATATCCCAAAATCCTGCTAATGCGCCATCCCACGCCGCTCTATGAAATGCAGGCGTGGTCAGTTTTGCGTGCTTCTCTTCTAAGGTGGGTTGTCCATCCTTGTCAGTAAAGAATACCCATACACCCTTATTGTATACCTTCATAATGCCGGGGTCTGTTCGCATATGTAATCCAAGTGCTGAGAAGAATGCCATAGGTAAGTCATGTATCTCCGCTAATTCTTCCCATAACATGAACATAGTCAATGGGTCCGTAAGTGAATCAATTGGTGGCATATGTGTTATCCAACCAAAGTGCTGAAGGCGACTATCATCACACATACGCTGGAAGCGTCTAAAGGACTTACGTCTATCTGCAATCATTTTAGCAGTCTTCGGGGGTATGGGGAAGTCCTTACCTAACTCATTGTTGAGTGTCTGCAAGGTGTCTGCAATCTTGGCTACTGTATCATTCTCAAACTTCATTCCTCTTCCCCCTCTATGAATAGTCCAGCATCGAGGTTAAGCGTTTCTTCCGGCACATACGGGTCAGTGTCTGCCTCTTGTATGAATCCGGCCTTCTTAGCGAAAGTCAGCACTCTCTTTACTCCCTCAGAAAGGGGGTGTAATCCCAACATAGCACCTTGTGGGTGGTTAGCGGGCGTGCCGGGAATGAACATCTGCATCACTCCATTTGCATACCTGTATATGGTGAAAGGTGTGTATAGCAGTTCACCAGATGCCGCAGACTTGAGGACAGGAGGTTGCTCGCGCAACCACATACTAACGTCCATCGTCGTCCTTATTTTCTCCGCAATTCCATACTCTCTCCCCATTTGGGTCTTCCCCGATACACCTTGTATGTGCATCAATTCATCGTCGTAATTGCACTTTACTTGCAGTCTTTCTTCTTCCATCATTGTTTCCATTTTCAGTCCTCCGCTTCTATTTCTTCGTTTGTTGCTCGCCCATGTAGGTCGTCGCCCATGAGTCTATCGAAGTCATCTTCCACTTCGCCTCTCTTGCGCTTCTCTCTATATGCGTCGAGTCTTGTATCGTTAGGGTGGTGCTTCTTCGGCCTCTTATTTGTGTAATCATCTAAGGTAGGCTTATTCTTCTTCTTGAACTCCCTCTCGGTCTTTCTCATCTGTCCGTAAATTTTACTCACTGAGACGAGGTCATCTTTTTCATCGAGAGTTATCCACCATGTAGGTTGCCAAACTGTATTGAGTTTGATTTCAGTTCCGAGATATTCGCCATTACTATCTTCCACATCTCTTACCTGCATACGTCTATCCAGTGCGATTGCTTTGAACGACATTTTATCATCATACATTTCGATAGGGTGCCACATCTGATTCGTGTGAGCGCATTGAGTGAGTCCATAACCGTCTAACAATTCTATGTCTGCTTGCATAATTGCTTGCGAGCCACAAGTTCGACAAGGTATGTCCATATCCTCTTCTGTGGTTCGCCTCCATTCATAGTCAAGGCAATCGTCGCACTTAGTGAGCGTCCAATTCTTCTTGATTGGGTCATCGTAGTGTTCCCGCTTGCGCCCCTTACCTTTCTGAGGCTTCGGTTTATCCCGTCGCTTTCTTTCGTTCTCACGAATTTGAGCGTCCATTTCATCGTCGGTCATAAGTGCCGAGTCGTCAAACTCCACGCCAGCCCATGCGTTCTTTTGCACTGAGGTCATCGCTTCGCCTTCAGAAAGACCGCAGCAGTCTGCCACGTAGGTTTGTTGTTGCTTGGATTCGACTGCGTGTTTACAGTAGGATTCTCGGATGAACGCGATGAGTTCTGCCGCATCCTTCCACGTGTGGTCCTTTTCTGGTATCAGTTTGTGCGCAAGAATAGCCAATTGAACTCCTGTTCTCCCATGTCCTCCCATACACTGAGTGGAGATGGTAGTGATATTCTTACTCTCTATGTCCTCCACCAACGCATCCCACCACGATGGTCCGAGATTCTTTGGTATGCCGTAGTCGGGCCAATCAATCTCCATCACTACTGTTGGTATGTTTCCAATGACGTTGCTTGATGACTTCCATCCCTTCGGTAGTAAGTCTGCCGTCTTATTCGATGCAATCACACCTAACGGACCCATCGCTAAATCGGGTTTGTTGGGCATTCTATGCCACCCACCCTCTCGATTCGTTCCACCTGCATATACCTTCACTGTGCCGGTGTCGAACACCAACGGATTTTTCTTATGGCAACCACTCATTCTGTTTCCTCCTTCAATATCGCTAATACCGCATCAGTCCATTCGGGATTATCACCCATCTGATTCTTAGCGAACTTAGTTAGTAATTCTGAGAGCATGGGGTAAGTAGGGTCTTGGTTGTTTAGTGCATTCCATGCGTCCACCCACATGGTAGGAGTTATTTCGGAATACTTCTTATCTCTCAATAATTGACACACGGCATATGCGTCTATGCTTGATTTATTGGTATCTGAATCAACCATGAACGCTTCGGGGAACATAGGAGTAAGAAGTATGGCGGTTGCATCCTTTCCATATTTGAGTTTCATAACGAGAACATCGTTATCCTTACAGTGCTTACACTCTTCAATCCCACAGGGGATGAAATTGTTTGATTGAGTATATTTGTTTCCTAAGTGCATGAGTTTAGGCCCACACTCTATGGCTGCATTTCGCAAGCCTGCTGGTATATCTGCATCAAGGGCTATGAAGTGTTGTCGCCAATAATTCGGACCCTTGCCCTTGAGGAAATTGAACATAAGTAGCCAATCAGTAGGTGGAGGTGAACACTTTTCATTCTGCGCCCCATCCATGAATAGTCTCGCTAATTCATACGTTCGGAACATGGAACTGAGGCCGTGTGTATTGTGAGGGAATAGCCCATTCGTCTTGGGATTGCCCTCAGAATCCTTACCCGGATGCGCACTTGAGTAGTCGAATGCTCTTTGGTCGAGGAACTTTCCATACAGGAAGCCGTTATTGTGTTCAGCATTCTTAGCGTTATTGACTACGCCCATGAGTTCTTGGAGGGATTCTTCGTCCGGTGATTTAGTGAACTCTATTACTGCGTTGCACACATTCACCCCGTGTTGAGCGCACTCACTCCATGCCTTACCACCATAAGCACCGGACCATCCTGTTTTGAAATTGACTACGCACCATTGTAGTGCAGCCTTCAATTCAAGGAAATCCACATTCACTCTCTCCATAGCCATGTAGTAGTGCTTCCTCTCGCTTCCACTTGCTACGCCAAGTGAACTCTCTTTACCGTTGTAGTCTTCTTTGAGTTCCTTCCACTCGTCTGTGCCAACCATAGCAGTTAAGGTAGGCCACAAGTCCACCATAGCATTCTTCTTGAGTGATTTAGCATATCTCATTTCACCCAGACATAGCGCAAGTATACCTTTAGCCATCCAACCAACAAAACCTCCAGCAAGGAAAGCACCTGCCTTCCCATTGTAATTCATACCAGCCCATTGATGAAAGAAGTGGCCGAGCCAGCCGTGTTGTCTTTGCCAATGAGTCTGACTCCTACTCAATCCCGCCTTGAATGATTCCACATACTCCGGCGCGCATGGGTCGTATGGTTGAGCCTCAATTGGGGTCATTCCTTCTAAGTAATATGCGCCCCAAGACGGAGAGCCTTCAACCCATATCTCTCCTTCATTTACCTCGCCTACTATGTAGGGGATTCCATGTTGTCTTGCATGAGCGCAAACGTGAGACATGAGAGAGCCATCGGGATGCGATATGACGAATCCTTCCGGCATGGTTTCCTTATTCACCTTCTCTTCTAACTCTTGCATTTCTTCTAATCCGGTAGCCACATACGCTTGCTTAACTACGACTGTGCCGCCGGGTATAGCAACGTCCACCGTAGCGATTCTCGCGTTTCCATTAGCATCTATGAAGGAGAACGGAGATGCTCTCGGTGCATGAGGTGGTGCGCCACGAATCTGTGTAATGTATGCTTGAGGGCCACTTGACTTTGCGACCTTGAAGTTTTCATCACGCTGATATACAAACTCCATCTCATACTCTCCATGCTTATGGCCGATAGATGCCATGTGTTCAGTCATGAGTGTATCGTCGGGGTTCAGTATGAAGTAAAGCACCCTTCCCCACCCTGCCGTGATACCGTCGTGTCCTTCGCTGATTGCTGCGTATTCCTGTGGTCCGAGAACCGAAGACGATGTGGCACTGACGAATGGTTGTAGTATCATACACCCATTGGGGTCATGCTCTAACATCTTATCACGCAAGTTCTTCCAATCATCTCTTAGTGAGGTGTCATCCACCTTGATAGACTCAAGAACACCATGCCTCGCAAACTCCGGACAGGCTCGTAAGAATGCTATACCTTTACCATCAAAGTCATGAGCCATGACGCGCTTATACGATGCCTCGACTATATCGTAGTCATCATCCAATAGTATCACTTCAGTCATGGGGGCTTTCCACTTCGCCTTACCCTGTTTGTATGATTGCACATACTTGAGGAACGACTTAGCCTTCTGAGATTTAGTTAATGCAAGACGAGCGGTCGTAACTGTTTCAGCAAGCGTCTTTCCACTCGCCTTCTCTTCATGCACTTCGTCTGACATTTCATCCCAAATGGATGCAAACAGGTCCGTCGCATCCATCTTTTCATACTTCTTTTCAATTGTCATCTTTCTATCTCCACTGTTTTCACTATACTATCTTCGTTTAAATACCAAAGGTTGTTTTCATCCCAAAAGAGTTTGTTCTATTCTCTCATCTAAATCCGCTTTCATCCGTAGTTCATTGTAGTGCGACTCGTATTTACACAACCACTCGGCTATCGCTGTTTTTCCGCGACCTCTCCCTGCGGGATAATCTATGACCTCTCCACTATTGTCTATGGGCATATCCGGTGCTTCGATTTCGCTATTGTGTCTGAACATACGAAGCCACTCGTGTCCTAACAATAGTAATTCACGTCTGCTAAATAATGTAAGTTCCTCTCGGTTATGTTTCTCAATGAGTGAGAGCATCTTCTTCTTTCGCTTAGGTTTCAATTCTTTCTTGCTTGGCACATGTAGCGTCCCGTAATGGGTCACGCTACTAAAAATACCCGAATACTCATCCTCGATTTTACCTTCCGAGAAGGAGAGAATATCGTTAGGATGCTCCTTCCTATGCCTTGCCGTGTTCTCCTTAAGCGTAAGCCTCTTTGGTTTATCTTCGTCAATCATTCCTCATCACCTTCCAATATCTTCTTCACAACACTCAATGTGTGTGAGTCATCATCAATATCGGGTCGCTTGATATACTCAAGTGATGTATCTATTACTTCACGCAACTTCTTGACTTCCGTATGTAGGTCTGTTATCAGTTCAAACGATTCAAGTATGTAGGATGTAAAATCCACCACCTCAAGTTCTCTATATGTATTTGATATACCGAGTGGTTCCGGCCCTTTCCAAGTCCGTATGGCCTCAATGCGATTTTCAAACTCGTCAATCATTCCTCTTCATCCTCCTTGTATTGGTATAGCGTGCCGATGTAGCGCACACCATCGAGCGTCATATCAATCATTAGAGCATCATCTTGCACTTCGCAATTACGTATGCGCCCCTTGCCTATGCAGTTTGCTCTATCACTCCACCTTGCGAAGTTAATCCATTTACCTATTTTCATATTGTTCTCATTCTCCTATTACTATCTTCGTTTAAATACCAAAGGTTCTTCAACACCAAAAAAACGACTATCATCAAATGTCATGCGCGAATACATACATCAGCATATACGACTGCGAGAGTATATGAACAGCGCAACAGACTACTATCAATTGTAGCCGCGTATCATTCTTCTTCGATGTCTATGAAACTCACACTATTAGTGTAAAGGAAGTGAAAAGTATAGGCGAAGAACCACGTGAAAACGATAGCAACAAGGGTGAGTATAATCTCAGCCATCATTCTTCTTCGCCTCCCCAAGTTAAGTGGTAGTAGCACAATCTTGTGAGCGTATTAGCCCAACGATAGCAACCATCCACACTACACTGCATCATCAATTCACACTCGCAAACTTAGGCATGAGCAAACCGCAGTGCTTACACTTGTTAGCACCATCAGCATATACCTCTTGATGCCACTCAGTAGGCCAGCAGTCGCATAGTTCTCTCATTCGTAGTTCCTCACTGCTATCCCCACAGGGAAGCGGGGGATGCCATCATCAGTTAATTCTTGATATTTAACCGTAAGCATCTTATTGATGTATGAATTACCATTGTTGAACCATACTCTTCTTTGCTCACGTGTGCCTTTCGGTCTGACGTTGAAGGTATGGCTCGCAGTGCTGCACTTCCATATCACGCAGCCTGTTTCTCCACCCTCACCTTCGGTGAATCCTACTATCTTATACTCACCATCGAGGAAGGTCTTGACCTTCTGAAGATTGGCTGACCTCTTACCCAGCGCATACGCGCCGTGAAGATTCCTAACCATAGCACCCTCGTAGCCTTCTTCGATAAACTGTTTCTGCAACCTGTATATGTCATCCTCATTGTTAGCAGTGAAGTTCTCCACAATCTCCCAACCACTTGGGAAGCGCATACTTGTTTCCTCAATAGTGCCAGCACGAAGAATGAAGGAGGCTTGAGGGCGCACTGAGTTATAGCAATCATACACTCGTAGTTTGATTAGTTTCATCTTCTCTTTATCGCCAGCCTTCAGTGCCTCTCTCTTGACTAATCCGACTAACTCTTGAAAGGTCATGTGGTCTGAGTATAACTCACCGTCATACACCAAGTGATTGATTGTGTTTCTAAGATGATTGAGATGAGGGAACTCCTTGCCCTTACGAGAGAGCAGCCTACCATCCGGCATGGCGAAGCACCGCACTCCATCGAACTTCCTTTGCACTACGCAAGGGAAGGAGATGTTGTGGCTTCTCTTCTTGTATGAGTGAGCCAGCATTGGTAGCATTACTACATGAGTCAAGGCTTTATCGTAGTCGTTAAGATACCCGTCATCTTTCTTCTTGTTGAGTTTAGCATTTAATTGGAACTTCGCTTGCTCGCTATCACTGCGCCCCTGTTTGCCTGTGCATACTACACCAGCAGTAGTAGTCTTCTTCCCTTCGACTTGCCCACTCTTGACGTAGTAGGTGTCGCCTTGCGACCACCCCGACCATTCAACCATCTTACCTGTGCTGCTTCTCTTATACCATGTTCCTGTATTGCTGCTCATATTATTCACTCACCTTTCTAATCATCTTTACCACCTCATCATGACTGAAGTTCTCTTGACATTCTTCACAGAAGTAGCCATCTACACATGAGTCATAGGTATTCTCGCTTGCACTATCGTAGTCTATGTCATCAGCACTACAAGCATTCACTCGGTAGGTTGAGTAAACTCTCTCGTCTGACCTTATGCTATCTTCTGCCTTGCACTCGCTGCATACTATTTTCCATTCATTCATTCTTGTAATTTCATTACTCATTCTTCTTCTTCCTCCTTGTTATCGTGTGCCTTTGGTTTGCTACCCATATGCTTCAGCATATCGGCAGGTATTTCTCCGGCATCGACCATCGCTTTGAGCAGGGCAATCGCAATCCCTGCTCTATCTTCTCCTACATCTCCACCATCGAGAACGGCGGAAGTTATGCGCCTCTTTTCCTCCACTATCCTGTCGAACTTTTCGTCTATCGTTCCTACGACCGATAGGTAAATCGCCCACACTGTGTCGTTGTCCTGTCCTATCCTGTTGATTCTATCTTCGGCTTGCTCTTCCCATCCGGGAACCCACTCGCGCTCGATGAACACTACTGTGTCTGCGGCAGTAAGAGTAAGTCCTTCCTTTGCTGCTATCGTGGAGCAAAGTAATCCATCTAACATACCTGCTTGGAACTGTTCAACATATTGTTGTCGCTTAATTGATGGTGTGCCGCCTGCTATTACCCTCCATCTCTTGTGGTTGTATCTCTTATCGTTAGTCATCATGTCTAACAAGCCAGCCCCTACATCTTTGTGATGATAGAATATGATGATTGGTTTGTCTTCATTCTGTTCCTTGTAGTCAGCCACCCAATCAATGGTTGCTCCTACCTTGAGCGTTCCCGCATGGTGGCGTAAGTCAGTCAGCATATTGAGAACGAAGCCAAGAGGGATTCTCCCTTCTGCTTTGTAGTGAGCGTAGTCAGTCATCCATGTTCTATGTGCTCGCTTGTATGCCGCCATCTCTTTCTGATTAGGAACGACGGGAATAAACTGACGCACCTTATCTGGTAGTTCATCCAACACTTCCTTCTTGAGTCTGCGAATCATACAATCACGTAGTTTCTCATGTAGTTCTTCGATGTTAGATGCTCCTGTGAAATCCCATCCCCATCTATTTTGTTCAGCACCACAGTATCTCTTTGCATACTGAAAGAAGTTTCCTTTGTATTCAGCAGGTCTAATCATTTCCAGCGTAGTGAATAGTTCAACAGGCCTGTTGGTAATGGCTGTGCCGCTTAGACACAACACCGAGTCAGCCTCTCCTGCTAATGCTACGCAAGCCTGTGTTCTTTGTGCCTTTGAGTTCTTGAGGTAGTGAGATTCATCGAAGATGATTAGTTTCGCTCCGAGTGCATGAAGATTATCCTGTTGTCGCTTCGCCAAGTCGTAGTTAATGATGGTGAATGTTTCACATTCTATGTCTTCCTTTCCTGTCTTCACTGCTTGAACACCTACGTGTGGAAGCCAAGTCTGTATCTCCTTGAGCCAATTGTATTTCACATTCGCAGGGCATACTACAAGCACAGGCCATAGTTCCTCATGCAGTGCAGCATAAGCGAGTGCTTGAATTGTCTTACCTACACCCATATCATCTCCAATTAGACACGACTTGTTAGGTGCTAACTCAGCAAAGCGCACGCCTGCGTATTGGAATGGATAGAGTGTGCGACCGGCTGGAAATATCTTAGCCAGCCTACTCTCCATCTCCTTGACTACCTTATCATCTGTGAGCGTGGCTGCACCACTGATTGCTATGCGTTCAGCCTTACCCTTTAGGTAATCATTCAGTTCATCTATCCCTTCCAATTCAGTAAGTAAGGAGGCGGGGTTATCATCCCATTCACTTGCCTCTTTGAGTTTCTTGATGAAGATATTAGCCTCGCTTATTGGAACAGTCCATTGTTTAGCATCGGGAATCCACTTACGTCCGTTGAGTCCTTTGACTACATTCCTACACGTAGTATCGTTGTAAGGTAGTTTGAGGAACAAAGCATCGCCCTTCAAACGCACTGCATACCCACTACTGTTAGTCTTAGGTTCAGTAGTCTTGATTGATGCACCGACGACATCGAGTTTGCTTGTGTCGTAGCCGTGCTTAGATAGTATAGAGGACACCTTCTCGATGACCATGCTGTCGAGTGAGCAAGACATGGTATAGTTCTGATACTTGAACGAAGGGAAAGGCACTGCCGTCTTGAGGTCATAGTATAACTTGGTGTTGCGCCCCTTCCATACAAGTTTCAATCTCTTACTCTTACGTGGGTATCTTTGTTGGTAGTCGTTCTTGCTATACCATACTTCTTCGTATTCCTCCACGTCGAGAGAGAACTGCGACTTGAAGTATTCTAACTTACTCAACCCACTCTCGTTAGCACCATCCACTAACTCATTGACTGACGCTACATCTATACCTATGTCTAAGAGTTCATTCTTCAAGGACTTCAGTTCGCTATCGGATAGAGGTGTGAAGTATGACTCGCAACCCTTCTGGGTAATGAGGTCATTCACATAACTATTCACCTTCTGCTCACCCTTGCTCAATTTCTTTGCATACTCTCGTTGTATCTTCTCACGCTCAAGCCTCTTCTCTTTCGCTTCCTCACCTATCTGATGTAGTCCATCTAATGCTTTACCCCAATCAGTAGTAGGTGCGTAGCCCGCTATCTCCATAATCTCAGGTAATTGAGTGCCGATGTATTTGCGGAAGCGTTGGCTCATCTCGATGTAGTCTTCCTCATCCATCTCATCCTTAGCAGCCACTCGCTTGAAGAAGGGAGCATCCGGTGCGTTAGGTCCAATGTCGTCTTTGATGTGAATGCTATTCACTTCGTGATGAATGGACACGAACGCCCTCACCATCCTCATCATGTCGTCTTTGTTTGGTGTAATCATTCAATCATCTCCTTCATGTGTATCTCTTTCCAAACTATTCTCATAGCAACGACGATAGCATCGTGATATGTTTTTTCACCTGTTAGTTCCATTAAGAAACCGATGAGGTCATCCCCTTCACAGGGTTCAACAACACCACACTCAACACATCTCATCACTACACAATCAACCATCGGAGCAGAAAAGATGCCAGCCATTTTACCCATCTCTAAACTCATACCTTTCTCTCCACAAAACTCACAAGAGAATAGCATACCACTTACTGTTTCATCATCACTCATTCACTCATCTCCTATATCCCACGCCAAGAGGACATTGGAACTGGACTCCCACTCATGTGTAGCCACTTGGTAGTAGTGGTGTATTTCCTTAGCGAACACATCAGTTGCCGCCTCATAAATCTCCATCGCTTCTTCAAGGGTATCTATATTGTATGCCTCATCCATACAGCCGAGCATTCCGCTTTCATCCCATGCGGCTTGGTCTTCGGGAGCATACCACACTAACACGGCATACTCCGTTGCTTTCTCAGGTAGTGCGTCGCTCATTCTTCCTCGCCTCCTATCATCGTAGGCAAATCAATCCAGCCCCATCCTGAGCGTTCACATTTACTACACGTAATCGTTATTCGGAACTGTTCGTATGGTTCATCCCAAAACATATCACTCATCTCCCAATGGTGGTCTGTGATACTCACTACTTCAGTTCTGCAATCGCTCATGCACTCACCTCATCCTGTTCCCTGATTGATTCATTGTAGGTTGTAATTGATTCCATGTATTCAACCCAATCATAGGGTTCTTTACTTGCAGTGCATCCTTTACACTCCCATATGAGGTAGTCCACATGGTATTCATCTCCCGAATCTCCAAACCAACCACGCTCAAGTGTTTGTTCCCATTGGTGTTCGTTATCTTTGCATAAGATTGGGCCACATTTTTCCGATGGGTCGTATGTGATAATCCAAAGAATACCATCCTCATCAGTATAACTATGCTCGTTCATACATACACCTCATCAATCAGCCACTCGCCATCTTCAGGAGTGAGTGTGCCTTCACGAGTCAAGTGCATAACCATCCTTGCGCCTGCCCTTGCCTCCATCACTTGCCTTCGTAGCCCATCTATTTCCTCGCATAACCTTATGACTTCTCTCTCATGTTCTTCTTTGTAATCATCAATGCGCGTCGCGGCTACCTCCAGCCTAAGCCTAAGCGCGCTGTTCTCTTTCTTCAATCTCCAATATCCATGC
>Ga0110931_1000337_pt1 | contig 18252 bp, 36 predicted proteins | sample 4_EtaG_FD_79333 | JGI IMG/M metagenome (GOLD analysis project Ga0110931, IMG submission 79333) | Marine viral communities from the Subarctic Pacific Ocean - 4_ETSP_OMZ_AT15127 metaG (version 2) (version 2) | ecosystem: Environmental > Aquatic > Marine > Oceanic | place: Pacific Ocean | collected... | reverse complement strand
TGTCGAGGCCAGTGAGTTGGGTGCCATCCTTAACGAATATCTTTCTACTGGAGTATTGATATGATAACCTTTATTAGTGTTGTCCTATTTGCAATGGGACTATTCTGGTTCATCGTTCTCAATGTGTTTCTGTTTGGTCGTGTCATGGACCGGATGGAGGACGGGGCGAGGGCCAGGGCTAAACAATTGCTTGAGGAGAAGTTTGATGCCATTGACTAGAGAGGATCAGCGCGAACGAGAGGAACGTGCATACGACCGGACCTTTGAGCGCATTGAACGCAGGAGAACGATGCTAATCGTAGCAGTCAAGGATCTCCTGCATATACTGATGGCACCAATTGTTCACCCTATGTTTGACGAGAGAGAGGAGGAGAAAGATGTATGAGGAACTGATGGCCAGAATACAAGACTGGCTAGTAGGTGAAGTAGCGTCCGAAGACGGCTCAGCCTACGGAGGAGAGGCGAGCTTCGAGAAGGGCATTCGCGCAGGACGGTACGAGTGCGCCATTAGCCTACAGGGAATGATAAACCAGTGGCAATCCGAGCTTTGGCCAGACCGCAAAGATCTTGAGCAAGAATTAATACTCAGAGATCATCTTATAGAAGCTAGAACCCTAGGTCCAGAAGCATACCTAAACCTGTTGGCCGAGCGTCAACGCATAGCGGAGGAGTCAGGATCATGAGACTGTACGAGAAGGTGGCGAGAACACTTGCCAAGCACACCAACGGTGAGTGGGAGAAGTATGAAGACATCAGATCCTTGGAGAATTTCTGCAAGGGGCTTGAGGAAATGGGTAACACCCAAGTCCTTCGGCACATGGTGTCATGGCTAGATAAGGACCACGCCCGAGAGTACGACCCCAAGTATTGGGTGGTGCGGGCCCGAACCGTATATGATGAATAGGTTTCGACACAAGAAATCTTGTGCACCGGGCCGGGTGATAAAAATATATTTCTGCTTTTTGGTTTTTTCAGGGTGCGAGCGGGCCGAGATTCCTGTCGTGCAACTGGAACCTGTTGTTGCACAAGTGAATACGGTTGCGCTTTATCTCTGGCAGAATCGGTGGCCGTGCAGTGGTGATGGATGTGCGGACGAAGATGCCATACGCAGGATAGCAGATGAGGTTCGTGCAGTCAGTGATAGGCACGAGATACCCCTCTCGACAATGATCGGTGTGCTGATGGTGGAGAACCCGTGGCTTGATACAACGGCGGTAAGCTACGCCGGAGCCATTGGTTTGTACCAAGTCATGCCGATGCACAGGGATGTCTGGGAGTGCGAAGGCCCCATGCGGGGCGTGTCGGGCTCAGTGTGCAGGGGAGGGGCCGTGCTTGCGGACATGATTCGAAGGTACGGGAGCGAGCGTGACGGCTTGCTTGGATACAACGGATGCCGGAATGTCAGGTGTCAAGACTATCACAGCAAGGTTGTTGCAAGATCCGAACAGTTCGGAGGAGTAGAGTGATACGCCTGGGACATGTTGAAAACCAGAAATATTTTTAATCTCGCAGCCCGAACCAGGCGAACAGGTGCGAGACAGAAGGAGTACGCCAGTGTTATATCTCTTACCCCCCTCGGAGGTGGGACTGTACAAAAATTAAAGTTGAGTTATATTTATTGAGAAGTTTGAGAGGATGTTTCACGGGGGGAGAAATTTTCTCCCCCCTCTTACTGGAGGAAGTAGAAGATGAGAGGTAATCCTCGAATACAGCTAAGCTGTGAGGAGGCCACCGAAGCAGGAACAATGCTCTTGAAGGAGGGCGTTGCGGTACTGCTTCTTGGCCGGAACGGTGCGGGTAAGACCGACATCGCAAGAGAGATCGTCAAGAGGAGGGCGATTGAGGAGAAGGGCGAGGAGCCCATTGATAGTAGTGTTGAGCGGCCACACGATGGCTCGCCCACCTACACCTTCATCAACATCAGCGCCAAGGGTAAGGAAGAAGTCATGTTCCCCAACTTTGTGCGGGGTGATGAGGGCACCGTCTACCAGACGATAGCGGCGTCCTTCCTTGCAGGGGCCGACCACACTTGGGGACCTAAAGATCTTATCCACAACACGCTTTTGTTGGATGAGGTTGCCAAGGAAGAAGAGCACTTCAAGTCGATATCATCCATAATCAATGAAGGTAGGCTGGGTGATGCGTGGATAAAGCCGGATGGTATGCGCATCGTAGCTACAGGCAACAGGGTTGAGGACAATGCAGGATCGGTAGATCTGCAATCCGATCTGGTGTCTAGAGCGTGTATCATTGAGGTAAGTAATGATACCCAGTCATGGCTTAACTTCCATGCAGGAGAGTTGGACCCGCTCATCATGTCATGCGCCCGAGCGTTCGGGGATGACTGGCTGTTCACCCAACACGCCAAGGGTTCCGAGGAAGGTCAGCCGTTCAACTGCGCAAGGCAGGCGAAGCGGCTCAGTGACCTAATGATTGCGGACGCAATCGACCTAGACACAAACCTGGGTAGAGGTATTGCTGAGGGCTTCATCGGTATCCATGCAGGGGCAGAGCTATTCGCTATGCACAAGGCCATGAGCAGGCTAGGTGACATTGATGCTATGATCGACGATCCCGATGCACATGCGTCTGAGATCGAACAGATCAGAAACAATGTGACTCACAATGGTAGGCAGACACTCTGTGCTATGACCGCCATGCTTGCGAAGCGTGTGAAGAGAGAGCCTGCCGTAGTAAATAAATTATTCCCGTTCATGAGATTGTTCGGGGAGGAGATGGAAGTAACCTTCGCACACATGGCGAAGGCAGTGAATGAGGACATTACTAAAGAGGTAGCGTGGGGACGCCACCTCCATGACTGTGGAGATTTCCACTTCTAAACCAAGGGAGGAACAATGCAGGACAATGTAGACAACGACATCAAAGAACTCTGGAAAGCGTTCTGTCTCACTAGCCTAGAGGTAACTCAGAGGGGTGGGATCAAGTCGGACAAAGACGTAGCCAAGGGAGGTGCCGAGGCTACGGGTATACTGGAGAGCAAGGCGCGTGGACAGGTCGTGGTCATGGACCAAGCTGTTCAGCGCAAGCTCAATGCGGTTGTGGCACGGGCGCGTAACTACATGAAAGGTATGACTGTGCCTTGGTCCACTAGTCGCAACAACGATTACGGTGGGCGGGTTAGTAATGCTGACTACCTGTTGGATGCCAGTAAGATATCTGAGTACGAGGCTGAGATGACTCGCTACCGTCAGGAGTGGGAGCGAGTGCTTGAGACGGAGCTATACAGCCAGTGGGACAGGATGAGAGCGGAAGCCCTCACCGAACTAAACGGTAGATTCCAAGATTACTTTATCCCAGTTGATGAGCTAAGGAAATGCTACACTTGGAAGGTGTGGATTAAGCCGCTCAATGATATCAGTGGGATTGAGAATGACATCCGAGTGTCCCATCCTGAGCAGGTAATGGAAAGGATGAAGGCTGATGCCAAGCTGGAAGCAGAAAGAAAAATATCCAACGCAGTAAATAGTGTTGCCGAAACCATCATGGGTGAGGTGGCTGGAATCATTGAGGGCATTGATGGCTACGTCTTCAATGAGGGTGACAGTCGGGCCGGAAACTCTCTGCCCAAGACCAAGGGTTGGCAGAAACTACAGAGTGCCGCCGAACGAGCGGAGCAGTGGACCAAAGCTCTTGAGAACGCAGAGCTTACCCAAGCCGCATCCATGACACGGGATCTTGTGAGCAAGATAGAGGCGATTGGCGGTGGGTCATTGGCCGATGCTCGCAAGGCCTTGAGCGGAGAGGATGACACCATGAGGAAGGAGGTCAAGAAAACACTAGAAGATATTGCAGAGGTAACACGCAAGTCCCAAGCAGATGCACTAGACGATTGGCTTAACTAAGGAGGGAGTATGTCTGACACGATTCAAAGAATAAAGAAAGTCAGATCAAAGTTATTTCAAGCGGCACCTGGGGCGTACACCATGATGGGTGGCCTGCCTATCGAAGAGATAGGCGAAGGCACAATGGCGACCGATGGCACAACCATCTACGCCAACCCTGAGTGGGTCGCACCATTAAGTGATGCTGAACTGGCGGGTGTGATCATACACGAAGCGGTTCATGTATCTAACCTGCACCACACACGGCGTGGGGACATCCACCCAGAGCTATGGAACATAGCTTGTGACATGGTAATCAATGAGTGGATCAAACAAAGCGCAAACTACGGTAAGGACTTTGTTCTGCCCGACAACGGGATCACATGGCCCCCGAACCACAAGGTTCTGAACAGCAAGTTTGATGGGTCCGCCGAGCGGGTGTGTAAAATTCTTATTGCCGAGGGGTGGCAGCCACCTCCGCCCCCACCTGAGGGTGAGAGCCCTAAGCCGACCGAGGGTTGTGTCGGTAAGATCATGGATGCGCCCGAGTGCGAGGGCACTGAAGCTCAGATCCTTGAGTTAGAGCAAGAGATCATGGAGCGCGTCGAGGAGGCCGCGCTTATGGAGAGATCAATGGGGCTGGGTGACGCGGGCATGAGCACCAAGGTCAAGGACAGCAACTACGCAGACGCCCGAGCACTGAGCGTACTGAAGAAGTGGTTGGCCAAGAGCGTCAAGAGTTACCGTAGCTTCAAGCGACCCAACAAAAGGTGGCTATCCAGAGATATATTTATACCGACCCCGGAGAAGCGACCCCAGACTTTGTACTGCGTGATTGATTCATCTGCATCTATGGGACTGGATGATTTCGACAAGGCTCGTGAGACATTGGTCGCCACGGCCAAGCGACTCAGGCTAAGTAAGATTATGGTTGCTTATGTGGATAGGCGCATCCATATAAATCCCAACACAGATACGCCGTGGTGGGAGTACAACCTCAGGAACGGTCAGGGTGCAGAGTGCATGGAGTTGGATATCTTTGGTGGTGGAGGAACATCATTCACTCCGATCTTTACTTGGCTCAAGGAGAACCGAAGGGAGAGTGATGTTGCCGCCCTTGTCTACTTCACTGACGGGATGGGTTCGGTTACTTGCAAGCGTCCCCCGTACCCCGTGCTATGGGCAACCACATTCGAGACACCGACCTACAATTACGCAGGACAAACCAAGGTGTTCGGCACCGTAATCAAAATCTAAACCCAAGGAGAAATAATTATGCGATGGCATCTTGAAAGCCGTGCAGGCCCTGAGGTGTTACTCAAGAGGCAACTAACATCATTAAGAGAGGATCCAGCTACGCCTTACTGGGCGCAAAGCTTGCTTGTCGATTTGCTTGAGGAGAGAGATGGTCAGTTGAGCCGTGACCCCGTAGATGTTTTCAATGTTCTGTGGGCGGTTCTGGCGAGGTACGAGACCCACCTTGCAGACCTAGGGGCGGTGACAGATGAGCCATAACGTTTCTGACAGAGAAGATACGTTGGCGCGAATGGAAAAGATCATGGCTCGCGTTAACAAACTAGAGAAATGCCTAGACAGAATTCACGAATTGCTCAACCAACATCCTAAGGAGGATAACGATGGCTAGATGTGCAATTTGTAGCGGAGGAATCTTTGGGGCCGATCACAATGCGGCACCTGTCCGCAGGGGTAGATGTTGCGAGTCCTGTAACACGGTACACGTTATACCCACGCGAATGGAGATGGTCTTCTCTGGCCTGTTCGGTGACAAAGGGCTAGGGTTTGCACCAGACTGGGACGCGCTCGTAGATCCCCTAGAACATCTTCAATACAAGGATTCGGAATGAAAGAAGGGGTCAGGACCACGGGAGCTAAGCGCCTTATTCGTAGATCTATAAGGAGAGCCAAGAAGGGAGGCCATAGCCCTGTGCTAGTATGTAGGGCAGGGTACATGGAACTCTACGCCTGCAAGAACAAGGGTTGCAACATGACCTTTGACTGTTGGGATTCTCCTGAGATCTGCAACGGTCCAATGCCTAGAGCTAGGTGCCAGAGCATTGAGGCGTTTGTTTGGAAGAGATCCGGCAACCGTCGTTTCGTTACGTCAATTGCCGACAGCTCCAGGCGTATGATAAATATTTTTTCTTGGTTCCTGGGATTGATCAGGAAGTTCTTTAGCAACACTCACTACTAGGAGGACGCATGAACCAGAGGCGGCGACACAAGCGCGAAAGAGATATGAGTAAGCGGGCGTTGGAGCTTCATACTAAGAAGATTGTTCACAGCACAAAGATGTATAACCTCATGGCTGACATCTTTAACCTTGGGGCACAACTAAACGAGGACATGAACGACTTCAGTGACGAATTGGGCGGCAAGGATGCGGACATGGAGTCCGAAGAAAACTTAGAAAAGTTTATTGAGCACGTCGGGGATAAGCTGATGCCATTTCTTAACGAGTTCTATAGCGTGATGCCCAAGATGATTGAGTTGTTTCAAGAGGATGAACAACTAGAGGAAGCACTAGCTGAGTTTGCAGAGGAGACACAAAGCTATGAACTGGAAAGTTCTTTTGGTGAGGGCGGTATCAACTAGGAGGAGCGAGTATGAAAAGGATGCGGAAGGAGAGGAAGGGTTGGGGCAGGAATAGGAAAGGCCTTGTGATCAATCCCAAATTGCCACAGGGCAGGCTTCGCAAGTGTGGGCCTTGCACGGAGTGTTGCACCGCCATGTACATTCGCGAGCTGGACAAACCTGCCGGAGTACAGTGCGAGCACCTAACAAGCGAGGGGTGTGGCATCTACGGCGAGCACCCTGCCGAGTGTCAACTCTTTGCCTGTATGTGGCTGGACGGCAAGGGCACATTAGACGACAGGCCTGACAGGGCGGGTGGCGTAGCTGTGATAGAGAATCATAACGACGGCCTGGGTAATGGTTTAGTTATTTACACCGACACGGAATCCAAGCCCGACTGGAAAGAATCTAGGCACCTGAGTAAGGTTGCTGACAGGGTGGTCGATGAAGGGGGAGCCTGCTTTATCGTTGGGCATGGGTACAGGGTGATGCTAACAAGAGCGGAGACGGAGTTTGCCAAGCGTGTGCCTACAATCGCGAGGTTCAACTCTGAAGGACCCTCTTACGAGCCCGTCCCCGCAGACGAGTGGCTAGACGTGATGGAGTTGTTCGGTCAAACAAAAAACCCCTTGGGTAGCGAGCCGGAGCCTGACTGACTAACCAAGGGGTGGGACGCACAGGAGGAGGGTGCATCACCTTTTTTGTTAACCACTACGAGAGAGGAGGATCGTAGTATGCCATGAATGATATGAACTAACGTAAGGATAGTCAATAAAGGTGTACTATAAACTGAGTAGTATGAAAATATTTTTCTGGATTTAAGTTATTTAAATTAAAATTTCTAAGGGAGGAGCGAGTAAACATGGCTCAGTTGAACGATTGGTTAGAGGACGCAATGCGTGACGAGAGACAGACATCGCTGTTCGACGAAGCGAGAGAACCCGTCAATGACCCCGAGGCGTTTCAGTACCCCGACAGCTTTTCCACCCCTTTGGACGAGCTTAGAGAACTCTCTAGGCAACCTATCTCAAAGTGCACCCTGTGTGGGGGCAGGAGTAAGGTGTACGCCTACAAGATGGGATCATACGTTAGGGTTCTTTGTTGGCTTGCCTACATGGACACAAAGAAAAGCAATCTTCCGTCTTATGTATCCAAGAGTGAGTCACTCCGCAGATACCATCACGTTCCATCTTCTGGCGCAATCAATGGCGGTGGAGACTACGCAAAGCTTCGGTACTGGGGGCTCATTGAGCGTATGCCCAAGGACCCTGGGCAGGACAAGCGTTCTTCGGGGATGTGGAGGCTGACTAAGCTTGGTCGCCGGTTTGTCTATGGTCAGGCTACCGTCAGTTCCGTGTGCTATTACAGGCATCCTGAGGGTGGAGTGCTAGGGTTTGAAACAGAGCAGATTGGAATCGAAGAAGCCCTTGGCAAGAACTTTAGTTACAGATCTTTAATGGCTGGGTACACGCAGAACAAAACAAAGTCCTGAAGATGAATAAAAATATTTCTGAGTCGCTGCTGGGTTGGCTGTGTGCTGTCACCTTCTTCATGCTAGTTCTTTGGTCGTTGGACGTTATCGTTGACCTCGTAGTGCTCTCTTTGTTTCTCGGTTCTATCGTGAGGTAGCAAATGGAAATTGTATTCGGTCTTTTTCTTTTAGTACTCTACATTTTTTTAACCATTCAGCAGGAGAGGAAGTAATGCCTAATCACATGGAGAGGGTGCGCGAGCACCTAGGATCAGAGAGCGTGGCGCTCACGATGGACGGCTACGACGATTGTGTGGCCGGAGTCTTGGAGAGATTCGGCATGCCGTTGATTGTTGTCTACGACAAGGAGAAGGTTATCCAAAAGCTCATGGACGGTGGCCAGACCAGAGAGGAGGCCCACGAATTCTTTGAGTACAACCAGCTAGGTGCGTGGGTGGGCGAAGGTACGCCCGCGTTCATCACAACCAGTAGCTGGATAGACTTTCTCTATGGGGAGTGACCAAGGGGGACAAGCAAGACGGTCAGCAAGACGGTCAGCTGTCCCCCTTAATAAAAATATTTCTGGTTTTATGGTCTTGTAACTCAGAACTCCCAGTCGTAATCATCAAAGGCGGGGCTGAAGTCATGCCACCGACCGCTGTTCACATCGTAGTGCAATGGGCATGATCCGTTCTTGCCCACCCAGTTCCAGCGGGCCTTCCAAACGTGAGCCTCAGGTGGCTCCTCGTCCTTGGGGTGCCTCCATACCGTGAGTCCTATGTCTGCCTTACTGAACCATGTGTGAGATCCGCTTATGTCCAACCCAGTAACGACAACCTTCTTCCCACTCCTGCGCTCACTGGAGAGCTTGGCAGGGTGCGCAATGAAGAACACATGTGCATCATGATTCTTGGCCCACTGCTGAATCTTCGTGAGCATCTGGCTGATGGCATCTGTCTCACGCCCTCCACCCATGTCGATGTAGTTATAAGGGTCGATGACCAGTATGCGACTGCCGTATCGCAGAACGCACTCAGAAGCCTTGCTGAGTATGGTGTCGATGTCCATAGCTCCACCGCCACGACTGTCCATGAACACGAAGGAGTCCTCCATGACCTGTCTAGCAAACTCCATCTCCTCTTGGGTCATGCGGTTGACGTTCTTGTCCGTAAAGAACGGGCGGTCAACCACCTTCTGTGCGAGCTGTGCATAGTGGTAGTTGGCTGGCTTCTCAAAGCTACAGAAAACTGTTTTCCAGTTATGACTCTTGGCCAAGTTGACGCAGATCTGGTCAATCAGATCCGACTTACCAGATGCAGGGAAGCCAGTCACTATCGTAAGCATACCGGCAGGCACTTGCATATACTCATCCAAGGAGGCTAACCCCGTGGACGCACCCTTTACTTGGCCCTGCTCGTACAGGTTCACGACTGAATCAAAGATGTCGTTTACCGTGTGCACACCAATGATCGGCAGAACCGTGGCGTTACCCAAAGCGTTCTCTAAGAAGGTCGCACCTTTATCAGCAATAGCTTCGGCGGCATCCTTGTGCTCACCCAACGAGATGACCCAAGCCTTTGAGCCACCGATACGACGAATGATTTCCTTCTGTAGTGCGGTGCCAGGTCCGTCATTGTCTGTGTTAAGCAGGACCCTGCCAGCCGTAGCTAACTGCCTCTCTGCCCTCCAGATGTACCCAAACTTCTTGTCATCCTTGGGGTCAATCTTCCCATCCTTAACCCCTGCCGGTGCCCCGTTAGGTATGGACAGTACGGTAAGGTTCTCAGGTAGGTCGCAACTCATCCACGCCAGTGCATCCATCTCACCCTCACAGATGAGGATGTCGTTGCCGTCAACGTAGCTATCCAAATTAAAGAAATCTGTGCATACATTTTCTTGTGAGAAGTGCTTCTTGTCGTCCGCGCTCCTCCACTTTGCGGCTTCAATTGTGTCGCCCTTGGTGTAGAGAAATCCAACCGCAGGGGTAACCGTGCCGTTGAACCTGTACTCAGAGCACACTGTGTGCTTCTCAATCACTTCGTCCGAAATCTTCCTGTCCCTGAGGTATGCTAATGCCACCTCGTTCACTGTCTTCTTCTCAACAACAATTGGCTTCGACTGCATCTTCGGCTCCCTCCTGTAATCCGTAACGCTTATAGTTGAATTGTCGTGCATCCACCCTCCCTCCGTACCACAGTGGTGGCACATGTACTGCACTCCCTCCGTGTCCACCTTGATAGAAAGTGGCTTGTCTTTTCTGTTCTTTGTTCTTGTGCCCTGACACTCAGGACATGCTCGTTTGTGCTGACCGACCCTGAGGCCGGAGCCTAAACGCTTTATCTCATTCGATACCTGCATCCTCTCCAGTTTCCTTTTCTACTATCTCTAACAAAGTATTAATAACTAACTCTTTATTATCTATAGTAGATATTACTATCTCTGTTCTAGGGTTAACCTTATCTAATCCCCAAGAGATATACTTTAGTTTTACTTGTCTATCGTTTTCATAGACAAATCCTTCTAGTAAATCAAGGATTAGTGATTCATCTAGGTCTGGCCTTCTGGTTTTGTAGTAGATTTTCATAGCCACTACCAGATCCTGACCCTTCTCGTAAAGCGGTTCGCGAACAGGACACTGTAACTCGAAGGCCCTCTTGTAGTTCAAGGCCTTCTTTGACTTGATAAACATTGCCCTGCCCTTGACTGTTACGAGCCTTCGTGAGTTGGCTTTTGATGCCGGTTCACCTACTATCGTAACACAGCACGGATCTTTGTCGATGGGCTTGCGTTTCATATCACGTTCAAGTATCATTTCCCTCGCTTAACGGATACCACGATAACCGTGTTCACTCCGTTTGGCAACTTAACAAAAGGAGGTAGTTGTGGCTGTAACAGTTTACGAATCAATGGACCTTAACGATGTTCGGCGGTTGCAAGACCAGGGTCCGTTCATTGCCTTAACCCACAAGGAAGCAGAGATAGCCATAAAGGCTATTTACACGGTCAAGCGAGCGGTGAACGCCTCAGCAGTTGACGAGAGCCTTCGCAGTGAAGGCGATGACGAATTGCAAATAGAGTTGGAAGACTTCTACGAAAACGCAGATGTCTGAAGAAAGAAGGTTCAGGGTTTACGAGAACGTGGGGCCTCCGCCCCCGAACCCTGGACGGAAGAAGAAGTGGGGTGACCTACCCCTAGAAACGATAGGGGTTGATGGCCTTATTGAGCTTCCGATGGGTCCATCCGAAGCGGCAGAAAGGATTGCCGCCGTGAGAAGCTACGCTTGGAGAACATCAAAAAAACTTGGCAAGAAATTTAGTGTCAGGGTGACTGACTACGGCATTGGAATCTGGAGGGTTCAATGAAGTACGGAGAAATAAGAGACGATGTACCACTGCCTCCGGCACAAAGCTCTCGTTCTGTACGAGTAGCTAGGAGTCTGGAGGAGCTTGAGGTGGGGCAGTCATTCATCTGGCCTGACGACGGAAAGAATGAGTCAGCGTTGAGATCGGCATGCCACCGCTACGGCAGTAAGTGGGGTAGGGTTTTCGCATGTCGCAGAATAGATAACGACACCTTTGGTGTGTGGAGGACAGAGTGAGGTTAACGAATCAGTACGGGGCACCCGACGCATTTGTCAGGGCCATGGAGGATGATTCGTACTCCAAGGGGGACGCAGACTTCAGTGTGACAGGGCTTCTTCAGCCACCTCAGATTGCAAGGCTTCGTGCCGAGCATGAGGACAAGCTGTCTGCTGATGTTCGCGACAGGGTGTGGATGCTTTTAGGTACGAGCGTACACAACACCTTGGAAAAGTATGGAGATGGTATTGTTGAGCAGAGGCTCTTTGGTGAGTGCGAGGGCGTCACCATATCGGGGGCGATTGACCTAGATAAGGATGGGCACCTCACAGACTACAAGGTTACGTCAGCCTACACGGTACAGAGGGCGCTTAAGCCTGACTGGGAAGCTCAACTCAATATGTACGCATGGCTTCTGGAGCAGAATGGTAGGGAAGCGAAGAGCTTAACTATCGTTGCAATCTGCCGAGACTGGATGCAGTCCAGGAGTGGTAAAAATAATTATCCAGAATCCATGATTGTTCCGATTTCCGTTCCGCTCTGGCACTCGGAAAGAAGGGATAGGTTTGTGCGCCAAAGAGTTGGGGTGCACACCAAGGAGGCCACACTACCCTGCACTAAGGAAGAGCGATGGTCGCGGGGAACCTATGGCGTGGAAAGCGATAGCGGAAAGCTCAAGACCTTTGACACCTTGGGAGACGCAACTGCGTTTATTAATAAGCAGAAGACGGGACGCTACTATGTTAGAGATGTTCCAGGTCGTTACATAAGGTGTGAGTCTTGGTGCGATGTATCACAGTTTTGTTCACAATGGCAAGCAGAGGAGAAGTCTAATGGCTAAGCCAACAGCACAGGAGATCTGGGCAACCCTGTCCAAGATTGACTGCTCAAAGTACACAGAAGAAAAGATGGGTTTGACATACCTGAGTTGGTCCCATGCGTGGCGACTAATGATGGAGCACTACCCTGACTTGCAGGTGAAGTGGCACGGAACCACGGACGACCAAGGAGTCACTAGGGATGTGACGTACTACAACGGTGGCACCGCTATGGTGACCTGTTCCGTGACCATCGGAGACGTAAAGCGCGACATGTGGTTGCCTGTTATGGACTACAAGATGAAGTCTATTGCCAATCCTGACAGCAGGGCAGTCAGTGATGCAAAGCAAAGGTGCCTCGTAAAGTGCTTTAGTCTTTACGGGCTCGCTAATTATCTATATAGTGGAGATGCGCTACCGTATGAGGAGTCATCCAAGCCGGTAGCACCTAAGAAGTCTGCGCCGAAAAAGAAGTCCAAGTCCAAGGTTGTGCCTGAGCCAGTGGTTGAGGCGGTAGAAGAGCCGGAGCTTGACTTTGTTGCAGAGCTTAGGACCATGGCCAACGATCTGTACCAGAGTGGCTGGGAGCCAGACGGGAAGACGACAGCCGACATCAAAGCGGCTATCAAGGGTGGAGATCAAGAGAAGGCGGCTCTCTTGATTAAGCGGTTGAAGGATGTAGGAGAAGTGGCACTTAAACTTGACGATGCGAAAGCAGAGGAGAAGTAACGATGGATTACGCGAACGCCCCCAAGCTTGACTTTGCGGTATTTAAGAACAAGTACGCAAAGACTGACAAGCACCCGAGTGAAGTCGGCAAGATCGAATTCAGCAGGGAGTTTTTGAAGGCGATGGTTGAACGCGCAAAGACTGGGCAGATGCCGGTACTGCGTGTGGCGATGTGGGAGAACGTCTCCAAGGCGGGGATGCCCTACAAGAACTTCAGGCTGGAGTTGGACAGACCGGCAGACGAAGCGCCTGCGGCAGAGCCTGAGTCGGAGGAGGAAGACGATGGACTCCCGTTCTAGTCAACCTAGAGGGGAGAAGAAGAGGGTCCTTCTTCATGTACCAAAGGGCCTTTACAGTGAGGTCTGCCAGATGGCGGAACGAAAAGGATGGAGCAGGACTAGGTACATAGTACATTGCATAACCCAGTACACTAAGAAAGAGAAAGCGATAGAGGCGTAAGGATTTGGAGGTGTCACAGCTACGGTCCTCCCCGTAGCCTGACTTAAATGACCATGCTACTACTGTTGTACTACTAGTCAACAGGGCGGCCTCCTTTCTTTTAGAGCGAAATGAAAAAGACACACAGCTGGAAAGAAAAATATTTGAATATCGGAACTGTCTGCGTTTTGACAGCGTGTGTCCTGTATGGAGTGGGGGCAGGGATTCGTCATGGACTCAGGGCCGGTAAGTCCACCTGGAAGATGCAGACGGTCAGGCAGGATCAAGCAACCTCTGACGACAATATGGTCCAGAGGTTACGGGAGACCGGAGGACTCTAGCAGGGAGAAGTAGTGAAGCAAGTCCCTGTCGTCTCCCTCTTCGCCTTGCCTGCGTAACCACCGCTGATGGTACTCTTCAGCCAAGGCCATGTGATCATCTATCCCATGCTTCTTAAAGAAAGTCTTGATCCCCTTGGCGTGTTGCTCCATGTGGCAGTCCCGACAAAGCGGTACAAGATGTTCGCTTGTACCCCCAGCCCCACGGGACCTCATGTGAGCGGGGTCGCTGGGCCCCCACTTACCACAGGTGTGACAGGATAACCTGCGAATCCAATCCGCCTTCGGCCCGAACTGTCTTTCGTGTGTCTTAGTTTTGTACGAGCGACCCAATAGCAACACCGGCTAAGATATATGGAACGGCACCCCCAATCCTTCCAAAGACGCTACGGTTAGCAACACTCTTCCATGCGTCCGACTGTTCGTTAAGAGCGGCGACCTCAAGCTTCAGTGCTTCGTTAAGATCCTGCTCCATAACCCACATTGAGTCCAGACTTTCGACTCTTTGCCACAGTAAAGCGTTATCCGCCTCCAATGTAGCGATCTGAGTCTGGTATGCGGACACCTCTTTTTGATGATTCAATTCTAAGGTATCTAGCAGGGCCTCTAAGCCACTTTGACCTTCCAGCCTAGTCCGTAGTGTAGTAAGGTTCTCGTTGTAGCTTAGAGAGGCTGTGAGAGCGTCGTTTTTTGCAGATTCTCTAATTTCAGATAGAGAATCGTGCGCTTGGTCCAAGCTGTCCTTCAGGAGGATGTAACCCTCCTTCGATTCCATCAATTCGGACTCAAGCTCCACTCGTTCAGCCTCTAATTCTTCAACCTTGCTCTCTGCGACAGCAGCACGAGTCCTGGCTTCGGCGTTGCTGTTAAAAATAATTCCGCAAAATGATATAAGCCCGGCAAAGATCAGGACTGGTAAAAAATAATTCCTGCTCATGGGTTTTCTTCCGGGTTTTGAACAAGGCGGTAGCAGAACTGGTGCTGAACCACGCCAACGATGTTTGTTCGTGGAACCTTAACAACCTCAACTACGTTTTGCTCAATGAGCTTTCTTATTCGGGTCCTTACTTTTTCGGTTGGTATGTTGAGAGCTTCGGACAACTCCTTGGTTGACACCGCACCCTCGGGATCGCTTGCAAAATCTAAAGCGTTCTGTACCTGCTCCAGTAAGTCGGCTTCTGTGATCGCTGGTCTCATCCTACCTCCACAGTGGTTGGTCTATCGGGGGTAAAAAGTATTTTACCCATCCTATAATCATCATCATCGACCTCAAAATATACAAGGCCTACGTCAGCCAGGCTTTCAGCAACCCTGTGCACATACTCCGTAGCCAGCTGCCACGCAGGTAATGCCACAGCTCTGGTTTTTACTTTATGTATGTCTCCGCTATCTGCGAACTGGTGAAAGTGTGAGCGAATAGCGAGGTCGGGTGGGTCTTCTCCGTCCATGAGGTAGTTGAAGAATATATCTTGTGCGTACCAGCGCATGTACGGACCCTTGGTGTGCGCCCTTCTTCCCATGCGACCGTGGTGCTTCACGTCAAACACAAAGTCGCCAACCTTTATGTTTCGCGTATAAGAAGAGAGTGTTCCGGTGTCGGGGTCTTCAACAACGGGCCAACCCATACCCTTAAGGGCTTTTGCCATACCCTCTTCTAGGCCTCCTGCTCTACCGACATGAGCAGACGTACCCCTTATCACATGCACACTGTCGGGTTTAAGTGCCAAGGGCACTCGGAGGGATTCGATGGCACAACCCACATGCACTCCTTCGTGGCCCGTTGCGATCTGGGTGGTGCGGTGGTGGTCGCCGTCAGTAGCGTCACCGTTAATTACAAGATGTAGTTTGGCGCGTCTGTTGTGTCTCTTGATGGACTTAATCTTAGCCCACGCCTCTTCCCAGTTGTTCCACAGCCACCGTTGGCCCTTGTTGGGCATGTACATCCCGCCGTCGTCAAGCTCTATACCTTCGGGCGGACACAGGCCCACCGTTGAGCCACAATGCAAATCTCCAAAGAATACGACTAGGTGTTTCATCTCAGGTCTCCTCTGCCAGATGGTACCAATCTTCAAGGTCGTTACTTATCCAAGCATCCTTGTCGCTCTCGTCAGTACATCCCTCACACTCCTCATATTTTTTTAGGGTTCGGTTGCACGTTGAGCAGATTGTAGAATCTCCTATAAACGCCCACCCGCAAAACCAACAGAAGTCAGCATCGTCGTCATTCTCCTCGCCACACCGCAGGCAATCCATTCAGTCAGTCTATCAGAGGATTTGACGGGTCAGCTATTCGTAATGGCGCATCGGGAATCTCTGGCTCACGTCTCAGTAAGCCAGCTAAATAACTAAGACCTTTTCTTAGTGGGTTAACATTCTCTCCGCGACCTCTCGCAAGGGCGTCTTCGAGATCCCCTAAGTTAATACGAACACGGCTGCCCTCACCCTCCGGGCTTCCATACGCAGAGCCAAACGCTCTAGGCAAGCCGTAGACCCCCGAATCCGAGATCCTTCCACCAAAAATACGCATGGCACCAGGCTCCTCCTTTGTCCCTACGAGAGGAGTTGGCTCAGGCCTTCTTTCGTTAAAATTATACTGATCGTAGACGTAGTATTCGCCGGTGTCTGGATCACGCTCAAGGTTCCCCTGCCCTATTGTTGTCTTCATGCTGTAGTTGGGGTCAAAGAGCTTATCAAAAACCGACAGTGGTGAAAGCATTCTTGCCGCCCCCACGTCCGCATAAGGATCTTCGTCGGTGTCGTAATGACGATACCCAATACTGGCTCTACCAAGAGCTTGGTTCCCCATGGCCCTGACGGCTGCTTCCCGCAACGCTCTCAACTCTGCGGGTCTTAAATCTGCTTCAGTAATTTCTCTTTCACCAATAAGGCTACCCAGCGACTCAAGTCCAAGTCGCTCGCGAAATTGTTTGCCTATTACGTCTGCGGCTAATTGACGAATGTTCATAGGCAACGCAAGGTTGCCGAACGGATGGGCTCGGGGAAAGGAACGAAACACGCTTCCTTCTGGGTCGTCAGGGTCTAAAGACGCAATTCCATTACTCATTGTTTTCTATCTCTAGTCGTACTTTCAAAAGAGCAATCTCTCTTTCAAGTGCGGTTACTAAATCCTGTAGCTCTTCAATCTGAAGGGTTAGGCTGCCCTGCTGTCCTATGTACTTTCTTTGCCTGTCCCTTATGTCTTCTATCTCAACCATTGCCTGAGAGTCAGCCCTCTCCATGCCCTCAAATCTACCGCCTGCCACCCATGTAGCAACCAATATAGATATTGCAAAACCTACACTTATCGCAGGCAGGGAGGTTGCTTTGGATATTCCGTTAGCCATTACCTTCGCGCTCTTATCTCTTCAACTTGCGACTCAAGTTCAGATATTCGCTGTGCATACCACTGAAGCGTAAGCTCTTGCTGTTGATCAAACGGGGCACTTCCAGACTCTACTTCTTCAACCAGCTTCTCAAGCTGTGTTTCAAGGTGGCCTAAAAGCATGAACTGCTCTGCGTCTGCCGGAAGCGAGCCCAGCTCTCCTCTGGGCCACCGAACCCTAAACTCAGAGTTTAGTTCAACATCTTGCTCCATCATCATCAATGAAGTTTCGATGTTGTTCAGTCGCTCAACGATTCCAAAGTAAGCCCACACCCCCACCGCAACCCCTGCCACAATAGACAGAAGGTTACGCAAAGGCATGGAGATGTGGGTGTCATCGCTCAGCACTGCCATTAGTCATCTCGTTTGGGTGCCCATTTTTCAATTCCACTAATTGAGAAGCATCCCAGGGTGATGATCAAGAAACTATTATAAATAAATTCTTGAATTTGAAGTTCCATTCCCCACACCCCGGTTGTTACATCAACGACAGCAGTAACAACCATCATTGCAAAAGAAATTGCACCAACAATAGTTTTCTCGTTCCAGTCGTTATTGTCTTTGAACACACTCAGAAACCTACTCATCGTTATCGTCCTCTGTTAAGTCTTCGATTAAAAGCAAAAAAGAATCTTCGTCTTTTACTATTTCCCAAAATTCATTAAAGGCCTTTTTGCTACTCCACACTGCAAGCCTGCCGTCCTCTGTCTCACCCCTGCTTTTTCCAGGGGCAATGCAGCCCTCAAGTTCGTTCGCATAATTAGCCGCGTGAAACAACAGGCGGTCCCTGCCCTCAACAATAATTTCAAACGTCGGGTATTCCCCACGGTGGTAGTAGTCTTTTACGCATGGGTGCAGCCCCGCAGGAATTAATTTTGCTGCGTTCTCAATTGTCCAGAAGTCGTGGCCGTCGTCCTTGTTGTATAGACGACCCCACACTGCATCTCCTTTTTCCAACTCCCTACGAAGGTGCCACACTGGTGCGTCAACGGCCATTATCTATTTCCCTTAGATTCTGCCACAATGTCTCGCATGTTACCTAATATATTTGCTCGAATATCCA
>Ga0110931_1000324_pt1 | contig 18435 bp, 14 predicted proteins | sample 4_EtaG_FD_79333 | JGI IMG/M metagenome (GOLD analysis project Ga0110931, IMG submission 79333) | Marine viral communities from the Subarctic Pacific Ocean - 4_ETSP_OMZ_AT15127 metaG (version 2) (version 2) | ecosystem: Environmental > Aquatic > Marine > Oceanic | place: Pacific Ocean | collected... | reverse complement strand
TTATAAAACCGAAGGCCAGTTCAATCATTTGTTTCTCCCTTCGTATACTTGACTACCAAAGAATACGCTGACTACGCCTCCTGTAGCAAGAAAGTACATATTTGCCATATCGCTTAGCAAAGCCGCTGCATCATTCAACCCTAGAAACGAACAGGCTGCTACGCCAGACGGGTACAACAAAAGCCCCCACAGCGCGAACCAAACCATATGTCGTTGTGCGACATTCTTCTCATGCAACATTTCTAACTCTTGTAGTTGAGCACTGATTGCTAATTCGTCGTCGCTCACTACGCCATCACCATCAGTATCATACCGTCCGTAACTAGAATTTGGTTCTAATTTCTTAGGACTCATTAGCGTTCTCTGGCTTTTTCATTTTGACATAATTCAACATAAAGTGATCTTTTATCAAGCTCTTTGGATTACCTACCTGAATGAGTTTGTTGTGTCGTCGCATCAGCGGAGGGATCATAGGCACTATATCTTTGCCGTGCCTGTATTGATTGACGCTAACTGTGTCTAATATTTTTAATCGCCCACATCTTGGTGCACCAAAAGTAACGATTTGAGAAGGTGGTATCTCATCCCTGACCATCAAAGCTCCTACAATAAGAGCTACTGCACCGCCTAAAGAATGTCCCGTTAGGACAATATTCTTATGGTCAATGTCTCTTTCTAGGCATACGCTAGTCACTTTATTGACTAACCGTCTTGATGCTTTTAAGAACCCTGCTGGGCACCAACCTAATTCTCGTGTCCATAAAGGCAAGATACGCATATCTCTTATCGCATCCTTTGGCTCATCAGTACCGCGAAAAGCAAAGACGTTATCTCTTACAAGAACCTCAATGTTGGCCTCTTCAAAATCAACAGTAGAATAGGACTCTTCGCAAATCTCACTTAGTTTCTGATGGCTAGTCATTGTCTACTGCTCTGTCTTCTGGATCTCTCTGACAGTCTACATGGTCTGAACTTCTTTTTACCTTGAATGACCCACTAACAAAAGGTATTGTGCTTGGCACTTCAAACTCATAAGTTCTTTCTCCACACAGCACAACTGACCCACAGCCTTGAAGTAATAAGAGTGACGCAACAATTAAAATTTTCATAGTATCCTCACTTAAATAAAAACGTGTTTTCTCTAACCATTTTTGGTAGACAGTAAGCGGATATATCTTTTTGCCATATGTAAGACTGCTTATCTGGCCCTGACTCACCTCGCTCTATGGCTTTGGCAAACTGATTGCATCTATACACATCCTCAAACAACATATCGTTAGTACTTACTAATTCTCCATCCACCATCACTACTAGCAAAAACGCCATAGTCACGGTTGGCGATAAACCCAAATGGCAGCAAACAAAAAGACCATAAAGAAAGCCCAAGCAAAAACAGCCGTGCCAATTAACTTCATTGTTTTTTTAAACTCAGCTTTTCTAATCTTAATTAACCTGAGTTCTTTCTCATGTGCGTATCTACTTTCCTCCATTCGTTTCTTGATGCTGGTATACAAATCGTATTGCCCCTGCATCATACAAACGTCTTTAAGCTGTTGATCGAAATTAGCAAGTTGACGTTTTGCTGACTCCATTTTAAGCGCGTCTTTGTACGACATTGCGCCAGCTTTATTTTTTTCTACATCTCTATACTGTTCGTCTGCTTCTGCCCATTTACCGACAATGCTATCAAGATTCCCCTTGCCTTCTTTGAGGGTCGCGATTCCACTGTTAAGGGCCGATAGTGCGGAAAGTACGGCTGCAACTTCGCCCAACAATCACAAATACCTTGCCAAAAATACTGATGCTAGTATGAATGGATACACCCCCCATATTGCATGTTCCAAACGATCCATCCGAGCAGAGCCTCGCTCTAATCTTTCTTCTATGCTTTTAAATCTTAAAGCACACTCTCTTTCGTGAGATTCTAATTCGCTCATCGACTAACCCTCAAAATCTGCAATGATCGCGGTTTGATCGTCCATATACTCTATTAATGAACGCCGTACGTTTTCACTTAATTGAACTCCGTTGACCATTTTTCTGGTCTGTCTTCTAAAAGCACGCCGTGACCTACCTAGAGTGCTCATCTTAATTCTTGCTTTAGGGAAGTTCTCACTAACACGTTTGTTATACGCTTCAATCTCTTTTCTTACTAATGCTTGTTCTTCAGCGTCTCCATAAAAATAGGCTAAATTATTTTTTCTAAGGAGTTTACTACGAGTTGTCCTAAGAGCAGTGTCAATACGTTTAATGTTTCTGGCTTCTTCTTGGTTCTTTGTATAGTCACTAGGCGCAAAACCAGCAACCTGTGCAAATAGCTGTCCTACTGTAATGTCTTCTAGTATGGGGTCTTTCCGACGAGTCAATACGCCATCATCCTCACTATACCTAGCAGCTTTTAACCCGTTCTTAATTGCAGCGGGGGTCATTCGTTCTATACCACGGCGTAAGCTGTCTGGGCCATCGCCACTAATGGCTTCCTCAAACCCTTTGTAATTCTGAAGGAGAACGCTACCAGCGGGACCAGTTAGAGCTTGAACTATTACTTGTTCTGGTTCTCTATTTGCTGAATAGCGGTTAGCCTGAAGAACTAAATTAGTAAGTGCCACGCGTTGAGATATGTCTACTCCTAGCAGTTCACTAGCAAATCCTTTGTACCACGCTTCGGAACCGATAGCTTTACGTGTTAACTCTTCAAACGAGTCTTCATCATCATCTAAGATTAAATTACCTAGCAAGGCGATTGACCCGTATATTGGTAGTCCTTGCACTCCAGAAAAGAACAACGCCGAACCATGTATGCCCATAAGCTGCTTAAAGGCTTCTGCTCTTGCTCCCTCTACTTTCTTTCCATCCACCTGCCCTAACATAAACTGCCGAGTAGCTTTTAGTATTGTGTAATACATCTGAATGCCAAACCCTTTATACATAAGGGCGACTCGACCTATACTTTTTTGAGCAAAGGGGGAAGCGGTCTCTAACACAGCACCACCATTGTACTCCTGAGTTCGTAGTAACGAGTTTTCAGCAGCTAATTCTCGTTGTGCTTGCGTTGTTAAACTTGGTTGTTCCTTCTTAATTCTTGCTAACTCTAGATTATAAGTAGCAATTAATGTCGTTTGTCGGTTGTACTGTTCTACCGAATGAAACATAAAAGCCGAACCCGTAGTTACCAAGTCCATAGCAGATTGGTTAGTGCTTGCTTGGTTCACCCCGGTATAGTCAAACAAAGAGGTAGATACTAACGCGTTAGTAGATGTAGCGGCTTTTACAAGAGGGATAAGTGCTTCTAGTTCGGCTCTTTTTTCTGGTGATATTTCTAAACCTTCACGTACAGTAAAGTTTCCATCTTCAGTCATAGTGTACATATTAGTTATAGAAGGCATCGCTCTACTTTCGACCGACTCTATACCCTTCATGGACACTAGAGGTTGTGTTACTTTACTAAACCCTGAACGTGTTATTAGTCCGTTTGCTGCCATCATCGCCTTAGATGCTTCTACAGGCCCATACCTACCAGCCAACATAGGGTAAATAACAAGTGGTAATTGAGACAAGTTAACCAATGCAGAAGAAGCGTTAAAGCCAATAGTGAATAAAAACGCGTAACGATTAGCAGTTTGTGCCCACCCGTCTATTGGGGGGTTACGAGCAAAGTTAGCACGTTCTATTAAACTCTGTTTTACTTTATCCCCCTTACTATCTAGACCCTTTACCTCTTCTATTTCGTTTTGCAGATTTAATATTCTACCGGAGTAATCCATACGGACTATCTTACGGTTTAGGTCATACACGTTGTTAGCAAATTCACCCGTAAATTGCCCTGTAAATCCCGCTATGTTCTGTCGTTTCTGAAACCCTTTTGCAAAAGACGTTTGCGGTAACGCATTAATAAACCCTTCAATGATAGCGTCCTCCATAGCTTGAGACTGCTTATCCCCCGCTTCAGGCTTCGGTATAGCTTTTAGTAGGTCATTGATGAACCCTGTAGAAGGTGCCGCACCTCTATATTTACCTTTTTCTGTATTGTAGGTATCGTATTTAGGGTCATTAGTTTTAGAGTCTCTAACCACATTTTTGTCTTTAGACAGCACTCTATCTATGTAGTCCTGCCGTTCGACATTGGTTTCAAACATTAAAAATACGGGTTCAGTAGAGTTGGTATCTTTGTTGTAAGCGTCAAAAGCCAACCTATATTTACCACTCCTACGTAAGGGTAGATAAGGCTGTATCTTTTGACCTAACATCTTTTTATACACACCTTTTAGTTTTTGGCGTGTCTCTGGCATTATGTCAGTACCATCTAACCGATACTCTAAAGAATCAACAAGTTTTCTATACAACTTAGCGTAGGTCTTGACCATATTGTTGTATACTTCGCGTCCTTCTGGACCTATGGCGTTCCAATCCTTCCGCATACTTTGCCATATAGCCATCTTGTCACTACCCTTACCGTATTGTTTTTCGGCTTGGGTTTTTGATAATCTTGGGTCAACTTCTTCAACCGTACTAATACCCGCAATATTGTCGAGCATAGCAATTTCTTCTACACGTTTATCTGATTTTTTAGATGCGGGGTTCCACCATACTGATTTTGTCCAGTTTTGAATCTGCCTAGCAGAAGCCTTAGACTGTGCATCAGCTTCAGATAAAGCAGCGCGTTGGTTTAACATTAAAGTGTTAAGTTTAAAGGCAAGCCCACCTAGAGCTTTATTGTAATACCCCGCAACATCTGCCATCGCTTGCATAGGAAGCGTTTTAAATAAGGCAATTAGACTTACATCTGTAACACCATCTGTTGTTTCGGCTATGGCTTTGTTTAAAGCTGTTCTTTCAGATGGTGTTAATGAATCACCGCGATACGCTTGGTTTACTTGGCGTAGTACACCTTCAGTTGGGTATTGAGCACTACCTGTTAACACGCCAACACCTTGCTGTCCGGGCGCGGGAGATAGAATTAAAGAGATGACTCTATTCGCTTCATCAGATAAACGCACAGAATTAATGGGTACAGTTCTGTTTGTACCTATGTTTAGTATGTTATGGATTAAATTCTTAAATTTCTGCCAAAGACTAACAGGAGTTCCTACTGAAGTTTCAGAAGAGACTAATTCGTTAACACGTACATTTGAAAGTTGTTCTTGAAACGCAGCATTACCAAATGCTTCCGATACAAATTCGTGAACATCAACTAGCCCATACGCTGTATCACCATTTTCACTGTACATCCTAGCAGTATCATATAACTTCCTTAACGCTTTCACATAAGGACTATTAGGGTTTGTTTCGATATAGCTATGGGTAGTCGCATGGGTCATTTCATGCACTAGCGTAGACGCATTTAGTCCTATGTTACTATCTAACAAAATTACGTTATTAAGTTCAGCTATTTTAGAGTTAAAACTGTAGACCCCGTTAGCTCCATCATCGTCCAAAGTATCTCTGTAAAGACGTTCTGTTGGATTTGTAGGGTTCTGTGAAACAATAATAACCCTAGTTTCCCCTACTCTTTGAGCTAACTTCTTGGCATTTCTTTTTAACGCCGCAAACTCTGGCGTATTAGGAAGGGCTTTAGCCATAGCCAATAACGCTTCTTTGGTATTCCCTTCCCGTATTAGAGATACTGTTTTTTCATTTAAGGGAGCGTCTAGATCAGGGTTAGCGTTTATCCCCATAAAACTGGAGATGCCTTTTATTTTTTGCAAGAATTTAGTTGGTTTAGCGGAAGGGTATAAAGCAGTTTGCCCTACGCTATCCTTTAGAAGAAAAGCCAAGGCTCTAGCATAACGTACGTCGATTTTGGCTTTTGTTTTGTTGAATTCCCTTATCATTTTCTTTGCAGAAGGGGAAAGGGTTTCATCGGGACCGTAGTCTGGCCGGTCTGTTATGCTCTCGGGCATAAGGCCATCGGGACGTTTAAGTACTTGAGCTAGTTTATTGTTATTAGTGTTTTTGGCAACATTTTGGAGCTTAGAATTCGCATAGACGTAAAATGGCCCTAATAATTTTTTTAGTTCTGCCACCGCTTCTACTGCATTAGAACTATTACTAGTTATTTTTTCTTGTAAGGCTTCTCTTATAGATTCTTGTTGTTTCTTTCGGAATTCCCGTTGTAACCGCTTCTCGTTTCCTGCTAAAGGATTACTAACACCGCTAGCTGTTGCAGTAATGACAGCCGTATCTGATGCTACACCGTCTTTCACTAACTTCTCCGCTGCCTTCGCTTCTTCAGTCTTAGCAGCTTTTTTCTCGGCCCTTTTTTCTCTAGCTTTAGCGTTCTTCTCTTGTCTTTTCTTCTCCGCAGCTTTCTTTTTCCTAGCCGTCTCCATCTCTGCGGGAGTTCGTCGTTTAGTTTGTAACTCCATAGACTGCTGGGCAGCGGGGACTAATTTTGTGAGTGTGCTTTTAGTGTTTTGTGGGTTAACTAAGTACTCTTGTATTGCACGCTTAGCCTTTGCGGAAGTACTTCGGACTGCTGCAAAAAGTTCTAGTCTTACATTTATATCGTCTAAAGTGAGTTCTCTGTTCGCCATACGTTTGTAAAATGTTGAACTAGGAGGAATAGAAAGAGCACCTAAGAACTTTTTAGTTACCCTTTGTTTTACAGGTTCAGGTTCAGGTTCAGGAGCAGTTGTTGGTTCGGCTGCTTCTTGCGTTCTTGCTTGATCAAGCTCAATAGGGAAAAGATCGTTAGCTTCTCGCTGCATCATCCCTAAAGCCGTGTCTTCAACTAAGTCAGCTTCATACTGTTCTCTATTGGTTACTTGTTGATTAGCGGCATCTACGGTGGCTAACTGTTCTTCTCTATCTATAGCCGCTTGCTCTGCTTTAGCTTTTGCTGCTTCTTGACTAACTCTGGAAGCCTCTACATCTTCAGCGGTAACACCTTCAGGCAGCGGTGGCTCATAAGGGAGAGGGAAATCTTTTGTTCTGTCTTTTGTAAACCGTGGCGGGTTAGTAGATACTGCTTCCGTACCACTAAACAAGTCTTCTGTATCTGCGGTTTCTTCAGTAGTTGTATCTGCACTCTCAGCCTCAAACCGTTTTATCGCTTCAAGCTCTATATCTGATCGTTCCTCTACTGGCTTTTCTGCTAATACTTTAGGGGCATTAACTGCCCGTATAGCTTTTTCAGTTTCTAATGTAGTTTCTGGTGCAGCTTCTGGTGTTTCTGGTGTTACTACTTCTGGTGTTTCTGGTGTTACTGCTTCTGATGTTTCCGGGGTGGAGTCTATACGTTGCTGAGAACGTCTTACTGCCTCAAGCTGTTCTGTCGTGTATTCTTCAACAGGTAATCCACTTTCTTTCAGCGCAGGGACGTTTGTAGTTTGTACTTCAGCTTGTATCCTTTCGACTTCGGCTTGGTCTGCTTCACTCCATCCTCCGATTGCACTACGTGGCAAATTAACTACTTCAGATATAGTGTATTCTTTTCCTGCTAACGTAACGGTTTCCGAAGCAACTGCTTCTGCCGCTTCTGCTAGTCGTTCTTCTTCAAGTACCGCAGCTTCCGCTTCTGCCTCTACACTAGCAACATCAACACCACCAAGATCATCGTCAAAAAGACCAAGCTGCCCTGTTCTTGTATCTCTTGGAGCTTCTGTGGTTTCGTCGGTATCTCCCGTACCATCACCATCTGGCCCTCTTTTACGAGGTGCAGCAAGGTCAAGCAGTCCTTGAACAGTAGCACCTACGGCTGCACCATACCCACCTTCTTCCGCAAGTTCTACATTGAGTAGTTCTTGCGTTGGGTCGTACCCCCGTTGAATAGCGTTCTGAAGAAAACCCGCCGCAGCTTCTTGTGCTCCTTCGTACCCCGCTGCTACACCCGCACGTTTAATACGTTCAATACCGTTCCTGAATGCGCTTTCACCAAGAGTATCCCTAAGTAGTTTTAATCTACCGAGAGGTATAAGTTCTGATAGCCCAACTACAGTACCTAGCCCTGTAGCTAGAGCGCGTTCATCGTAGGTTGCACCAGCAGCCCTAGCGCGTTCTCTTGCTTCACCCGCACCCGCACCCGCCGCCAACGCTGCCGCAGCAGGGATACCAACACCGGGAACTAAAGCTGTAGCACCGAGTCCTGCAAAAGAACCAAAGGCTTCACCAAACTTACGCCCTACAGCGTCTTCGGAACCTTCATCAGCGGAGAAAGGACTTCGTGCGCTTGCCGCAACACCTTGGATAGTCTCACGGGCAGCTTCTTCGTTCTCATCACTAAGTAATGCAGCCCCACCCAATGCGGCAGATTCTAAAAAACCAATAGCACCAGACGGTATGCCCTTACCAAACTCTTCTATCTGGTCAAGAAAGTCCGGTTCAAGTTCAGCAAGGCGTTCTTCTTCGGCAATCTGCCGTTGAACCGCAGCTATTATTTCTTGGTCTGATAATCCTTCTGGTCCCTCTAAATCGTATATCTGACCGTCTGGCCCAGTTGCTTCATAAGAGGCCATTATTTAGGATGCCCTAGGAGTTACTGTTATGCCACTAGTATCAGGTGCGGTATCCGCAGGAGGATTTTGTATAGCACTTAGGTCTATACTAGTGCCGTCCGCACCTATCATCTGTGCAAGTCTTGCCCGTTCTGCTTGTTGTTGTTGCATTATTATGGGTATATCGTTTCGATCCGCGTTACCCAATAACCCTGCATATAGCCTATTAGAAGATTGAATGTACCCTTGAACTACCCTATGTAAATTACCTACTATTGCATCCTGTTTATATTGATTTGCCGCTGCTTGTAATTCAGTAGTTGCTTTTTGATGTTCAGCTAATTGGTCAAGTTGTTGTTTTTTAAGTCCTAACTCTTTTAATGTAGCTTGTGAATCAAAGAAACTTTTCGCGTTTGTTGCTGCTTGGGCTGCTATTTGGTTTTGGTTTACGTTGTAATCTTTCGCTTCAAGTCGTTGATTAGTCTGGTTAGCCTGTCGCGCCACTTCAGCAAGATTTCTTGTGAATCTGCTTTCTTCTGCCGCCTCTTTAACTTGCGCTGCTTCTATAGCTTGTTGAACACCTAACTGCTCCTCTAAGAACTTTCGTCTTTGAGCTTTTTCTTTCTGCCCAGTTTCTACAATGTCTCTACCAGCTTGTGCCAGTGCTCCAAAATTATCCCCATAAGATTTTTTAAAGTTTGTGTTTGCAAAACGCTCTACAAGCCCCGCAATTCCTTTCTTGCCGTCCATCGCATCTAATTTTTCTTGAATTTTTTGTAGAGGTGTTAGCTCTTCTGCGGTGGGTTTAGGTTTTTCTCCTACTGTTGCTGGTTGGTTATAACCGCTAATAGGTCTAAAGGTTGACGGTACTTCCGATTTTACTACACTCGCAATACCTGTTTTTGGCTCTACTTTTTCTACACGGTTCAACGCTTCAGGGTCCAACGCTTCAGACGCACGTTGTAAGGCGGTGAGTTCAGGTGCGGGGGAGATACCAACTTCTTCATAAGCTCCTAAATTATCCATAGCTCCTTTGGGCATCATTGTTTGTTGTGGAGTTTTATTTCCTAACCCCCCTTCGTAAGCCTCTAAGTTATCCATAGCTCCTTTGGGCATCATTGTTGGTAGCCTACCGTAGATGTCATCTTTTAAAGGGGTAGGCTGTTCCCTAGTTCCGATATCCAATTCCATGCCACCCCTAACATCGGGAAGATTCATCAGACGTTCTGCGGCATCCTGCCGTTCGGTGGGGTTAAATTCTTCCCGCCCTTTCATTAACTCTTCGCCTGTTGGATCGCTTCTAAACAAATCATAAAACGATTCTGTCGCTTGCCTAGTAACATCTTCACTGGCTGCTGGACTTATGGAATCCCCGAATGGGCTTACCTTCGGACTACTGCGTCTAGTACCTTCTTTTCTATCCTTTGCTATTAGTTTATTAATTCCTTCTATCACTCTAGCGCGTTCTTCAAGTGTTGCATTATCATAGTCTTCTTGTTTAATACCTGCTCTTTTTAGGTACGCAGCAATCTCGTCTCCAGTAAGTCCACCTTCAGCATAACCAACAATGCCGCCGTTATACATGCGGTTTAAGTTAGGTGCAGGGGCGTTTATGATGCCACCCATTGCGGCTCTCATTGTTGGGCGTTGTTGCTGCGCTATTCTTTGCCGATTTTGATTCTGTAGTACACCAGATACACCCTGTGTTTTTTCTCGCAGTTTGTTTAAATCTGGGGCCATCATCTCTTTCTGACCATCTACTAACTCTTTCTCAAGTTGATCTTTTACAGTTGCTGGAGAACCATTCATTTGTAATGCAGCAAGTTTTTTCTGTTCAGCAACTAAATCAGCAGCACGGCGTGCCGCGATAAGATCAAGAATATCTCCGGTTTTTTGGGCTTGTTGCCCTAACGCATTAGGATCATTTCTTAATCGCATCATTCGATTTTGAACGTCTGTGTCGATCCCGCCTCTGCTCATAACTGCCATACCCTTATCCTCTAAGTAAATCCCAGATGCTAGCAACGCCACCAGCGGCCCCTAAGAATTTACTTAAGCCACTCTCTTCTTGGTAACTAGTCTGTTGTGCGCCAATGGGCAGTCCTTGTAATAGCGACTGTTGATACTGTACTTGCTTATATGGGAAATCTCGTTCTTCTTCAAACTGAGCTAAATCAGCAGTTAATCCTGCTTGCTCAATACCGCGTTCTTGTGCTCCAAGATTAGCTTGTGCTGCTAACGCATCTAACCCAAACCTGTTAGCGTCTGTTTGTGCCGACTGCAATCGCCCTTGTTCTACATTAAATTGGTTTTGCGCCATATCGTATGCGTCTTTGTACCCTTGTCCTGTAAGGCTAGCAATACCCTGTAACAAATTACGGTTACGTTCTGAGTCCATAATAGCTTGACGTGACCCACCGTAAGCTCCTGCTTGTGTTAATCTTCCTGCATCTGCAACTCTTTGTATTTCTGCTTGTCGGCGTGCTTCTTCGATCTGAGGATTTAATGCGCTTTGTAAGTACGGATTCATGTAGTCCGTAGCAGCTTCGGCTGTAAACTGTTGAGGTTGAAATGCCCCCATCTGATTTGTAGGTACAGCTATATTAGCTACACCTTGAAATGCAGATTGTTGTGCGGTAGATGGCCCAGAAGTTAATGGTCCTGTATAGGCTTGATAATCTTGATTAGCAAGAGCTTGACCTTTTCCTAACATCCCTGTGACGTAAGGTGCTGCCCACGGAGATAAAGAGCCTGTTGTTCCTGTTGGTAAGGCTTCTGACATAATTATTTACCTACTTGGTATAAATTTATTAGGGTCTATTTGCTTTCCCTGTTGCGTGCTGCCTGTACGTGCTTGACGCACTCTGTTCATCATGCCGTATAAGTTTTTTGCGCCAGCACTAGAATTACCATTACCTAAATGACTGACTACATCCGCAGGAACAACAAACTCTCCATCACTTAATCGCGCTTCTTGATCGTTATCAATTCTAGCAGGAATTTTATCTGCCATCCCGTCAGTAGCACCACCTAAGTAATACCCTTGAGATTGAGGCATACCTCCCATATTGTAAGTGGGGGTTGAACCTCCTCTAGCAAGAGAGGCAATACCGCCAGACTGCATATTAAGTACTGTTGAGGCTCCATCCGGTAATGAGTTGTTTGGAGCAGTTTCTCCTGCTTTCTTTTTTGCCTGTTGTTGCGCTAAAAACGCCATTAAATCGTTTTGTGTTGGTACAGGATTAGTAGTCCCTGCTCCTGAAGGTGCGTCATCACGAGGAGTATAAGCACCAAAAGAAAGTCTTTGAGCGGGTGGTACTGTATATGTAGGAGGCTTTATGGCTTCTGCTTGCTGTTGCTGTAACCTGTTTGCAAGGTTCATATTATACGCATCGTTAGCTTGTTTTTCGTATGAACTTTTTACTAATGCTCGCGTATCCGCAGTAGCGTCCCTAGGTAAAAATATAGAATCAGAAAAATATCGTTGCCCCCGACTGCCCGGACGACGATCAGGGTTGTAAGTGCCGGGGACACGTGCTCTGTTATACACGTAATCTATAGGTATTCCTAAATTATTGTTTGATGTGTTAGAGACGTTAGGATTTGCTACCCTATTAAAATTAGTCTCTACATCAGCTAAAGAAGCTAATCCCCCGTCATTTACGACATTTAGTGCTTCTTGATAATATTTAAACAAACTCATTGTTCGTCTCCGTAAGACATTATGCGTGCAACCCTGTCATTGAAATCATACTTTACTTCACCTCCCGCTGCTAGACCTCCAAAGCCTACTGCATTATTTCTTTTAGCATTAATCTCAAGTTTTTGATTACTAGTAACAATGGCATCTTCAGCGAGTGCAGTGACAATACCGTCATACTCTGCTTGCGTAACATCCCCTCCCGGTCTTCCCACAAGATTACGAATATAATCAAGATCAGAGCCATCACTTCTTATTTCACCTCCTGCTGCTAGACCTCCAAAACCTACTGCGTTACTTCTTTTAACTCCTTCTTGAGCGATTTGTTGCTGTCTTGCATTTTGACCTGAACCATAAGGTGATCCAAATAATGCAGCCTGTTGCTCTGTAGCAAAGATGTTATCTCCAAATGGATCATAGACGTAATTGATATTAGCAACAGATGGAGCAGAAATAGTGTGTGTTAACGGGTCAAGGTTACCCGAACCAATTAACCCAAGAAGTCCTTGATTAGTTATTTGTTGCGAAAGTGCATCAAAATTAGGGTCACGAGTAGGTCCATCTGGCCCCGGAGGAGGAGTAATAGGTGGATCATCATTCCCCGGAGGAGGAGGAGGAGGTGGTCCCGGTTGATCTGGCCCCGGAGGAATAATAGGTGGATCATCCTTCCCCGGAGGAGGAGGTGGTCCCGGTTGATCTAGCCCCGGAGGAGGAGTAATAGGTGGATCATCATCCCCCGGTCCATCAGTTCCCGGTTCATCAGTTCCCGGTCCATCAATTCCCGGTCCATCAATTCCCGGTCCATCAATTCCCGGTCCATCAGTTCCCGGTCCATCAGTTCCCGGTCCATCAGTTCCCGGTTCATCAGTTCCCGGTCCATCAATTCCCGGTCCATCAGTTCCCGGTTCATCATCCCCCGGTTGATTTGGCTTTGTTGGATCATCCCCCGGTTGATTTGGCTCCGTTGGATCATCCCCCGGTTGATTTGGCTCCGTTGGATCATCCCCCGGTCCATCAGTTCCCGGTCCATCAGTTCCCGGTGGTTCTCCTTCACCCGGTTCATCAATTCCCGGTGGTTCTCCTTCACCCGGTTCATTAGTTCCCGGATCGGGGGCACCCGAGTCTTCATCAATTATTGGTAACCCTGTGTTTTGGTCTATCCGGTTTCCTAAATCATCAACCTGATTACCAGCTTTGTCGTAGTTATATAGCGGCTTTTTTTGGTCTTCTGGCAAATTTGCGTTTGTTGCATTTATATCATACAAAGCACTCATGGGTATTACTGCGCGAACAATATCTGTACCAGCTTCGTACACACTAAACACATCACCTTTTAATTTTCCTACTGTTTGAAGAACTCCATCTACTACGGATGAAACTATTTCGCTACCTGCATTGTAAATTAACGATAACGGGTTTCCCGGTCCTACGTATTTTCCATTTTCCCAAAGCCCAATCTTAAGAGGCGTACCTTGTATGGGTACAGGTACAGGAATAAGTATCTCAAGCCAACGATTCCATGCTCCCGGTGCACCTGTTGTATTTAAAGTTATCCCCGGATATTTCGGGGAAACAGGTTCTCCTTTATTATCTACACCTAAGATGTTTGCTAGTATTTCGTCCACTGTTTTAGACGCTCCCGCAGGGGTAGGGGTAGTCTGTCCTTCAGGAATCCATGTACCATCACTTTGCCCAAATATACGGTCTTTTATTGTTGTGCCCATTCTTTTAATCTGCACACCTAGATCAAGCTCAATGGTATCTTTAGCCCATTTCTCAAACTCTTTGTCGGATACATTACCCCCTTCTAAACCATGAACTCCAGCTTCTACACCTTTAAGTAGTTCGTCAGCATCAGCGTTAGAAAGATCAATCCCCGTACGTTTTTTATAAACGTCTTTTACGTCTTGTCTATTCGTACCTAGTTTATCAAGTGTTTCGTAGTTGCTTTCTTCTGATACGTTACCTACTAACCTTTTTTCTAATGCAGCGCGTTCTTCATCAGGAATATCGTCAAAATCAATACCTTCTTGACTAGCTATTCTTCTAAGTTCATCTAGTGTTGTAGCTTTGCTGTCTAACTCACTAGCAACAAAATATTGCCCTTTTCCCTTTGCATATGCATCGAGTACAGTTGTTTCTCTTCCAAATGAGTCTAAATCGGTTTGACCTATATACTTTCTTCTATCCGCATTTGATAGTTCGTAACCTTGTTCCTGTGCAATTCCTTCAAGTTCTTCTTCAGTTATTACTAAGTCGTCCAAGACCTCTTTTAAATTGGAGTCCTTGTATTCATCAGAATTACCAATAAGTTCAGCACGATTTGCATCGGTAAGCTCATACCCTGCTTCCGCAGCTAATGCTTCAAGTTCTTCTTCATTACGATGTTTATCATCTATGTAATCTAAAATTTCTTGCTCTGATTTACCTTCAAAGTTTGCATTTTCTATAGGAAGTTTTTCGTTAATATCTTCTTGTCGTCTTCTATTTGCTTCAGTTTTAACTTCGTCTGTATGTGTTTCATACATTTTTTGAAGGTCATATTGTCTTTTTCTAGTAAGTGGAGCTTCCGCATCGGGTATACCATCTCCATCAGTATCTACTGTAAGTTCTCCAAAATTATAGGGATCTCTAGTAACAGTAGAATACCGCCCACCCGTCATTTTATTTTTTTGGTCAGGGTCAACAAAATCTTCCCAATAAAACCCTCTTCTTTGTGATCTTTCATAACTGACTTCTTCTTCATACACTATAAGGTCGTCTACTACCCCTTCCATAATGTCGTAATTAATATCTCGTAAAAGTTTAGCTGTTTCTGAAGGAGTTAATACTGGCCCCCCTCGTGCTTCCTCTTCCGCTGCAAGAAGTGCTGACCGTGTTTGCTCTTCTGGTATGTTATTAAAAGTTTCATATATTTTTTCAAATTTAGCGAAAGGTAGTTCTGTAGCATCTCCAAAAAGGCTATCGAGCATAGCAGACGTAACGGGAAAAGCACTTCTTGCAGCGTTTTGTCGGTCGGCAAGAGTAATAGGACGTACAGTACCATCAGAATCTGTAACTGAACTCGCTATAGTGTTACCTAATGGATTTATTACTATTGGTGTACCTTTCGCATAGTCGTTTGATAGCTGTTTTATATACCTATTGTATAGCCCTACATCTTGGTCACGTAAGGTCTGCTCAAATTGTTCTGTAGTTTCTCGATACCGTTGCCTAGCTAACTCTTCCCCTTTAGCAATGACGTTATCGTGAAAAGCTCTGTCAAATTGGTCAGTGTCAGCAACAGAGCCTCCTAAATATACAGTACCACCCGCTTCGGGTAACGGATCTCCAACATACTGCAAACGGTCACCACTCGAAAAGGATTCAAGGGGGGTACTAGAAATTGAATTTAAATAGTTTCTTGGAGGAGCACCCATACTGTTGATGAAAGGCGCAGGTGACCCCTCATTGTTCCCCAAAGCTGCGGCTACTTCTTGAATCCTCTTTGCATACTCATCTTCAAACCCCGGAGTCGCTCCCTTACTAAGCATCCAATCAGACCACTCTTGTTCGGTTATAACTCCATCGTTATCAGGGTCTCCTCCTCCCCCACTAATTATTCTGTAATCCCCTTCCGTAAAAGGTTTGCCATCGTAACGCCTACCGAACTCACTCATTACGTAATCTCCAGTATGCTTGCTACGACATGGAGACGGTTGGCAGTTGCTGCGGTTACTTTCAAGATTTCTCCGGTCTGTACTACTAAAGGCTCAGTTAGTAGTTCTACGGTTGCGTTAGCCCCTACACTTTTAGTCTTAAACAAACTAAATACAGCACTTGCGGCCGTAGTAAGTGTCACGGTTATAGTATCTGCGTTACCAGAATCTTCGGAGACAAGTATCGACTTTACTATACCCGTAGTTAACGCCGCGCAGGTGTATAGTGTAGTAACACCCGTACTTGTTAGATCTACCTTTGCATTGACGTAAGTATTAGCCATTAGTCCATGAACCAGCTTGTTGTTTCGGCTTGATTAATTATTTTATTATTACGGAACGCTTGGTCTACTTGGTTAAAATACAGCCTAAGTACATTATTCATACTATTAAAGTATGCTTGGTTATATTCTGTAGGGGGGAGCGGTAGAGCGGGTGCTCTAAAGGTTACATTATAATTCGTATTATCTGTTGTCATTACCGCCTCCCATCCGCACGGATGTCAATTCTAGGAGAACCTAACTGCCAAATAACCCCTGCACCTGAAGACTCTATCTTCAAAGACATTTGCCTAGCTCTTATTCTTATATCTAAACGATCTGTGTACTTTTCTACAGGAGCTACCGCTGATCGGGTAATCCCTCCACTGTTACTACCACCTTGAGACGTAGGGTCACTAATACCCGACCCCGAACTATTAAAAGGTATTAGACTTAAAGTAGCCGCAGGGTTATCTGCCGTAGACCCGTCAAAAGTAATATCTGGTACAACACGGTTTACAAAACTAAACCTATCACCATCGTCTATGTCAAATTGAGCAGAAGATATGTTAGCGGATATAGCAGTAGGAGTAGTCGTTTCGTTATCATCTATTCCATTTTCATGCTCTACTACATTGTTATTATAAGTAGCAGCTAAAGGAAAGTCTTGTAGTCCCGAATCTAGCCATGCTGTTCTAGTCAAGGTGCCGTAGTACCATATATCTTGTTCGTAGTTATAGACTATGTACTTATCAATAGTAGTGCTATCTTTAGAGCAATAGAACCACCATACTTCATGGAAAGCCTCTACTGTACCTGCGAACACTTGATCCATTTGCCTAGTGTTTATGTCATTAAATACATGTCTTCTAAGGTCGCAGCGAAGTTGACGAATACTACCGTCATAGCTGTAAAACTTATCCATACCCATCCAGTAAGAAACACCATTCGCATAACCTACCGCGTTTTGAGAAGCTATAGAGGTGTGCTGCCCAACAAGCTGAGAACTCCAAACAATAGGAGCACCTACATATTGAAGGGCATATAAAGAAGAGTCTGTCCAAACCAATATTTCTTGTCGAGACTGTCTAGCTGTTATAATAGAACTACCCTGCGAAAGTCTTAAACTACCCGCTTGATTAGTTGCTGCGGGAGTCCAATTAACCACACTTTCTTGGTCTGACCATCGAATAAGTAAAGGGTCTTGAATAGCAGTACTTATAGTGTTTGCTCCTAAACAAAACACAAACCGACTAACATCTGAGACAAGCACGGTATTTATTACTGTAGGTACATCGGACGCATTAGCTAAACTAGATACCGCAACGGCTCTATTACCTGTACCGTTTGACGAATCCCAGTAATATATGCTCCCTCCACGAGGTACAATTACAAGGTCTTCTCCGAAACTAGCTTGAGTCCATAACCGTAAAGAAGACTCAGATGTACTACCTGTGCCCCAAGTACCGCCTCCCCAAGTACCACCACTCCACCCTGAAATAGGTACTGCTATGTCGTACCCAACGCTAATTTGATACTTACCTACAACAGAGCTACCTCCATTCCCACTATCACTAGCATTTGCGGTAACAGTGTTTCCATCCACATCTTTTGCAGTAAGCGTGTAACTATTAGCATCAACAACACTAGCTATTTGGTATTCTTGGTTAAGAACTGTAGCGGTCACTAAGCCACCTAAAGTAGCTGCTCCAGAAAAAGTAACAAAATCATTTACTAAAGCACCATGAGCGGTATCCGTTACGGTAAGCGTAGATGATCCATTAGTAGCTGCAAAAGTTACATCCCCCGCAGCGGTAGTAGCTCTAAGAGGAGTTACATCATAGTAGGCTCCACCTTGACTTACGTAAAACTTTAGGTGTGTACCTACTCCTAAAAAGTTTGCTCCTGTAAGAGTTACCCAGTTAAATAGCGACCTACACAGTCCTAAGAACGTGTTGTTTGATATACGTGTCCAGCCACCAATACGTTCCGCAAAACCTTGTCTAAACCGCACTTTGTCGCATTCAAACCAAGAGTCCTCGTTACTATAACTAGTTTTTTCTCTATTAACTCCGGGTCGTAAATTTAATTTTTTCAGGGTCATGTTATGTACCTGTTAGACAGCATCAGGCCAATTCTGTGCTTGCATTACTGCTTGCAGAGCATCTACGTTTGCTGCACCAGCTATCGCAGTTTCTAATCTTGCACATTCTGTTATTACTGCCGCTCTATAAGTAACAGTTGCATCAGGTATCGCTACATCTCGTTCTGCCTTTCTGATAACCATCCAATCAGTACTAGCTAGTGCGCTGTTGGCTTGAGACTTGACTTGAGCGTTCATAGTG
>Ga0110931_1000312_pt1 | contig 18828 bp, 28 predicted proteins | sample 4_EtaG_FD_79333 | JGI IMG/M metagenome (GOLD analysis project Ga0110931, IMG submission 79333) | Marine viral communities from the Subarctic Pacific Ocean - 4_ETSP_OMZ_AT15127 metaG (version 2) (version 2) | ecosystem: Environmental > Aquatic > Marine > Oceanic | place: Pacific Ocean | collected... | reverse complement strand
GCCAGTTTGCGTGTTGCTACCCCCCGGAGAGCCATATCCCCCGGTTCCACCACTACCGCCAGTGCTAACATAACTACTATTAGGGAAACCGAAAGGTGACTGATACCGACTTCCAGCGCCAGCGCCGCCGCCGCCACCGTTAGATGTACCGGGACTTCCGGGAGAAGGGTTACCGGAATTGCCCGGATTACCGCTACCCCCTTTACCTGTCAAGCTAATTATTTCTACCCCACAAGGAACTGAAAACGTACCGGGCGAATTAAAGGTTTCGGAACCGCCGGGAACAATTACTTCACCACCAAAAAGGGCTTTTTGCGGAGTACCTGCTGGCATCATAAACTCCTTGTTGCGTCACTGAATCTCTTCATTAAATGGAACTGCTGCCATTCCAAAATCAGTTCTAGTATCTTTTGCAAACCCACTATAGGGGCCATTTACACGAACGTAATGTAACATAAATTGTACCTCTAGTTGTCCCTGCTGCAAAGTTCGCCTCCAATGCATAGCCTCGCAGCCTTTATAAACCACTGCATCTCCCGGATTTAAAAGGTATTTCACCGGGTCATTGTGTTCATATTGCATGTAAATGGGAGAATCGGGGCCTTTAGTAGCCACATTCACAGTAACACTTATTTCACAGGATTCTCGATCTGTATGGGGGGCAAGGGCTTCTCCCTCTTGATAGACCCTAACGTAAGAATAAGTAGGTACAATTTCCTCCCCCACAACCTCTTTTACCCGATCTATGCTCGATTGTAATACGACCTCAATTAAAGGGTCGGCATAATAAGCATATTTAGATGGGCTTCTCAAATGGTCGCTTGTTTCTAAGGACTTCCAATCACCCCGCTTTATCCTGTTCTCTAAATACTGAGAAATGATTTTAATAGACTGTTCATCTAAAAAATCTTTTACTAAGACGCATCCTTTGTTATTAAACTCAAACAAGGTAAAACCATCCTGTAATTATATATTTCGCTTTATCTCCGTGTACTACATTACCTCTATGTGGATGTGTATAGTCTGAGGGCCAGATGACCATTGTATTTTCCGTAGGACGAACTCTTTTTTGTTGGTATAAAAATTCTGTTTCTCCTGCGCCCTCTTCCTCTAATGTATTTAGATAAAGCATATACACCACCACTCTATCAATTTCTTGTAAGCAAGTTTTTTCGTGATGCCAAATATGATAACCGCATCCCGGATTGACCTTCTGCATCTTCATGTGGTTTGCTTGCAACGAAACTGTATCTAAAGAAGAAAACACGCCTTTGTAGTGGTCAAAACAAGATTGAAGCCCTGCAAAAAATATGTCAGGTACATAACCTCCCTCAAAAAGAGAAGTCGAAGAATGACTAATGTTTAGACCAACGAACTCATCATCCCTAGTGTGTCTTGGGCCTTCACCAACATTTTGCCTGTTATCAACTATGCCTGACCCCCGCAAACGTTCAAAATCAGAGATGACGTGTTGACAGTATCCCTCTGGAAACACGTCTGTATAAACACCTATAAAATCAGTCATTTCTAATAATTTCATTTAAATTGAGGGCCTGTTACCCAAGCAACTAAAGATTGACGAGTTCCCTGCACGACTGGAGTTACTTGATGTACGGTGTAAGACGGGAAAGCTGCAATCAACCCTCTTTGCTTACGCACTACAAAATCTTCCATTCCAGTTTTAATTTCCAAGTTTCCACCTTCGTAATGAGCAGGATCGGTTAACTGCAAAACAAGAGATAGCTTTCTACTTACCCCACTACCATAGTCCTGATGCCAACCATACATCCCATACTCAGACTGATCGTAATTTGTTAGCTGAATCCCTTCTCCAAAACCTGTTAAGTCTAGTCTATAAAAACGTGCGTTTAACTTAGAGACAACATCTGCCAAACGATCAAACACCCAACGGGTTTCAGCGGTATTAAATAACCAAGAAATATCCGATTTTCTCACCGCATCAAGTGCTTCTCCTTGCATCCCACCACCTACTTGCGCTCGGTTAGAAGCATTTTTAGCCTCATTTTGAAGCCAATCTAATTCTTCTTCAGTAAATGCTCCTTCCCACCAAACAAAAGGCTCTATTTGTTCAGCGTACGGAGTTAATTGGTATTGCACACACGCTCCTTATGAGAAACGATAAAATGAATACAACGGGTCGGAAGTTGAGAAGGGCCGCCCTGTAGTCGATGATGTAGCCACGAGTTATTAAAAAAGACAGTGCCCGGAACAACGTTATTAAAATAAATAGCATTAGTGGCACTGTTTATTTCATTCCCTTGAGTGAACATTAAATCCACTAATTCTTTACCTTTTCTGGAGTCATGATATACAGGGAATGCCCCACTTTCCGGGGCCTCTAAGAATAAAAAACCAGCTATCTGGCTATTTGCATGAACATGTACATCAGTACCCGCTCCATTTATTAGCTCTTGTGCCCAAAGTCCTGAAACGTATAACTCATAATCATCTAAGTTATACCCTTGTTCTTTCAAGATATAGTCAGACGAAGCTAAAATATAATCCCGCACAACATTTAGTTCTGGGACATAACGCAAACAACCAGACTGAATCATTGTCCAGTCCGGTTGTCTAATGCTATCTAATGCCTGCAAACAGACAGGTAATGATTGTGCCACCAGCTCAGGCTTTTCCTCCCTATATACCATAGAGGGGAAATAAGCATAGCTATCCATTAACTATTAGCGTGTGCTTCTATAGCTGTGGCGAATGCAATTATGTCATCAGAAGTAACTTCTCTGCTTCCAGAAGGCTGGTCTCTTCGGTTCTCTAATAAGACCTCTTTTGCCATACGGATGCAGTCTAGCTTAATGTTTCTTTTTTGAGTGTTGACTTCATGCTCAAGACGATGAGCTGACTGTGCAACCTCCATCTCAACTGCATTCTCTTGATCTGCTGTTAATGCCATATCTATATCCTCTTAACTTAGGTTGTCATATCAATCATAGCGATATTGCCATACCAATTTGTGCCCCCGTCAGGGCTAAAAAATACCCATACATCTATATCGTTGGCCCCTGTTGATCTGTTCAACGAAGAAGCTCCTCCGGGGAATTTTATAGTACCACCTGCCCAAGCCACTGTGCGACCTGCTGACCCGTCATTAGTCAAAATCAATGTAAAAGAGGTTGCTCGATTACTTGTGCTATTTGCTGATGCTAAAGTAAAAGTACAGTTTCCGTTCAAGGTACAGGTAAATACTTGCCCATTGGTACAAGTAATTGTTTTAGCCGTGCCTGAATTACCTAGTGCGCTTACTGTGTCTGAAAAAACACCGTTAAAGTATTGATTTGCATCAAAATTTACAACAGCATTTGCACTAGAGTCTTGAAGCCCTGTAGTAATCTTGGGTGTTGTTAGAGCTGGACTTGTACCAAAGACCAATGCACCAGAACCAGTTTCGTCAGTAACAGCACTAGCTAAGTTTGCTGAAGAAGAAGTGCCTAAAAAAGTGGCAACACCAGTCGCAAGTCCTGATACCCCTGTTGAAATAGGAAGCCCTGTTGCGTTAGTTAAAACACCGGATGCTGGCGTTCCCAAAGCTGGGGTAGTTAGGGTTGGGCTGGTAAGCGTTTTGTTGGTAAGTGTTTGTGTGTCCGAAGTACCAACAATAGTGCCGCTAGGTAGTCCTTTGCCGCCATCTTGAATAATCTTTCCAGTGGCTCCGTCAAACGTGGCTATATTGTTATCTGTAGAACTGCCGGGGCCAGTTACATCTCCGTCAGAAATGCTTTCTATCAAAGATAAAGCATCAACTACCGCAGCTCCCGCGCCAGCTCCATCCAGATAAACAACTTTAGTTTTACCAGTAGCTATGGTTACAGTAGCGCCAGATCCTTGCTTTATAGTTATGGATTGACTACCAGTTGTAGCGTTCTCTATCCACATAACTCTTGTATTCGTGTTAGGCCCGATAGTAAGCGTTCTGGTTGCAGTAAGAGAGGCTCCAGAGGTAACTTTAAAGTAGAGCGCACGAGCAGGGTCTGAAGCTCCATCAGCAACTGTGGTAGTAGCATCAGCATCTGAGGAGAAAGCTGCTTGAGTAGAGTAACCCAAAGCCTCTCCTATTAACTCTAAATTGGTATTTGTACTCGTACCCCAAGTGCCGCTTTCGTCACCTGTGGCGATTTCTTTTAATCTTAGATTGTTTACATAAGTAGCCATCTATATCTCCAGAGACTATAACGAAGCGTCACCCGTAGCAGAGGGAACGCTGGTTGCATAAATAGTTGTGTTTTGTCTTAGTGACAAGTTTTCTCCGCAATCTGAGCAAGTATCTGCTGAAAGTTCTGATTCATCTAAATCATAACCACAATGAGCGCAAACCACTTCTATCTCATGTTTGGGGTCTACAACACCATCAATTTTTTTAGCTTCATTCACTGTCTTCATGCAGCTATCTCCGTCCAAATAGTTCCGGGGTTTGGTACTATTCTGCCCCACACTAAGGTATCTCCAACTTGACCAGTTGCCTGAACCCCTGTGACATTAACAATAGCCTTTGCATCTGCGGATGCAGAACCTAACGCCGTAGTACCTTGAACACCAGTAACATTAACAAATAATTTAAGATCTACAGTGGCAGACCCTAAAGCCGTAGTTCCTGAAACTCCTGTTACACTAAATTGTACATCTATTTTTGGTGTAACACTTCCAAGAGCGGTTGTACCAGTAACACCTGTTAGCCCTACTATTACAGAACCCTGAACTCCAGCAGAACCAAGACCAGTTGTTCCCGCAACGCCTGTGACAGACACATTTGCATCTGCGGCAACAGAGGCCGTTCCTACCTGACCAGTACACGCATTACCAAGAACATCAATAGCGCCATCAGCATTGGCAACAACATTACCAAGAGATGTTGTTCCCACAACTCCGGTAACGACTGCGGCTCCACCAAGTTTAAAATCAACTGTTCCAACCGCTGTGGTTGCCTCAAAGGACTGACTTCCGTCACCCCAAGTCGTTTCGCCCCAACCAACAACACTGTCCCATCCGTCAAGGAATATGCTTACATCAAAGACCGGATAGTTCGCAATGCCTGTTGCTGATACACCAGTAACATTAACAACTCCTTCTATAACCGCAACAGAAGTGCCTAATGCAGATGTTCCAGATACCCCTGTTACTGACACAGTAGCGCCAGCAGCAACAGTAGCTGTTCCTAGCTGACCAGTACCTAAAGGTAAGGCAGGACTATTAGTGTCCCATTCACCGGAACCCCAATTACCATAGCTCCAGCCGCCTAATGGTACAATCGCGTCAGCCATTTAACACCTATCAAGCGATACGAATAATTGCGTTACTAGAATCCGGCGTAGGAAAAACAATAGTGAAATCACCAGCCGTGGATGTCTTATCACCGCCGAAATCTAAGATGGCAACAGCCGGATCTCCAGACTGAGTATCATTAAAGATCATCGCGCCACGAGCTGTAATAGTAGCTGTAGAAAACGTCAGATCATTAAAGTCAGTAAAGGCAGTAGTTCCAGAACTAGTGGGGGCTACAGCAGTAAGTGCAGCTCCTTTCGCTGTATATCCTGTTCCAGACACTTCGTTAGACGTAGTATATGCAGTCGTTGCTGCACCTAAACTAGCCGAACTTGTATAAAGAGCAAGATTAAATGTATCCGCAGTAGTGCCTCCACGAGCAACAGTTGTTCCAAATGCGTGTTTTCCGTTAAGAAGCTCCACTTTGAAGCTTGTACACATTGCTTGAGTAATAGCCATAATGGGCTTCTCCTATAATTTACTTATAATGCCAGCTAATTCAGCGTGGCCTTGTTGATTAAGCTTAGAACAAACAGTTGTCCTGTCAGACCTAATAGCTTCCTTCATGTAAAAAACAAAAAGGTTTTTCACAGTATCTCTAAATGCAAGGGCTTGAGCTTTTATCAAGGGGTCTGCCGTATTGCTAACGGCAATAAACTTCTCCATAGCTCTGTCTGCCAACTCCTCTGGAGTCCAACCCCTGTTAGCAGTTGTGTGAACCTCAAAGTTTATACCTGAACTAATCTCACCTTCTACTCCGCGCATTAACCCCTCCTAACAAAAACAGCACCACTTCTGTAGTTATCTGTTGTGTTGTAGCCCTCACCAAGTATCTTAAGCTGGGCAAGAGACTCATCAAACTTTGATTGGTACAAAGACATTAAATCTGGATCTCCCTTTAAATAACCATAAGCTTCTATAAGAGAACCATACAGCAAAGCATTTTCAGCGTTTGTTCCAAGCCAGCTCGTTCCGCTTGGATCTGTAGATATGGATAAAGGTTTATACAAATAATGAAGCTCTACTGCATAATTTGAATTTGGAGTAGGGCCAATTATAAAATTTGAGTCATCAAATATGCCGTAGTATTTTGGAACTCCAGTAACAGTAACGTCCGGGAAAACTTCTCTAATAAAATTCGCGTCTTTAAAAAGAAGATATTCATATCCCGAATCATCAATTGCCATTGAATACTGAGACAAAAAATCAGAAGGCATTGCCAAATATTCATTTCCACTACTTACATTGGCAGTAACATTCTTCCTAAAGTCCGGAAGTTGTACAGTTCTAAGTATTCTTTCTTCTGCCTGAGTAATAAACGTAGGCAAATTATTAACAAAACTAGACTCAGTGCTTTGCAAGTAATCCTGTATAGCTGTCTTTAATGTAGTGTAAGTCCAAGCCATTTTTTAACTAGGCGTATTCGCCTGCCCTCCCATACCCGAATGGTTAGCGCAATAATAATAAAGGGTCGGGGCGCTAGCAGCAACAGTGATTTGAGTATAAGCTCCAGCATTACCGGGAACACCTGTGGTAGTTACACCTGTGGTGTACTCTACACCACCTCCCCAAGTTCCATTTGGTGTGGTAGAAAATCTTAAAGGATGATTAAGGTTGGTGCTGTCAGATTGATCAAACCTATAAGTAGAACCCTCCACCAGAGAAACGGTAGGACTTACTGCTCCACCTATATAATATTTATTACCTGTTCCATAAGAGTTTGTTCCTGTTGCGACCGTAACGGCAAATCCAGTGTATACGTTTACCGTTCCACCCATATTAGAATGATTTTGACAGTAGTAATATAAGGTAGGAGCATCAGAAGCTACTGTAATTTCTGTGTAAGCTCCTGCTGAACCCGGCACTCCGTTTGTTACCACACCTGTAGTGTACTCAGTCCCTCCAGAGTGAGTACCATTAGAGGTAGTAGATAAACGAATAGGATGGTTTAAATTAGAAGAATCAGATTGATCGAATCTGTAAATATTCCCTGCCTTTAATGTAACAGTAGCTTGTTGTGCGCCATCAATATAGTATTTGTTTCCGCTTCCCGGATTAACAACAGTCACAGCAAAGATGTCTGAAACAGGAGTAACTGTTCCTGCGGCAGAAGAAGCTGCAACGCCAGTAACTGAAACGCTGGCATCTGAGTTTTCTATAACAACGCTGACACTTCCAACACTTGCGGTAGATGAGTTGCCAATCGGATTTGCAGTGCCAGATTCCCTGTTAACTGTTTGGACTTCTACTCTTCCAACCTGACCGTACATATCTAGACCGACAATGCCAACAGGATTCCAAGAGAATAAACGCCTGCTTTCGCCCAAGCCTCTATCAGGTCTAGGATTCCTTAAAGCTTGAGGATCAGTCATTCTTATTCTACCCAATTGTAATTGAGGCTGATCTTTATCCAGAACATCACGACCAACCAGCATACCATTAGGTCTGCCGTCCTCTATCTGAGGAACTAAATCTCTAAGGTTATATCTAAAGCCAGTGCGATCGCACATCCCAAAAGCTTTTTTACCATTAGCATAACTGCTCATAAGTATTGATAGCCTCCCGGCACAACATACAAAGCAGCCTTTTCTCTATCTGCATCAGAAGCTAATTCCCACTGCTCATCATACACTTGCTTAAGCAAAGGCGCTCTCTCAGAAGCTTCGGGTCTTTTTACGCTAATTTGATATGCCAAACCAGAAACCAAGCAAGGCAACCACCTCGAAGGAACATCCATATTATTGGATGCAGGCTTACCAGAATCTTCTACTCTCTGCATAAAGAAATAAACCAATGTGTATGTCTCAGCAGTATCAGGCACAGGCCACAGATTAATTGCTATTTGTCCGGGGTCTTTTTCAATCCAGTATTGCAGAGGTCTTGCTTCGGTTAGCTTGTTTGTTAAGTGAGAATACTGGCTTACCGATATTCTCTGCATCATAAGGTCTGATTGACTAGAAGTATTTCCAGCATCTGTTCTTATGAAAGCTTCAATAATGTCTAGCTTATCGGCAGTCAACGCATAACGACTAGTACCCGGAGTTAAAACAACACTATCCTCCTGTACAGTCCAGAGATTTAAGCCCCTGTTCTGCCATTCAAGCATCATAAGATCTAGGCTTCTTCTAGCAGTGCGGTAGTCATAACCACTCTTAAGCTCTACTCCCGCCCTCTCATAGGACTCTTCTATGATATCGCCTATATCTAGATTGAAAGAGTATGTTCCGCTAGTAGCCATTATCTGATCATGCCTCTGGTTAATCCACGAACAGCCCTGCCATCTCCTCGACCAATTAAACCGCCTTCAAATTTCTTTTCAACGGAGTCTGCCTCAGACATAGCAATAGCAACCGCTTGATCACGACTGGTTACTTTTTGACCAGAACCACTTTTGAGATCTCCAGCCTTGTACTCGGACATGACCTTCTTGATCTTTCTCTTTTGAGCAGGTGATTCCATAATCTCTTTTCCCATCTGTGATCTACTAATCATTTAACATTTCCATCGTTTTCTAGCTTGACGCAGCCTAGAATTAGGGTTCTTAGCTGCTTTTGGAAACTTTTTCATCTGACCAGCAGAACGCGCACAGAACGACTTGCGCCGCTTTGCGTCCTTGCTGCCTTTCTTTACTTTACCAGTAACGGCTGTCTTGAGTTTAGAGCCGGGGTTGTCCCTACGATATTTAGCCACACCTTTCTTGGTCATGCCTGCACCAGACTTAGTCGGACGCTTATGACCACCTTTTATGGTGTGGCCTTTCATAGTTCCCTTCTTAGAATCTTTAGGCATCGCTACTTCTTCTTAGATACTTTCTTTTTTCTTTTAACAGCAGAAACTCGCCTTGGCTTACCAGCAGGCTGACCAAGTCTTTTCTTCTCTGCCACCTTTCGTTTCTTTTCTGCGGCGCTCATTTCTCCTGATGTCTTAGGAGTCTTACTAGAAACTTTCTTTGTTGGCCTACAGTAAGGAGTACCTCTCTTATCACCTTTCTTTCTGCCACACGCTTTTCCTGTGCTGACATCTTTCCAGTCTTCCTTAAACCAACGCTTTAAAGCTGCACCTTTCTTGGTCTTACGAACCGCCACTGGATTTATTCCCCCAATTAGCAGCTCCAACCTTACGACACTTAGCTATAGCGCCAGACGCATAAGCAGATGGAAACACCTTGTATCTTGCCTTTACCTTTCGGTAACAAGCATCCTTGGTGCTTCCCCCATCTTTAAACTTAGCTACTGTCCTACCGCCGTAGTATCTTCTCATACTATCCGTAAGTCTTATTTAACGTCATTACTATTGAGTAAGCGTCACCGGATGCAGCGCCTGTGGTTGTGAATACGATGTCTCCAGTCTTACCGGAACCAGCGTTATTTGGTATCCCGCTAAAATCCCTGTAATCTAAATCGTCTGAATAGTCTTCAGGAAGATAAGCAATTAAAGTATTTGTTGTTGCATCAAATTCTATTTTTACAGCCATCTTGTAAGTAACGAACTGGATTCTAGATACAACAACTCCAGTACACGCTTTACCTGTTAGAGGATCTGAGTTAAGAGCAGACACATCAACCTTAACAACACCAGATTCACCTGTGCTGTCACTTACATTTGTAAACTTCAAGATGGCAACCTTGGCCCCATCCTGAATAGTTTGACTGGTAACTAGATCAGCCATCTGAATTCTCCTAAATAAAGGGCGAGTTACCCCGCCCTATATTCTACGAAAGGTTGTTGTTCTGAATGTACATAACCGTAACGGTTGCAACGCCCGTTGTGCCGTCACCATTAGCTCCAGTGAAATCAGCCAAAACCTCTAGATCAGTAGTGCCAACATCAGTGGCCTCTGTATCCAGTGTTCCGTGAGTAGTGCCAACAGCTTTAGTGTTTACTCCGTCTAAAAAAGCATTGGCATCTGAGGCCGTTCCAACAGAAATGGTAGCAGCTCCGCCATCATTCCCAGCGGTAGTGACGTTTAAAATCACATCAACGATTTGAGAGTTGGCAGGTACTATTGCCATTCTCTGATTAAGTTGGCTTGCGCCAGTGATATTTGGTATAGCGGATTGGGCCATCACGACAAAACCTACATTAGCTACATCAGTGCCAACGGTTGTGCCAGTGGTATCTCGAATGGTTCCGGTCTTAATAGGGCCGGAGAAAGTAGTAGTAGCCATATGTTACTCCTGTCGGGGCTAGTGTCTGCTTTCGCAGTCAGGGTAAAAAACAGAGAGGGGCATAAGCCCCCCTCTGACACATCTGTACCTCTTACGAAGTACCGGGAGATCCGTAGATTCCCAGCGGATCAGATACTCCAAAAGAGTAACGCTCTCGCGCTTTATAGCGCACGTTACCAGTGTCGAAGTCTCCATCCATTGAAGTCTCAAGCGGAGTACGCTCGAAATGCTTCATGCCGTTCGGAACATCGGTAATCAAATAGAAGGCATTACTGTCAGTCAAATAATGATTGACGCTATAACCTTCAGGTATAGAACCGTTGTTACGAAGCGCGTTGATGTCGTTATCGGCTGTACCGACTCGACCTTCTGTTTCCAGTAGACGAGTAGCAACAAACATCAATGCAGGCGGAACAATCAAACGCCGAGGACGAGCAGCGATAAGAAGACCCCTCTCATCAGTAAACGCAGCAATGTTAATCACAGCGTCTTCCAGAGAGACTTCATTCAAATCAGCAGCAGTCACCGGACGGTTGCTGTTAGTGCCACCATTAACAAGCGGGTGACCATCACCACCAGCAACGCCATCACCGACAGCAGTAAACAAGTTTACGCCGTCACCGCCTTGGAAGGCATTGGTGAAACCATTGTTAAGTGGGAATGCAGATTTAACCTGCTTAGTATAAGCCATACCTCTCGCCAAAGCTTTGGTGTAACGAGCAGACAGAGAGTCATAGAGGTTATCCTCCATAGCTTCTTCTGTAATGCTGAAACCCATTGCTACGGTTTCGTGGTTATAACGGGCAGTGAAAGATTCTTGTGCGGAATCGTAAGATATCGCGCTACCTTCAGCCTTCACAGGAGCCGCGCCAAAACCACTCAGCTTGACTTCCTCTTCAAACGAACGATCAGATGATTCAGTTTCGTAAATCATTGTGTGTTCGTCTTCGTACTTTTCATACTCTAAGCCAAACAGGGCGTTAAGGCCCGGAAGTAGCTCTTTGAGCATTTGCGCTCTTGAAATAGCCATTCTCTAAGCCTCCTTATGTGCCTGTGCCAGTATGCTGACGATACTGATGATCACCAAAGTTAATAAAAACTAAGGCATCAGTAAATGCATCACCGACTGCACTGTCTGGGCCATTAACAAATTCTACTATTCGCAAAGGAAGAGTAGCAGTTGTTGCGGCAGTTGAACCATCCAAAGCATTCTTGCTTCGGCCTATATCAGTTGATCCAGCAGTCTGGACAACACCAATGTTGTTGCCAAGATCAGATTGAATCAACGCTTCATCGCTCTGCATCCTGAATACAGCATCAGGATCATCAAGGACATAAGCAACAGCGTCAGAAGCCACTGTTCCTGTAGGCCAGATTTGTGAGAACGTCATCTGCTTAGTGGTGGGATCTGTGAAAGCACAGCCCATAAACACACCAACAGGAGTTAAAGTAGATGTTCCAGTGTCTTTTTGAATGACACCAGCAGCTACCATTTTTACAAAGTCACCATAAAAGATGTTAGCAGCATAGCCACTAGCAATCTTAATATGACGAACCTTGCCGGAGAAAGAACCACTGGCAGACAAAGTGCCAACTGGTTCCGCTCCCATAGGGGTTGCGGTTGCAGCCATAATGAATTACCTCAATGTTAGGCCGAACCTTTCGGTATCAGCCTTTACCAAATGAAGTCCTCGTAGTCCTATCGGGTTGCAATAGAGGCATACGGGGATCGTTTTCTCTCATGAAACTATTGTCCACAGACTCCATCTGTTGAGCAGCCATTTTCTGATAATACTCTTGTCTTTTTTCCATCTCTTCTTGAGGAGCTTTGCAAAGCAAAAGTCCACCAACTTCGATGTTGCCAACAAACCGCGAGTTTAAATCAGACATGACTTGCATCTCTGGATGATCATCTGCCTTAACAGGAACCCAGCCCTCTCTCATTTTCTGAGAAACATTAGTGTTATCGGGTTGTCCCAGAACGCTGGTTCTTATCCATCGGAAAGCCCATCCGTCTTTAGGTGCAGGAACAGGTAACACTGATGCCGGAGTCCAGCTATCAGAAGTTCTAGTTTCGGTTTCTCTGCTCTCATTAGAGCGTGGTGTGCGCTGATTAGCCATTATTTACCCCTTCATGAGTTGTCTGGCGTATTGCTCGTTAGTGAGTCCAAGTCGCTTTGCGAGAGAGACTTGACTGGGAGTAAGTTCTATTGTGCGTGGTTTTGCGCCATTATTTCTATTGGCAGGGGCCACCACGTTTGCCCTACTAGGTGTAGACGGAACTTCGCTCCCAGAGCTTTCATCTCCACCAAAGTATTCAGGAAACTTTTGACGCATTGTTGCGTCAATCCTATTGTAGTATTCATCGCTTGACGGGTCTAATCTTTCATCTTTAATTAATTTTTCATGCATCCCGTAAGCTAAAGCCGTCATATCCTTATGATTATCATGCATAAACCAAGGATTGTTTTCTTTCCAGCTAATCTGCTTTTGAGAAAGAGGTTGAGGCTGGGGTTGCGCTTGAACCTGAGAAGCCTGTTTAGCTTGAGCTTCTCTAGTTTTTTGAGCAAATTGCCTGCCCTGTTCCTTTCTCTCAACTTCTTTTAACTCATACTGAGCAAGATTTAAAGCTTCTTGCGTAGCAAGTATCTTATCTGTATCGCCTTCTTCGTAAGCACTCTTATAGCTTTGCTTGGCATTTTCATAATCAAGCTTTGCTTTTTGCTTAATAGAATCGATAAGAGCTGTCTCGCCACGATTAAGCATAGACTCATAGTTCTTGTTCTTTTCAACAAGCTCTTGAGCTACACGAACAGCTTCATCGCGCATCTTCTCAGCATCTTCGCGCTTCCGCCGATCATCATTATTGATGGCAACAAGCTTACTTATTCTTTTTTGAGTAGAGCCTTTATAACCTTTTAGCTCTTCCTCAGTAATCCCATCATCCGCTGGAGTGTCATCTCCAAACGTAGGTCTGTTTCTGTCTTCGGGCGGGGTGTCATCAACAACCTTAACCTCAATATCGCTCGATGATTCTTCAGGAACTGGCTCTGCCTTCTTGCCAATCTGAGTCTTAACGCCAAAAAACTTATCTTCACTGCTAGTTTCTTCTACTTGATCTGAATCACTCATATCTTTCTAATGCCTCTTGGATCATCAACAATAGCTTCTACACTGTCATCATTAATAAGTCTGAACTCTCGGTCATGTATATTGAACCTAGTTCCAGAGTAAGACCTCATCAGAATAAAATCGCCCTCTTTGCAATAGGGGCCATTAGGAAACTTTTCCTTATCCTGATAAGCGTCTGGGCCAAGCTTCATAACAAAACCAACAATCGATCCAACTTCTTCAAGCTGTTTCGTTGCTTGTGCTTTAATGATTCCACCCTCAGTCTTTTCATCAACTTCCGGTAGTGCTATTAATATTTTATATCCAGCAGGCTCTGGCAACTGACTAGGCTTAGACTCGACATCCTTCTCATCATTTGTCTCAGCCGTTGCTGTAACCGATCCAACTTCTACACTAGCAGCTTCACTCATTTTATTTCCTCAGCACTGGATATTAGTGTCCAGAGTCACTTTGCACCGCGACATGCGGAGAATTAAGCGTTCTCAATCCTTTCGTTTAGATCAAGAATTTCTCTCTCAGCAATAGCAAGACCTTCTATAATCCCGCAACACTTAGAGTATTCGTCATAGTTTTTACAGCTACCCGTACTGATGTGATCACTCACATCGTTCATCTTTGCTCGAAGGTTTTCTCTTAGAACTTTTAAAGCGTTATTACTAAAAACATCACTCACCAGATAGCTCCTTCGCTATTTCGACACCAACCTTAACGCCATCAAGCATATCTTTTGACTGCATTCTAGATTTCTCTATCTCTTCTCTAGATGCATCCTCAGCTACGCGAACACCAATTTTAACGCCCTCAACTTGAGTTTCTTGAGACAGCTTCTCTCTTTCAAGCTCGTTCTTCTCTCTACTCTTTTCGAGATCTGCTTGAATCCTAGCCATATCGGTTTGAGCTTTGTCTTGGGCTTGCTTCGCCTTAAGTTGCAATTCTGCTTGCTGGAGTTGTAAGACCGGATCTTTCATCTGCTCTTGAATTTTCTGGGCCTCAGCTTCTCGTTTGTCCTTGCCGGTAAGTTGTGCTGCGGCAGGGGCAACGAGCTTGGACAACCTGAGTTCAATATCTTCTGGTAATGGTTCATCTGGCGGAGGCAGCTCAACACCTAGCTCTTTCTCTATCTGTTGTCGATAGAGGAAAGCAACATGCTCTGCTATATGCGCCATCATAGCCGCCTGTTTCACTTTTGCATCTGGAGCCATTGAAAGCATCTTAAGAATCTTAGGATCTTCCATAGCAGCCATATGGGTTTGTATGTGCGCCTCGTGATCTTGGTATGCGAAGGCTTTAACAGGTTCTCCCATCATGATCATCATGTTCTCAGTGACAGGATCTGTAGGCTTGATGTCATTATCAGTCGGTATAATCTTGTCTGCATCCCTTATGCCCAGCACTTCAATCATTTGACGGTGAAGTAATGGTAGATCGTACATCTGTGGCGCTGAGGCTGACAGTTGCAGCGCAGCTTGGTACTGCATTATGCGCTGGGCCATCGTGCCACTGTTCGGATCGCTGACAGGAATGATATCTATGCGATCATCGAAGTCTTCTGCCGCTAGTGGTTCTTCTGAATCGTCATATGGGTAGCGTTGAGGCCCATAATCATGCACTAATCGGCTTAATATCTTTAATTCTGCCCCCATTGCGGCGTGAACACGCGCCTGAACCGCGCTTAACACCTTCATTTCGCGCTCAAGTATGGCTAATGTCGTGCCAACTGGGGCTTCAGAGTTCATATCAGAGGCTTTTACGTCAGCAGCAGAGGCAAATCGCCTGCCTTCCGCCACGATGTCCCCTAAAAGCTGGTAAAGGACGTTAGACGGCTCCTTATACGGCATAAAACTGATGTTATCGCGTATAGTTCCGCCCGGAACGTCTACATCACGGAACTCTCCCGGCATAATTGGGGTGTCATCACCCTTAATCTTGAGGCCACGGGCCTTCAAACCACCCGGAAGGTTCGCTAACGTGCCTGAATCCACCAATTGACGCAGTAATGAAGTGGCTGACTTGCTTAATCCACCTATCATGTGGACTAATCCGAAGCCATAGAAGCCTAATCCGGGCAAATAGGTGTAATGAACGAAGTGTTCGACCTTTAATTTCTGCGGATCTTCTTCATTCCAGTTACGTTTGATCGATAAAATCTTTCGAGAACCCTTATCGATGGTAATTACATAAGGCAAAGCTATGCCTGTCTGCTCTCCACCCTGCGTATCCTCAAAACCGGGAAGGTCATAGTCAACAACCATCTCCAATAACGTGTGCCTGTGGTCAACTTCGTAGTTGGCACTGTCACCAGTCAGCCTATTATACTTCTCTTGGATCTCTCCAATGTCTGGAGAAGGAGAGGGCAAGTCAATATCCCTATAAAAACCAGAAACTTGTAACTTCCTGATATCATTAGGAGTTCTCTTCATCACATGCGTTGCACGTTCGCAGGTCTTAAGGTCAGATGCGCCGTAGCTAACGACAAAATCTTCCGCCGGAACGAACATACTGCAAGGTCTGTTAAGGTTAGGATCGAAATAAACCTTTCTAAAAGCAGATCCTGCAATAGGCAAAGAGAATAAAAGCTTCTCAGTCTCAGACCGATACTCAGACATTCTCTGTGTCATTAAATAATTTAAGTAATCTTGTACTCTACTGGCTTGCTTTACCTTGCTATCAGTGAGTTTACCCACGATAGAAGTCTTGGCTGGCCCAGCAGCAGGGAATATCTCCTGTATTGTCTGTGCCTGAAAGCGAACTACAGCCTCAGAAAGCATTGGATGAAAGACACCACACGCTCCAGCCCAAGGTTGCGTACGGTCTTCAAAGCGCAGACCAAGCAAATCTAGTCCTCTGACATAAGACTCTTCCCAGTCAGCTCGACTTTCTTTGTCAGCGTTATACATACCCACAAGATCTGAACCAATCATGTCCAGAGTCGGAGGATCAATGTATTCCGCTAAGTTAGCGCCGTGATCTAAGTCACCCATAAAGCCGCCTTCTGGATTAAAATCCAAAAGAACGCCACCCTCTTCAGTCTCAATAGAAACTGCTTCAGGGTTAACTATGCTAACCTCGACAGCTTCCTCTCCATCTACAGCAAGAGGATTGCTGACTAAAGACTTTTCAATAGCCATTAATTACTTCATCTTCTTGGCAGTCTTCTTTCCACCAGCCATCATTTTCTTTGAAGCTTTTCTGCCACCAGCCATCATCTTCTTAGAAGCTTTCTTGCCACCAGCCATCATTTTTTTAGACGCCTTTCTGCCGCCTGCCATCATTTTCTTCGAGGCTTTTTTACCGCCTGCCATCATCTTTTTGGAAGCCTTCCTCCCTCCGGCCATCATTTTCTTGGAAGCTTTCCTTCCTCCTGCCATCATTTTTTTGGAAGCTTTCTTTCCCCCAGACATAGTTTTTTTTCGCATTTTGCATTCTCCTGTAATAACTTCTGCGAGTGCTATACATTTCTTGGATATCAGGACTGCCTTTGTAGGCATCGTAATAACCAGCTTTCTCCAAACTTATAGAGGCTTCTTCAAGAAGCGACAGTCTCTGAATAAAAACAATACCATAACTGTATTCTGATATCGGTTCAAAAACCTCAGATTCGTCTTCCTCTCCTGCTTGTAAAAACTCACTTTCACCATCCATAGGATGAAAGCCCATTACCCACAAATCATTATCACCCCAATACCTTTGACTAATTAAACTATTAATATTGTCTAAAGCTTCGTGGTATCCGTCCTGATCATCGGGATAATTAGTTTCTACAATGATAACGACATCGTAGTCATCATCGTAATTTGAAACATATTTTAAAAGCTGATCATCTTTGCCTTCATGATCAAAAACAATCTTTACTAAATCCTTCTCCCAAGCTGCTTTAGCATAGGGACAAGTGGGGATATTATTAAAATTAGGATTCGGGGTCTCAATAACATTGGCAGACCATTGTCGAATCTCAGTCTCGATCTTTTGCTCTTCTTCTTCAAGATCAATAGTAGCTGGCTTTTCCGCCATAGAAAGGCTCATCCTCTTCATCACTATTTAATCTTAAGAAGCCGCCCTGCCTAAATCTAAGCAGCGCCTGAGTAGACGAGTCAACCAAGTCATCATGCTCACCTACTGGGAAAGCAGCAAACTCATCAACAACCTCTTCAGCAAAGCGAGTCTCTGGACACCAGACTATACCAGAGGCAAACAGATCCGCTACGGCATTAACCCTAGCTATCTTGTCGTTACCTCTAGAGGGGGTGTATTCAGATACAGGGATGCCCATCGCTCTCAACTCAAAGATCAAAGGAGTTCCCGCAGCTTTAGCCTCCACGATAAACGCATCTGGCTCCATCATCTGCCACATCTCAAATGCCTTTTGTTTAAGCTCTGGAAACTCCAGACGCTCCTTGTAGGCATCAAGCAAGATAATGTTAGGCTGAGTCTGCCCATCATCGTCCGGCGCATAGAACACGCCCCACGTTGTGCAGGCAGAATAGTCAGCTCTCTGTGTCTTCAAGAAAGCTGTATCCCAAGACTGTATAATAAATTCGCAGGGAGGCGGTCTTTCATTCTCCCAGATCTTCCACCATTCCTTCTTGACCAACGCCCCCTCTTCAGCAGTGGGGTTCTGTTGGTACTGTGCATTCCACTTAGAAGGCGGCAGTTCCGCTTTGAGGGCGTCCAGTTCAGCCTTAGACCAAAACTGAGGCCACAATGATTGTTCTTTTTCGGTTCCCTCATACATGATCGCAGGGAACTCAATAATCTCCCACTCATCGGTTCCAGCCCTTTGAGCAGAAGACTTAGTTATCTTTCCGGTTAAATCGCGCATATGCCATCGCGTCATCACGATAACAATAGCGCCTCCCGGTTGTAGGCGTTGACGAGGCCCGGATGTGTACCATTCATAGGTTCGATCAAACACAGTGGGGTCGGCACTCTGTCCTTCTTGCTCCGAGTGGGGATCATCGATTATGAGCAGATCTGCACCCTTTCCTGTTACAGCACCACCAACGCCGATAGCAAAATACTCACCACCAGCACTGGTACTCCATCTCCCAGCAGCCTTGGAGTCGGGCCTAAGAGTCAACTCTGGGAAAACTTTCTTAAAGTCCTCGCTGTCTACGAGGTTACGAACCCGCCTACCAAATCCAACAGAAAGTTCTGCTGTATGGGCGGTCTGTATTATTTTCTTATTTGGGTACTGCCCCAAGAACCAAGCTGGGAGCATGTAACTAGCAAACTCGCT
>Ga0110931_1000308_pt1 | contig 18978 bp, 25 predicted proteins | sample 4_EtaG_FD_79333 | JGI IMG/M metagenome (GOLD analysis project Ga0110931, IMG submission 79333) | Marine viral communities from the Subarctic Pacific Ocean - 4_ETSP_OMZ_AT15127 metaG (version 2) (version 2) | ecosystem: Environmental > Aquatic > Marine > Oceanic | place: Pacific Ocean | collected... | reverse complement strand
TTCATCCGTAGAAGACACTTGTGTGTCTGCTCCACGGGCCGCTGATACTCCAATAGCTCTTGCGTCTTCGTCGAGCGTATTTTTTTCATCAGATAAATAATCAATTATACGTTTATACAGGTCTTCAGAAAACTTATCAAAAGAAGATGGCTCCCCCAGAGTCTCGTCACCGTGCCCTTTGTCTAGCGTCCCTGCTGGGCCTTCCACAGTCTCTCTATCTGTTCCGACATATTCTCGATAACCAGCGGGGGTGAGTGCAAGATCCCCCAGCAAAGAAAGATACTCTTTGTAGACGCCCCTAACAAATATAGGGTCATTCGGTACTCGGCGTATAACTTGGTCCTGTAGCACTTCACCTTGCCTCTGAACCTCGGTCGTAGCTACGAACTTGCGTTTATTAGCTACCCTATCTTGCAGGGCTTTAACTCGGTCAATTCGTGATTTCAGTCGGTCTCGTTCTTGGTCGAGGTTTTTCTTACCTACCCTAAGGACCGCTTTAAAATCATTCACATTACGATCAACCCGAAATTTTTTGTACGCTTCTTGATACTTATCAGAAGTCCTCCCAATAACCTCTCCTTCTTCTTCTATTTGAAAGTCATCATAAGTAAGCAGGTCTTCGTAATCTGACATTAAAGACGCAGTTTGGTCTCGTTGAGTGGTTGCGTTAGCAATCGTTTTCTCTCCCTGAGCGAGTTTGTCAGAAAACAGTTTCTCATACCCCGTCTTGTCTGCGCTATTGATAATCAAAGATCTTAAGGCAAAGTCATTATACATTTTTTTAGCTCGGCCTAATTCAGTTTGCATCTGAGATATGGAAGCAGGCACCATATTACGAGGCTCTGCGCCTTCTAAATCATCAGGGTCAGGAACAAACCCTATGTTATCAATAATCTCGCTCATCTCCCCAAAGCGTCTTTGAATAGCAAGAAAGCCGTCCTGCCCTTGGTCATCCGTTTCTTTTGCCTCCTTCAGCTTAGCGATACTAGCTTCCAGCTCCTGTCGTTTAAGTTTATGAATCTCGGCATCCTGTCTCCGCTTGGCCATACGGTCATAAGTGTCCGTAATGCTTTTTAAGCGCGGGGCGATGTCGCGCTCATAACGAATTCTTGCGGCGTCCTGTTCCTCACGGGTAACCGGAGCCTCTAGCTTAAATCTGTTTTTAAGGGCTCTTACGCCCCTTTTAAGGTCTGGTTCAGCCACGGTTATTTAGTTTCTATCTTCGTTTTCTTTCCGCCTATCCTCTCTGGCTCTTTTTCTAGCCTCGTTATCTCTCTTTCTAGCAGCTCTTGCGTCTTGTCGGTCGGCACGTTCTTTCTGGCGCTGGGCGTTTTGGGCTCTCTGGGCGTCTCGCTTTTCGCGTCGTCTTTCTTCCTGCGTCCTGATATTGGGTTCTCCTGCGCGTTCTTCAAATTGTCTTCTACGGGCGTCTGCCGCCGCCGCTTGATTTCCGGCTTTTTCGTGGGCTCGCGCTTCAGCTCCATGTACTGCCGACCTAGGAGTTACCGTCCGTTTAGACTGTTGCCCAACCCCCTTGGCAACCGAACCAGCCAGAGCGGTGTTGCCCCCAAACCCCGCTTTTTGCATCGCGTCTTGTCTAGCCAAACCGGGAGTGTCTGGGCCGTCTCCCATTTTGCCCCCAAAGTTCTTAAGACTTTTCTTGCGGAGTTCATCCCGCTTAGAAATAAATTTATCTTGCCGCTTCTGTTGTTCTTGCCGTTGGGCTTGGGCAAAATCTCTCTTCTCTTGTCGCCGCATGGCAAGTTTGTCAGCCAGCGTATCTTTTCTCCCCCCATACAGCTCGCCAATGTAACCCCCCACAAGTTCCCCGGCGGGCTTAGACATATCAAAACCAACCTGAGACTGGATCTGGGCTGCTCGGGGCTGCTCAGATTTCTTAAATAGATCTCCCAAAGAGGTGGTTCTCATCGTCTCCTCAGTCATACCACCTCGTCTCATCCTTTTTAGGGCCTCAGCCATACGTTGCCGCGCAACATTCTGTGAGAGTTTAGCCATGCCATATACTATATTTAGGGGTTTATAAGTCAATCCAGCAATACTGCTTCAGGGTTCTGTAACGCCCCATTCAACTGCTTGATGGTCACAGGTGGACGAACAGGCCCAGATCCCGACTGGGGTGGGTCAATCGCTACGAGGCCCAGCCGCTGGCGAGCACAATCAAGAGCTAGAAATGCCGCGTCTGCCAAGTCGGGGCTCCTGCCGAAACGTCCCTTGAACTCGGGCTTAGGCTCGATCTTCACCTTGAGCGATCCGCTCTTTACTAATTCATAGTTCCTAGCCGTTATCTCCTGTGCCAGATCAGGGGCCACCCCGAACACCTGTTTAGTCCTCATCAATTCTTTTCCCACGAACCACATCTCAGATACGCGGTTCGTGTACATCTCGGCCCCCGTTAGTTTGCTACTCAGACTAACGCGCTTGTCACTAGGCTTACCCCCAAAGCTTACCCTCAAAAATGTACCCGCCCACTCTCCCGCCAGCACATCACAGAAAGGAGCCCCTGCCCCTGTGGCATCAACTGCCACATTTTCAGGATCAATGTTTCGTTTTTCACAATGTTCCTTGATCTGCCGAACAATTTGATAAGTCCGTGGAACAGCCTTGTTAGTCGCGTCGTCATTCAAATGAATTGCTTCACCGAACTCTATTACGTATTGACCGGATTTATCATATCCAACTGCAGCAGTGTACAGAATAGTCCGGTCTCCTCCATTGGTGAACGCTGGGTCACACCCGGCTATGTACACAGGTTTACTGGCCCACTCAACTTTGTTCATGGCCCCGCAGGTAGATAACTCAGACTCACTGTAGATTCCGGTGGTTTCGTCTGAATCAAAGAAAACGGCCCGTACCATCCGCATATACCCCCGCGACTCTACCCCCAACAGAGCCTTATCCTCATCGAGTTTTTCCTGTGTCGGTAACCACGGGTACAATGTCTCCCCCGCCACGATGTTGGGGGATCGCTCCCCATCCAACCGCAGATAATGCCCACCCCACTTGGTCTCCCAATTATCATACGTATTTGTATCTACTGAATCCCACCCCTCTTTTGGCTGAGACCAGATACCAAAAGCGTCGAACCTGCTGTTGGGGTTCGACATCCCGATGAGTTGGAACTCAGGGTTTTTGGAAAGGTTGGTAAGGCCCGCCTGTAAGATCGCTTCAGACAATTCGGATAGCTCATCCCCGATCAAAATTACACGCTTCTGCTTGATCCCGATAAATTTGCCCACGGCCTCGCGTGTCTTAGATTTCTCTGCAGAAATAAGGCTCAGGCCCGCTCGCTCAATTAAAGTCTGATTCTCATCTACATAAGCAGCGTTGCCAATGGAGTCCCTTATCTTTATCGGAGCCCCTTCAATTACTGTAAGCAAAGACATGACCGACCCCCATATGCGTTTACGCGCTTCTCGCAATGTAGTGGACGTCATCAATACCAGTGTGTCTTTAGGTTGAGACAACCAGTTAACAATGCCCCATGCCGCCATCGTGTGAGACTTACCCGATGAAGCGGACCCACCAATCGCCAAGTACTTATGCTCAATGGCACACCGAATCATTTCTTCCGCCCACGGGTGGCGAACCATAAGCTTTTCGGGCAAGTCTGGGTGATTCCACAACTCATCACACACCCTCCAAAAGTAATACTCTTTTGCCTTGTCATGGGTGTGGTGTGCGAAACCATAGAGTAAAGCAGTTATTAAACTCGTAGGAGGTATGAGTAACCCACCCACATCCATCCGCTTGGTCTGTGGGTCAATAGTGGGTTCTAGTATCTGCTTGTAGGTCTTCTTCTTTGAAGCCATAATTAAACCACAAAGTAAGGACCGTTCTTGTGAGTGACAACCCCAAAGACGATCTAAAGCAAAGGGCTTTAGAGATGCACAATAAGAACTACAAGATGAACGTAATTGCGCGTGAGCTTGGAGTTCACTCAGGAACCGTGCGACGGTGGTTCAAAGCAATGGGGCTCCCCCCACGGAAGGGGGGTAACGTACCGCACAAACCTGTGGTAAGTGACGACCCTCCAGACGATCAACTCGCGGCAGACATTGATGACGAACTTAACAATATGACTAATGATGCGATTCTCTGTGCACAGCACGACGCTAGAAAAGAAGAGGATCAAACCATGATGGAAATCGCGGAACGTCAGTCCACCCCTGCTGATAAGTATCAGCACTACATTGCTGCCGCAGGAATAAAGCTTCTACGGGACAGTGTGAAAAACCTTCGCGGTCCTAAAACCGTCAGGGAACTGTCAGAACTAGATCAACTTATACGAAGGAACCTAGGTCTTAACGCCAAAGGCGGGGGTGCCAGCTCCATGCAGATTGACATATCAATTCTGAACAACACGAAAGCAGATCGTGGGGGTGGGGCCATAAGCCCCAAAAAAGTAATAGATATAGACCCCGACAATGATTAACAACTTTGATGACTTCGATTCTGGGCGAATGGACGATCTGTCGTTTGACAGAAACGCGCACATGAACGAGCCCGCAAAGAAAGACCGATCTGATGATAAGCCTTTTATCCTCCTATCAGAATTGCGGGACGCACTCATAGGAGTAATCGAGGGTGCGGACACCCACCCGCGCGCTTGCTATAGCATAAATATGGTAAAAACCATACTGCAGGAAAAACACGATCTACCAGAAGACGTTCTCCAAGAAGCTGTAAACACATTGATGCGGACTTATTTAGGTCCATCAACTCCTTGTTTTTTAGATACGAGCATACTCTCAGATGAATGATCTGTTTCAAACAAAGGTCAGGGAGGAAAAACCAGTAGCAATGGTGCGGGTGCAGCTTCCTGATATTAACGATTTCAAATTCAAAAGGGTGGAACTCGTTGGTAGTTTCTACCGAGTAATTCCTAAAACAGGTAAAGAAGTGGGTTTTCTGCGTTGTCTGCAAAAGAATATGGATCTTTTCGTTCCCGAATCAGGGAATGGTCTGTTAGTCTCAGCGAAGCTAATAGACCAACTTGCATGATCGTAGGTGTAGATAACGGCTTAGACGGTGGGTTGTGTGCCATCTCAAAACACGACGGTTCGATTATAGACAAGATATCCATGCCGTGCCTCCAGCGATCTAAGAAAAGAGAAATAGACATACACAAGATCAACAACTGGTTAGTAGATCTCTGCACACCTTTTGAATTAGCTATCGAAGAGCCTCTCGCGCACGCAAGAAGCTCACAAGCTGTGAGGTCTATGGCCATAAGTTTCGGCAAGTTGCTAGGGATGGCCGAGTCACATGACTACACAGTCAAAAGAGTGAGTGTTCATAAATGGCAAAAGCATATGCTCGGCAACACAGTCAAAGGCAAAACTAAAGAAGCGGCTCTAGCTGTCGCAGAAGAGCGCGCGCCCCAAGAAAACTGGCTCAAGAATAAGAGATGCCGCACCCCCCACGACGGAATGATAGACGCCTACCTTATTGCGCTCTACATCCGTGGAAAAGAAATTAAAGAATTTTCTGGCGGTGGTTGAAAGATCTGGTAAATAGCCCGAGTGAAAACACTCTACGCACCGCAACAAAGAGCCGCAGACTTCTTTATCAATCAGCTAGTCAAACGTATAAACACCTTAGATGGCTCTAGTACAGGGTGTGGTAAGACCGTAGTCGCCTGTTACGTCGCTAAGATGCTGGGGTTCCCAGTTGCGGTAATCTGCCCCAAGGCAGTCATTACCAGCTGGGAACGTGAGCTTAAGGAGTTCGGTATTGAGCCCGTATTTGTCCTCAACTATGAAAAAATACGTACCGGCAACACAAAATTCATGAGCCGGAAGGGGAAGAAAATTTTCAAATGGCACTTACCGCGGAACACTTTCGTACTAATGGATGAAATCCACAAAGCTAAAGGCCCTTTCACTCTTAACGCCCAGCTATTGATTTCCCTAGTTCTACAGAAATTCCGAGTCCACGGGATGTCCGCTACCGCCAGTGAGACTCCTGTAGAAATGAGGGCACTGGGCTTCTGCCTCGGGCTCCACTCTCTCAACAAAGATGTGTTTCCCCTCCACAACTGGTTTAAGTGGATGCGTAAAAAGGGGTGTCTCAAAGACCAGTGGAACAACTGGAAGCTATCGAGACGGAGCGCCCTCAAAGAATTACACGCAGAGATGTACGGACAATGTGCACGCAGACTAACGGTTAAGGACTTCCCCGACTCATTCCGCGACAACATGGTTTTCGTGGAACCCATTGACTTCAAGGACTCAAACAAGATCTTCGATGCTTACGAAGCATTAGGGGTTACACCCGACATCATCACAGAATTTATAGAGAACGGGACCGTTGCCAGTAGTGAACACCTTATTGTGAACCTAGGAAAAGCTCGTAGGTTGGCGGAATCTTTTAAGGTTCCTGAAATGGCCGATATGGCACAAGACCTTATTAACGAAGGTAATAGTGTCGTGCTCTTTGTTAACTACAAAGACACTTTGGACGCGCTATGCGGCTTACTAAAATGCGGGAGAATTGAAGGGGGCCAGACAACCGAAGTGCGGCAAAAAGTTATCGACGATTTCCAAGCAGATAAAACGCATTGTGTTGTAGCCAATATTGCAGCAGGGGGTACGGGGATCTCCCTCCACGACACCCACGGCCATAGGCCGAGAATTTCACTTATAAGTCCAACCTTCGACGCTAAGAGTTATTTACAGACATTAGGGCGGATTCACAGAAACGGAGGCAAAAGTGACGCCATTCAAAAAATCCTAGTCGCCGCCGGGACAGTCGAAGAATCAGTCATGGCCTCGGTACAACAGAAAGCACTCAACATTAAAGAACTACACGGAGAATGAACACGCCAGACCACTCATCCAGAGGACACGCGGAATTTTCGCCCTCGTCATTAAAATACGTAGCAGGCTGTGCAGGCTACCACGGGAGAGACGGCACTAATGCCGCTGCCGAAATGGGCACCCGCATTCACGAAGCATTGGAAGTCCACGACCCCTCTGCCCTTCACAACGAACAAGAGCTACAGATCTACGATCAGATCGTGGAGATGGAAGAAGCGTTCATGGGTAACTTCTCTGGGATACAAGAGGAACACAATGAGATACAGGTAGACGTAGAGCTGGACGGGACAGGCACATGGGGGACCTGTGACCGCTTCCTTATTCTAGAGTCTGGTTCTGAGGCCGTAATGGCCGATTACAAAACCGGTATCAGCATCATCGACCCACCAGAGAAGAACTGGCAAGCAAAGGCTTACACGGTGGGGGCGTTCCAGAAGTTCCCTGATATAGAGAAGATTGTCTTCGTATTCTATGTCCCGCAACACAATGCGAGCCTTCACCACACTTTTGTACGTTCTGATGTAGGCGGGATAGTCTCGGAGTTGAGCGATATAATTAAAAAAGCGGAGAAGATCCGACCTAAATGGGATGGGGGGACTCCTAGTCTGGATGACCTAACCCCCAACGTGAACTGCCGCTTCTGTAGATACGAAGACTCCTGCCCTGCCCTCGGTGGGTTAGTTGTCGAAGTCGCCAAGAAGATCAACCCTCAGCTACCGGACGTAGATATCGAAGGCACGGAAGATCCTGAGATTGTAGAACAACTATGGGTCATCGCTAAAATAGTTTCCAACTGGGCAGACCGCTTCAAAAAGAAAGCAGTGGCCCTAGCAAAGGACGGGGCTGAGTTCCCCTCACTTAAACTACGGAGTATGGGTTCGTCTCGCCGCATCATGGACAACAAAAGTCTGCTAGAAGTAGCTGCCGAATTTGGTGTCAGCGCCGAAGATGTATTGGAACACTCGAATATCCCATTGGCAAAACTTGCTAAGGCTGTAGGTGATACAGCCGAAAAAGGAGGAAAGAGAAAATTATCTGACAATTTCGTTGACGCCTGTCAAGACGCAGGCATTATCGAAACATCAGACCCGCGGTACACATTATCGTAGGTCGTAACCGGAAACAAGAAACACAAACCATGAGTGATGATACTACGGCTCTCGCAGCCACACCTAAAGCAGGGTTGATCCCTAACGAAGCTGGCTTCATTATTGACGCCTCGGATATTGATATCCCCCGCTTGAACATCGTCCAAAAGACGAGTGACATCGACGCTCCTTTCGGGAGTGTCGTTCTAGATAAGAAGCACATTATGCTCGCCCCGGAAGCGGCAACCGAAGTCTCGGTTCTGTCCGCAACCAAGGGCTGGCGCGAAGATGTGCCCTTCGATGACGACGTAATGCCGCAGATCGCCTTCACCGAGGAAGATCGGGCGCGTATTGCCGATTCTTCGGAATACAACCTGTTGGAGTTCGCAGAGATTACTCTGTTGTTCAAGCAGCAGGGTGATGACAACAATGGTGCGTATCCATTTACCATCGGTAAGCACAGTTACGCCCTCGGCAAAATCAACGTGGCGAAGGATGCCTATCGGCAAACCTTCAAACGTCTAGCAACATTCGCAGCCTTCAACCGAGACATGAATCTCGGGGAAGTTCTGTGGAACTTTGAGTCCTGCCCCATTACTCGGGGCAAGTATAGTTGGTTTGCACCAATGCTCACCGTTTCTCAGAACACGCCTGATAAGGCTGTGGCCACATGGATCAGGGATTTCAACGGAAACTAATTATGTCTGGGGAACCCGTAGATACCACAGTGCCCATCCTCACTAGCGAGGCTAAAATGCTCCAGCAGATGATTTCCAAGCTGGACGAGCAGCTTCAGGAGTTGGAGTTCAACAAGCTCAAGTTATGTACGGTGCGTGACGCGCTGTTAAAAAACCTTGGGCTGACCGTTGAGCAACTGGAGCTTCCGCTCGCTTTAGCCGAGGATGAGGGTGAGGAACAAAGTTCCGACTAGGTAAGATCAAGGGGATTTAGGAAATGCGGCGGGGTGTTGCAGCTCTGGTTAGTGATGTATCCTGTCCAGTAACCGCATAAAACTGGACTCCCCTAAACCTACGGCCCTCACTGGTTCGTTCATTCCAGTGGGGGCCGTTTTACTTAAAACTATGGTTACTTACGCACTTGATTTTGAAACTTACTACGACAAGACCTGCAGTATCAGGACCCTCGGGCCTCTGGGTTACTTCTCTCACCCCGAGTTTGATGCCTATATGGTGTCGGTGGTTGGCACCGATGGGACGTCTTTTGTTGGGCACCCGAAAGACTTTCAATGGGATATCCTGAATGATAATGTGGTTCTCAGCCACAATGCTTCTTTCGATGAAACCCTATATCTATATGGAGTTACCCAGTCGTGGTGGCCCGAAGTCAAACCAGCCGAGTGGCATTGTACCGCAGATATGGCCGCGTATGTGCGGATTCCTCGCGCGCTCAAGGGGGCTGCTGAAGAAGCTTTTGGGCTCACGGTAGACAAGAGCACCCGCGACAACATGAGCGGGAAGCGGTGGGAAAAAATGACGGACGAGTTCCGAGAAGAAGTGAGCAACTATGCGCTCGCAGACTCACAGATATGTCTGGACTTGTGGAATACCTACCAGAAGTTCTGGCCAGAGAGCGAGAAAACCATAAGCACCCTCAACAGAAGGATCGTCCAGCGGGGGCTACCCATCGACACGGATCTCCTGAAGTCTCAGCTGGAGGTAATAAACGGTAAACTATTTGAGGCCGAGGAGTCTATCCCGTGGATGGGAAATGCCCCGCTACTTAGTCGAAGAGCTTTCGATGACCAATGTCGGGCCGTAGGTATTGAACCTCCGGGTAGCCTCGCCGCAACAGACGAGGAGGCACAGAAATGGATAGATTTCCACGGCAAGAAACACGCATGGATCGACGCTGTTCGTAGCTGGCGCAGAATCAACGCGCTCAAGAAAAAGATAGAGAGCTTCGACTTCGCCACTATGCCTGACGAGCGTTACTACGGTGGGATCATGTACTTCGGGGCGCACACAGGACGTTTCAGCGGGGGTGGGGGTAACCTGAACCTGCAGAATCTGCCGCGCGATGAGATGTTTGGTGTGAATTTAAGAAACCTGATCGCTACTAAGCCCGACAAAAAACTGATCGTTGTGGACCTCAGTCAGATTGAGGTACGTACTCTCTGCTGGCTGGCAGAAGACGAAACGATGTTAAAGGAAATCAAAGAATCCGAAGACATATACGAGGCATTCGCTATTCGGTTTGAGCAATGGGACAAAGAGAAAGGCCCCCTTAAACAAGACCCCAAGCTACGCCACAAAATTAAGGCGATGGTTCTCGGCTGCGGTTACGGGGCGGGTAAAGTTCGGTTTGCTCAGATGTCGGGAATGGAACAGGAAGCCGCCGACGCGGCAGTCGATTTGTACCGAGAATCAATGCGGTCGGTAACAAAACTGTGGAGGTCGTACAACACAGACATTGCTACTTCTTACGATCTTAGCGTAACAGGTTACCTTACCCCATTTGTTGTTCCCATCCCAAGTGGGCGGGTTCTCGACTACGGTGTTATTCGCACAGATGGGAAAGGGAAAGAACGACATTTCGTCTCTAAGTTAATGCGGCACGGTAAGAAAATAGCCGTAAAGCTGTGGGGCGGGTTCGTAGCAGAGAATGCCTCCCAAGCCCTCGCCCGCGACATTTTCAGTGATATGCTTGTAAGGATAAACGAAGCGGGCTACAAGATCGTGCTCCATGTGCATGACGAGGTGGTTATTGAGGCCGATGCTAGTGAAGTGGAGGATACCTTACAGCACATCCTGAAAATAATGTCTGAACCGCCCGAGTGGATACCTGATATTCCACTCGCCGCTGAAGGCTCAATCTTATCACGTTACACAAAATGAATTACAGATACATAAAGAACCTACGAGACACGAAATGCCACAAGACTTCTGACCCCTCTACTCTTAAGAAGAAAAAACCCAAGTTCCAGACTAAGGCTGACTTCAGAGCATGGTGTGCGGACGCCAAAACCGACCATGTGTTCTATAGCCTTGTTGAAGGGAGCGCGCCATCAAAACGAATATCGACAGACAACCCACCCAACATTATCCACGGGATCGTGGCAGACTACGACGCCCCTGTTAACTGGCCTGAGGTTGATGCTATCATCGGAGCTAAGTGCGCTGCCCACCCACCGACTTGGCGGTCAGAAACTCAATCAGGCTATATACGCTTGGGTTGGGAATTTGAGAAAGCTCTCCCCATCTCTTCAGAGATGTTTGACACGTTTATCAAGTGCCTCAAAAACATAATTAAATTGGACCGCGTCTTCGCGGGGTTCGATTCTTCATCATTACGGGCATCTCAATATTTTGAGTTGGGTGATAACTGGGTAAACTTGGGGGGTGTCGTGTCTAGCGCAACGATACAAACAGCCCTCACTAAGGCGGCGAGTGTAAAACCCCCCACAACAAATGACACCGCGATACCTATCGACGTTGTCGCGGAGCAGATAAACAAACAGTTCCCCAATCGCTGGATAGGTGATTTTGAGGTAGGGGCTCGGGGACCGCTATTCTGGATAGACGACGGGGTCCACAGAGAGGGGTGCCAAGTAGCCGAGGACGGTATGATTTGCTACTCAGACCGGGCGGGTAAAGGGTTTGTAAGTTGGCGCGAAATCTTCGGGGCGAAGTTTGTATCCGACTATGAGGAGGCCAAGATGGGTAGCCTTCTGGATGAATACTGGTTCAACGGGAAAAACTTCTTCAAGTTGCTGTACAACTCAGCAGTAACAATCCCCAAAGAACAGCTTGTGTTGGAGTTGCGGCAGACGGGCTTCTCCATGAAGCCCAAGAAGGGACAGGCTCTTACAGAAGTGGAGGCTGCGATACTAACAATAAGTAACCACAACCGCATAGACGAGATCGCCCCCGTCATTTTCTCTAAAAATCGCGTGGTGTCATATAACAGCCAGAGAATACTCAACAACGCAAACATATCCCCCGTAGAACCCGATGCCGATGGTGACCCTGTTCACTGGCCATTTATTCATGATTGGTTGGGCCAGCTATTCAAGAACTCCACCCCTATTGTAACAGTAAACTATTTCTACGCTTGGCTTAAGAGATTTTACGAGGCCGTCATAGACCAAAAAATGTCACAAGGTCAGGCATTGATCTTAGTCGGGGCAACGAGCAAAGGGAAGAGCCTGCTGTCAAACAGGGTTATATCAGGTCTGGTTGGGGGCTACGCAGATGCTAGTGATTATCTGTCGGGGCAGACCAAATTCAACAAAGACCTCGGGCGAGTTGCCGCATGGGTCATCGACGACACAACATCAGCAGCTAGTTTTCAAGATCAGCGCAAGGCTACAGAACTAATTAAACGTGCCGTGGCCAACCCAAGAGTCGAGTACCAAGCTAAATACGCTGACGCTCTTTCTGTCCCGTGGGCGGGTAGAGTCGTTCTGTCCCTCAATATGGACGCAAACAGCTTATCCGTTATCCCGGCCCTCGATAGTAGTAACCGTGACAAACTGATGGCCCTCCGCGTAAGGGACGACGCCCGTAGCAAATTCCCTTCAAACAGCGTGGTGGAGTCCACCATCCAGCAAGAACTCCCCCACTTAGGAAAATGGTTACTGGACTGGGACCCCCCGGAAGAAGTCATGGTCGGGGGGCGGTTCGGGGTAGCTAGTTTTATTGACGAGTCCGTAGCCTCTGCCGCTTATGATAACTCCAGCAGATCTTCTATTGCCGAACTGGTTGAGTTCTTCTGCAAGCGGTGCCGGGAACAGAACGACACCATTCCTGAGTGGAAAGGTACACTTACAGAGTTCCAAGTACTTCTACACGAATTTAACAACGGTAGAAGTGTGGGCATGAGCCACAATCTAGAATTTGTGCGGAGGGGGATGGCTTCGTTGGAAGAGGCGGGCAAAAATAACTCCCATGTGCGTCCCGTGTTCTCAAAGGGTAAGGGAGGGGGAAAGATGTGGACAATCGACCTAGCGAAAAGTTTTGACATATCTGAAGCCTCTGCCTAAGGAAGAGGTATGGCAGGCCCTGATGATATCAACTATCTTGATGAGTTCGCAGATCTTGAACGGGTAGAAACGCGCATCCAGCTTATACGAGAAGATTACCGCACTCTAACCAACAGAATCGACCACTACTCTTCAGAGCGCAGTCGGCTGGAAGCTGAGCTTCGATCTCTTAAAGGACTGGCTTCTAGGATCAAAGCGATGAGGGAGGACGAAGACATTTGATCGGTAGGTGGTATCCGCTTACTTTGTAGGTAAACCCCTCACCATCTTTTTCTCCTCGTTTCTTATACTCCCCCTGCTTTAACAGGCTCTTCGTGGGCATCCACCCCAGCAGCCAAGCGCGGCTAAGATCTTTGCGTACCCGCACAAAATAATAATAATCGGCTGAAGGGTCCCGGCTTTGGGGGCAATTAACTGACGCTGTGAAGTGGGGCTTCGGGCGACTGCTACAGCTTTTAGACTTTATATCTATCTTCTTACCACCAAGAGAATAGTCGTGGGTAAAACTTCGCCCCCCGACATACCTAGCCTCAGGATATAGAAGGCCAAAAGCGACCTCCCCGAGGAACCCGGTCATCCGGCCCACGCCCCGCGTAAACGAACCGGGGGTGACCCCTAGTTTCTGACTGCGCTCAAAAGCTTGCTTAACATTCTCTGATGAGGGGGTGAACACGATGTACCGGCTCCCCCGCTTCTTTGTAAACTGGCGGGGTAGCTTTCGTTTCATCACCAGAGATGTTTACAGGCCCAGTGGCGCGCCGTGGTCTTATCCTTGGCGGTCTTGCAATTATGGCGCGATCGAAAGTTAGCGCGACGCTTGGGGTTCTTGTGTTTCGTAAAGTCGGAATAGTCCCGGTGCCCATAAGACACTTTTTTAACTTTATCCCCCTGTTTGCCCAACACGACAAACTTCTTCTTAGACCCTTTAGGGGCTCGTTTAGGTTTATTGATGCCGGGGAAGGTCTCACCCATATAAGATATTTTACCCGAAGGTAGACGTTTAAATCGTTGACGAGTCATGCCATCTTTTTCTTTTGCTTGTTCTTCCTTTTTTTCTCTACAAAGCCGTGGGCTTTTCGTTCTGCATCAGTGTACTCCGCGTCTTGTTTACCCCTAGCGTGTGCTTTACGCTTACGTGCGTTTGCAGCCGCTTTATCTGAAGAGGACAGCCTATCTCTCACGCGCTTTGGCCCATACCGACCCCTCTTGCTACGAGGTTTCTTTTTGTCCGACGCGTTGTAAAAGTCCCAATCTTCGTCGGTCCACTTCTTAAGGGACTTTTGCGGAGCTTTCATGCTCTAAGAGGTGTACCCTCCCCCCTTTTTCTTATACTCCGAAGCTAAGAACTGGGCTTTACGCGCCGACCACTGCCCGGGTTTACCACCTTTGGACCCGGCCATTATCTTTTTAAAGAGGGTCTTACGCATCCCGGGTTTATCGTAATTGCCCGCTTTGTTGACGGTAGACTTTTTCTTAGTAGCCACTGGATTTAGGGGGTTTGCTGTTCACTCTCCTTTCGACGGCGCTCTCGAAAGACTCAGTCTTATTAGAAGACTTTTTCTGGGCGGTTTTCTTTGTGGCTTTCTTTTTTGCCGAATGTCCGTAGCCTCTTTTCTTTAAAGACAAATGCTGCTCATATGTTTTAGCAGATACGGCTTCACCCGTTTTAGGGTGGTACATTTTGTGGGGTTTGAAGTCTTTTTTATTCATAGTGAAGTTATTGGGCCATACGTTGTTCAACTGCCTCTTCAAAAGAAGGGGTCTTTTTATTGGCCTCTGATAGAAGAGCCTTGGAGAGGTTTTCCATTCGGGGAGCTACCCCGCTTCCAGATTTAACTGCGTCCCGGTACTCATCGTGGTCTAGGAACTCTTTTGATGCCTTTTCAAACTCACCCTTGCGGATATGTTCAAGCGTCTTGGGAGAACCTGTTATACCCCCTCTGTAAAACGAAGATATAAGCTGACGTTGGGTGTTGGGCTGCATATCAAAGAACCCTTTACCAATCAAAGATACTACCTTGGGTAGGCGGTCAGATAACTCCGACTTAGCTAGTTTTATGGCCTCATCTCTACTTAAAGTCTTATTATAAAAAGGAGACTTCTTGTAAGCTGCATCAGAACCATCCCCAATAAGATGCCCCACACCAATAGTCCATTTGCCTTTGGTGTCCTTGTACGCTTCAGGTCGGAACCCCTCATACGCCAACAAAACCTCAAAGGCTTTGTCGATGTTTACTGGGGGTTTATTAGGGCTCGTTAAAGCCGTTTTCATCTTGGACATAGTATCAGGTTATTGTGGGTTAAATCGTTTTAAGAAGCGTTCCCACGCGGGGAAAAATATTTCATCCATGCAGCGTACGATGGCCTCTTCTTCATAGGCTTCACAAAACGCAAGGCCGGATATTCCTAGGGCCGCATGGATCATCTCATGCCGAATAGTCTCTAGTAGTTCTTTACCTTTGAGGGTCTTGTCTATTGTGATTAGTTTTCGCCTATGGGAATATATACCGTAACAGTCATCATCGCCCAGATCTCGGAATTTTATCCGAACGCGGATGCCTGCCATAGTTATGCTCTTGGGGATGTTCATCCATCAACAAACTTTGTTATGGCGCGGGCATAAACACCGGCCAGTTTACCTCGGTTATTATTTATCATCCGCCACTCCTCGACGTTTGTTCCAAAAAAGGGTTCTCCGATAACCGCATAACAATGTGTCTCACGTAAAAACGCGGACCCTCTCTGGCGAGACTGCCGTGGTTTTACTCCACGCGATGCCAAATCAGGATAGGCTTCATCCATCTCATCCTTCAGGACCGTGGCGAGTTTCAACCCACCTTTACTAGAGTGCCAATAAAGCCACTCATGGCCAGTCGCTGCGGGGCTGGCAGCATTGAAATGAAGCTCAATAGCTGCTTTTACCCCATCGCACTTCATCTTACGCGCTACATTGCGGATAGCAGAAGAGTAGGTGCTGAATTCATAGTTATCGTAAATCTTGTAATCCACATCGAGAGCATGACCAATCCTGCGGGCTAGGTCTCGGTTGAAGTCCCACTCACTCACTACATATTCACCAGAGCTGTAAGCTCCTTCATCACCTTTGCGGCTATGGCCGACACAAATACCAATCATTTTTTAACCAATCTGTATAAGGATGCAATTCCAACGGCGATTCCCACAATAAGAGATCCCACTCTTAGCCAGTACTCAAACTGTTCCTGCATACTGGTAACAAGCCCCAACATCGGGGCCGTCATTCCGACTAAAGAATCAACAACCTTGGAATAGTTAATCATTGTTCAAGTTTCTCAGGGGGTCACGGTTGTAGAGCTTGTTCATAAGCTGATCTACCTCTTGCTCTAGCTCTCCGATTTTAAGGTTCTGCCTCACATCGTCTGGCAAAGACCCACTTCCCCATTTTCCGGCAGGCCAATCACGAACGAAAATTGCATGTTTCTCGACGTCCTTCGCCAACATCTGGATCTGGAAGTCGTTATGGGCCACCTTGCTCTGCAAGTCACTCGCCCACCAGACGATGCCCGCCGCTTGAACAACGAGGCCGACACCGAGGGAGACTAGAAACTTCGTGTCCATCACTTATCTCCGATGATCACGGCGCGACGATAACTGTAGTCGCTGTGGAATTTGTGGTCTTTACGCCCAACTAGGACACCTTCTTTGAACTGGTAAGACTGCCCTTCAATCAGCGTCACTGTTGGCGGATCGTATAATGCGCTCGCGTTCGCGCTTGATGCGCTTTGCGACCCGCTCCATGAGCAACTTGCTATGAGGATCACCAATGGAAGCAAGGCCATCAAGCCTATCTTCGAGAGCGTCGAGATGTCGGTCTCTTTGCAGTCGCACGTATTCGACATAAGCCTGTAGAGCAGCAGTTAGAAGACGCAGGAAAGTCTTCACTTACTCTTCGCCTTGCCCACATTGAGGGCGAGCCAGCTAACGACGCCTGAGATTCTCTGGACCCATTTGTTGTCCGATTCGTTAGGGGTCATGGTGGCGACGAGTGAGGCCACCGCGATAACGCTGGCTGCGATTTGCAGAAGCTGTTCTGCGTTTTCAGTAATGTATTCGATCATTGAATTAGGGGGTGTTACATAATGTTAACCGTTCGGTTTCCATCGGCATTGAAAAAGATGGTTGGCTTAGCCGCGCCGCGATGAGCATCGAGTTGCTCTTCAAGGATCTGTTGGCAAACGGCCCAGTGAAAATTAGACCTTTCGAGATCCGCATTGGTCTCTGCGGTGGACCCGAGTAGCGCGTGTTTGATTGCGTTAAGACTGGAGATATAGATGGTATCTGTAGAAGATAAGAGCGTTTTGAACTTACGTTTCAGGAGAAGCCTAAGTTGGACAGTCTTGTCATTGTCATTTGAAATACGGTAACGGCGGTAACGGGTTACTTGATTGGCTTGTTGGAGGTCGTCAGCCGCTACGAGCGAAGTCGAAGACCCTTCTTCTTCCCAAGTTAGCTTAACAGGAGCAGACAGTTCATCAGTTCCTACACGAATCTCACTGATGCTGGTAATGCTCGTAGTGCTGGTTGTAAGGCTGGCCTGTCCCCCACAATTAAACCGACCTCCCATAGATACTGAATGATCTGCGGTTGGTGAGGAAATGCCCGTCCCATCAGAAAAAGTTACATGGACTTTTCCTGATGCGGGAATCGTTGAGGCGGGGCTGATCGGTTGCAGCTTTAAGGAATAAGTCTTACCCGCCACAGGCTCCTCGACGGTGGCTGAGTAGCCGTCGTCTACGATCCCATAAATAGCTAGCGTGTCGTTTTCATCATCCCTTCCAGAAAGTCGGTAATCATGGAACTGAGACCTAACAACCTGTGGCACAGAAAAATCAGTAGAACTTGAATCAAAATCAACGACTGCGTTGATGATGGATTCTGCAGAATCGGGGATTGTAAAGGAGCTTCCCGTTGTGGTTACAACGTGCTCATAGAGAAGGTCGCGCCACATCCCCATATTATAGAGACGGGGCAAAGCCAGATTAAGTTCTTTTCTAAATTGGGCGCTGGTGGCACCCCGAGACCCACACACATCAATGAGGGCATCTTCCACACCTTGGACAGTCAGTGTAGCCATACATAAACCTAGCAGACGGGGGGTTAAGGGTCAAGGTTCGGGCCACCGGGTTGCTTTCTAATTATAAGTGTTTAATATGGTGAAATGTCTACAAAGCTCATTGGCGCATTGGGGGCTCTGGGCTTGTTACTTCTAGCTTCTGCGCCAGCTCAAAATTCTGTAAAAACCCCCTTATTTGGGTTCCACACTGAATTGGTAGAAGCAAATACGGCTACACCGATCAGCGTCAATGTTACACAAACGAGGGACGGGATTCACAGTCAGACGATTGGTCAAACTTTTGGGCAATACAACGAGTCGGGGCTGCAAGAAGGTAACGCGGAAGAGCGGGAGGCTGACATTGTGTGGGTCAAAGAAGGGGGCAGGTGGCTCCAGTTTTATTTCAACAATGGCTGGAAAGCGGTGGGGTATCGGAACGCCGATATGTCGGGATACGCTATTCCGCATGACAGAGGGTTCTTTATTGAATCCCGTGCTGAGAACGACTGGCTGATTGCCTTCGGCGGGTATGTGCGGCAAGACCCTATGATCTACTATGTTACTCAAGGGTTCAACATATTGAATAGGGGGTTCCCTATCCCTATCCCTCTGCACAAATCAGGTATCGAAAAATCTCAAGGATTTGGGCCAGATGACATTGTGTGGCTCTACGATGAGGGGGGTAACTACAATAGATACTATTTTGACGGGTTAATGTGGAAAAAGATTGGCTCCAATGGGGACTATGGTGAGGTAGTCATCCCGTCCACACTTGTAATTCAGACAATGGGCAAAGGAGGTAGGGTGGTGTTATACCCACCCCAAGGGCTTCAAAAGTCCAAAACCCTGCCAAACAAAACACTGGTTCCCCCACCGCCAATGCCGCAAGTGGGTATGGCTTTTACTCAGAACGAGCGGGGGTGGGGCACCACTGAGTTGTTCCAGATTTCATGGAAC
>Ga0110931_1000307_pt1 | contig 18982 bp, 7 predicted proteins | sample 4_EtaG_FD_79333 | JGI IMG/M metagenome (GOLD analysis project Ga0110931, IMG submission 79333) | Marine viral communities from the Subarctic Pacific Ocean - 4_ETSP_OMZ_AT15127 metaG (version 2) (version 2) | ecosystem: Environmental > Aquatic > Marine > Oceanic | place: Pacific Ocean | collected... | reverse complement strand
TGGGTCGGTGCAGGAGCATCGGCAACAATGATTCCTGAGATGGATATTTACCTGCACAATGCAACTTGTCAGGCTACTCCATTCACAGTTATAGACGATTTTGATTTGACCCTTGTACCGGGTCTGTATGTAGGATGTATCATAGACATAATCAACACAACTAGCACTTCCTTCAATGGGACCGCTATGATTACCGCTAACGATGCTACAACAATAACTGTGGATAGGGCGGTTGGAGATGCTGATAACGATGTCATTCACGGCACTATTCTAGCGTTTGGCGCACCAGTTCCAGCACCAACCATCGACATGAGGAAGGATACAGCAAGTGCTTCTGATACTTCTGCAAAGGCATCGCTACTAGCGGATAACTGGTTGGGTCTGGTAAATACCGTCAGTCCTCCTAGCGTAGATGTTGAACTAGGACAAATATCTCTTGCTCTATCCGGTAGAAATTACGGATATCAATTCAAGAAGAACGAAACTGTAAGTGGTGGTTCTTTGGATTTGTCCTTGAGCAACGGTTCTTGGTTGTATTACGCTCTAGGTTCAATATCAAATGTCTTGCATGATAGAACCACTGACAATCTAAGTGGTAGTAGTACAGTAGTCACTAATGCAACAGACAATTCCAGTTCTACTAATACCAAACTATTGAGAGCAGTTGGAGGGGCTACATACCCACCAGTACAAGACATAGCCGCAGGTGATTACTCCATCATGACTGGCTCTGATTTGCAAGACATAGGGACTGGTGTATTCACATATGGATTTGGAGAGTCTGATGGAGATAGTCTTCCTTCATTCGCCCTTGAAGTAACATATGAGAAAGACGGGCTAAAGAGCGATGACTATTATGTTGGTTCGGAAGGAGATTCTAACGAGGCTACTGCTAGACCATTCAAAGACATCTACTCAAGGATATTCACAGGTTGCCAAGTGAACACACTGACGTTGAACTTTGAGGAGGGTCAGGAAGTCAAGACCAATCTAGACCTAGTATCAAGAAGGGCATTCGATTCTCCTGTGGATTACGTTCCGAAGAGAAACGTGAGAACAGCAACTAGCCTGTTTAACTACAGTGGCACAGACGATGATAATCAACCATACCTTTTCTCCGGTGGAACGATTGAGATATTCGGTCAGACGGTTGCTAGAGTAAAGAGCGGTTCCTTCACTGTCAATAACAACATCGCTCCTCAGAGATTCATAGGTAACTACAGCAGACAAGTGACATCTGCCCACATACCCGGACAGAGAACCTATGAGGTTTCAATGAATCTATTGGTTACGGATACAGACATTTGGGATAATCTGAGAGCGCAAGGAGAGAATACCACAGAAACCCTAACGCTAAAGTTCCAGAAGTCTGCTAATGATGTCATACAAATCCAACTGGATGATTATCTGGTACAATCATTGGATGTGCCATTCCCCGAAGACAAGGGACCAATCGAGTATGCAATGACCGTATCCGCTAGAAGTCTCAAAGAAGGGGTGTCAGCCACTCCTACTGGAACGTATTACAAGGGTAAGTGGGTAATACAGAACAACGATTAGGAGGGATATCAGGAGTAACGATATCTCTCAAAAACATTCCACCAACATCTGTTTGTTTGTTGGTTAGAAAAAAGGTGGAATAAAAAATGACAAATGTAGTAAATGATAAGAGTATGCTGTTCGCAAGAACAGAAACAGAATGCCATGAGTTGAGGGTCAACCCTGACTCAGATGAAATAATGAAAGTGTGGGTGAAGGAACCTACTTGGCTTCAAGTCGAGAAGGCTATGTCTCAGTTGATGAGTCTGAATTCCAGAACCCAAGAGATGGAAATTGACATGAACAAACTCTACAAGTATCTGGTGACAGAGTTCGTAGAGAAGACTGAACCTCCATTGGAGCCATTGGACATGCTAAGGCTAAGTCCTTACATCGGCGCACAATTGAAGGAAGTTCTCCCAAACCCATTCCTAGAAGTAGGTGATGAGTCGGGAAAAGTAAACTGATTAGAAAGGCGTTAAATGGAGGTAGAGTAGAACCAGAAATAGGTATGAAGATGATACTGTATTCGTACTGTAAGATATTCAATATAAGTCCAAGGGAAGCAATGCACACACCAATAGAGACAATAAGAGAAATGATACAGATACATGGGGAATTTGAAACGTTTAAGGCAAAGGAAATGGAAAAGCAACTAAGGAAGAAGTGATTTAATGACAACAGAAGAGATTTACTCTCTAACAAGCGCAAACAAAATGCTTGCGGAGAGTTTCTCTGAACTAGGAGGTGGGTTAGCAGAAGCCGCCATGCAATCAAAGGCATGGAACATCGTCAGTAGGATGACATCCGGTAGCGGTTTCTGGAAGGTACAGAACAAGTTCCGTGCAGTAGCAGAGTCCATCACCCTCTACAATAAGAACATCAAGGAAAGCATCGAAAGAAACAGCGAGATGGCTGATAAACTCAAGAAGATAAAGGACTTGGAAAAGTCATTACCCAGTGTAACTACAATATTCGATGAAGACGGCAAACCGACAAAAAAGAGTTTTGCCGATGAAGACATAAAGAAGATGGATGAGTTTACTGATAGGCTAGGTGCATATACACTTGCCTTTGATGGAGATGAGGAGACTGCTCAAGCGGAACTAATCAAAGACCTAAGAGAGAACATGGAAACAAATGCAGAACTTTTGGCTGATATGAAGAAGGATGCGGCTGATGGAATAAAGTATCAGAAGGCAAACCCATTTGTAAAAGCAAAGATGAAGATTTTAAAATTCATAAAACTAGCAGGGAACATTCTAAAATTTGTCGGTACGATGTTGAAGAGGTTCCTGATATTCATTACTCTTGCCGCTATCTTCATACCTATAATAATCAAGATTGCAAAATCATTAGCAGGTCCATTCAAAGAAGCCATGGATAAATTTGGCATAGACTTTGAATTTATCAAAGGCATATTCAAAGATTTAATCAATATGGTAAAGGGAATCTTCAAGGTATTCCAAGCGGCATTTAGAGGAGACATTGGAGGGGCATTGAATATTCTTTTCAGGGATGTGTTTGGTAATTTACTGTCGGCTGTTGGAAAGACACTAGGAGTCATAGTGTTGACTGTTACGTCCTTGGCTTATGCCGCTTTCAAGAAAATCTACGATATAATCGCAAACAGCCCTATTGGTTACGGATACAGAAAAATCAAGAACTTCGTGGGCTTATCTACAGGCGGTACGATAAACAGAGGCGGAATGGCTGTCGTTGGTGAGAACGGACCAGAATTAGTTTCCTTACCCAGTGGGGCCACAGTACACTCAAACTCACAAAGCAAGGGCGGTATGGGCAATACGATACACGTTCATGTAAACGGCAGAGTAGGTGCATCAGATGCAGAGATACGAGACATTGCTCGGAAAGTAGCGAAGGAGATTGGTCTGCAAATGAACAGAACGACAAGTGCGGTAGGTAGATTCTGATGTCAGGCGAGAACTTTGCTAACTTCCAAGTGTTCTTGGAACTACAGAGGAGAAACGATGAGGGATTGAACCAAGCGGGTCATGCGAATAGAATACCACTGATGGTCGATTCGATTACAATAAACACATCGAAGACGGTGATGAACATGGGAGTTCCCTTCTCAGGAGCCGTCACTGGTGAGTCATTGAATCTAGCCTTCGACACTGGCATGGCACAGAAGACTGTGAATATCAGCGGTACTCTTCTAGGACAGAGGATAGTCAAGAAGAGAGATGGTGAGGCCGCGAAGGACATTAAGATGACATCATTTGAACTGGCTCAACTGATTCACTCGTATGTTGATTCAAGCACGTTCCAAGATGACCAAAGCCTGAACAAACTCATCATACTGATTCCAAGTAGGGTAGACCACAGTTTCTCCTATCGCTCTGCTGGTGATGAGACTGCTGATTTGCTTGACTTACCTAAGATACCATTCACATTCAAGAACCGAGGCTATGACAACCGATTCACCTCACAGGATTCCAACAGTGAGTTCTTCGCTCCATTCGTTGAGCAAGAGGATTCCATCGGACTCATGGGCTTCATCCGTTCCTTCAACACCACGATAACAGGGGCAGAGTTCCCAGCAGTTCAATTCACTCTCGACTTTGAGGAGGCGTTCGTTCTCGCTGAGAACTTCTTGGATGGGTGAACATGGTAAATGCGTATATCGAAGACTCGTACAAACTTGTCTTTCCATTGATGTGCAACGGATATCTCAACCTCGATTATGACAAGGCTGTGAATCATGCGGCTGGTGCGGTTGAATCGAGTGGCGTTCTCGTCAACAACGGCAGTGGGATAAGTGCTGATTCAACCACAACGATAGCAGTCGATACTGTTGATGCTACGACCAAGTTCTCAGTCGAGGACAACGTGTTCGATGACGCTAATGCTTTGGTTGGAGTCGTAAGCGCAGTAACAGCCACACAGATAACACTGGTGGCGAACAACTTGGTTCAGTTGAACAACAACGAGAATCTGAAAAAGAACATAACGCCAACGTCATCATTACGAGACAGGAGCATCTGGTCTGACAATGCTGACATAGGCATAGCAAACGGGTTCGTGATAGAGGCCATAATTACCCCATACGATGTAAATGGAGCAGGTTCTAGGGCTTCGGGTAGGCATGGGGTGCTGGACTCCCAAAGAACGCCTCCATATCCAACAGATGCGATAGCCGATAGAACCGTTTATGAGAGCATAGACTACCTCGGTGCATCTGCCTATCTGACTCAGAAGATGATGCTGTTTCACAATCAATACCTCAAGTTCTACTTGCAGAATACAACGAGCAGTTCGTACAATCAACCTGCCGAGTACAAGATAAAGGCAGAGTTGAGCAATGCGGCTGGCACTACGAAGACGATAGAGAGTGGTACTGTCATCAATGCTGAGGGTTCGCTACAGGGATACTATGACCCAACTGGATACTACAATGGGTTGACTACTAAACATCGTAGGATATCGGCATCTGCTAGTGGTAGTAACCCCAGTAATGTTGTGTCAATATCAGCATTCAACAATCTTGAGAAGAACACCAAATCAACTGGACAGATTGTGGTATCAGGTGATATAGCGAATTATACCAGTCCAGTTAATGCAACTGGTAGTATAACAATAGCCAACAGAAATGGCTTCAACACCGATGTTCTGCCTGTGAGTGAAAATGCTACCATAAAGTTCGGGTTTCAACCAGTGGTTTCTGATAATACTGATGTGAACAACTTCATTCAGATAGTGGATGAAACTGGTGGTGAAACCACGAAATGGTTTGCTAGAAGCACTGGAACGAATGGCGCACAATTAATCGGTAACAATGGAACCTTTGTTTGGCCGACAGGAGCGAGGCAATACAACATAGGCGGGGACTTAACGAACACGGCTACCAACTTTAGACTAGCAGTTAGGAGTTATTCAGCAGGTTTCGGTGGCACGATGTCTGGACCTAGTACTGGTGATGCCTCACAAGCAGGTTTCAATTCTACACAAGACATCACATTGACTGCTCTGATACAGGGTTCAGCCCCGAACAGAGTAGGTGCGACCAGTGCCACATTGACATTTGGCTCTAGTTTCTCTAGTAACAATACAGATAGCGGTACTTACCCCAATACGATTACTGGTACTAATTTTGCCAATGGGGTAGATGAGGACATAGTTGGTGAATCCACTGGCAACACTGCTGATAGCGCAGTGAACTACATCACGATTGCTAATGGTGCTGGTCTGACCAAGAACTACTTTCCCGCACATGATTCATCACAGACAACTGGTTCTACTGGCACTAGAACGTTAGATGACAGTAGCACTGTATCTGTGGTCTACTTCAATTTCGCCAGCAATGGGTCAAATGATGACGCGGCACAAGCGTTGACGAATGCAATCAATCACTCCAACGGACATAGTTCTTCCATACAGGCTACTCGTAGTAGCGCAGTAGTGAACCTAGCACACGGTAGTTCTGGTACTGGTGGCAATTCAGCGACATTGGCTAAGACGAATGTTGCAGATAGCGTTGCTACCATCTCTGGTGCTAATTTCACAGGTGGGACAAATGAGGCAAATGCGACTAGCACCCCCTTCATACAACTGATAGACAACGAGTCCAGTCCAACGACGAAGAAGTATGTTCCCGTAAAGAATGGCGATGCTTTGGGTAACGGGAACAACGGTGGAGGAAGCATCGGGGATGTCAGTGGTGGAATAGCCTTCCAAGAAGGAGGAAGTGCTTCTGCTACCGCTGACAATCTCAGACTAGCAATAGCACATAGCAATGGACATAACGGAACCATACTGACGGATTCGGCAGGTAGTGCAACAATCAACCTGACTCAGAACAAGATAGGTGCTAACTCCACCGCGATAACACTCACCAATCTACCTTCAAACATCAGCAGGACTAATTTCAGCGGTGGTGTAACTCCCGATAACTTCCTTGGTCTGACAGATGCCGCTGGTACGTTGAAGAAGTACAAGGCATCACAGCATGAAACTACTGGAACAACAGATGGCACATATGTATTCTACAAGGCAGAGAGCAACAACGACACAACTGCCGCGAATCTAGAGACTGCCATAGATGGAGCAAATGGACACAATGGTACACTTATCACAACTAGAGCAAATAATGCAGTTACAGTGAAGTTGAATCAAGCCGCAGTAGGAAGTGCAACTGTAACCGAGAACGTAACTGGGCTATCTACGAATCCAACAAGTAGTTTCTCCACTACCACCTCTAACACCGTTGAAGTTGGAAGTGGTGAGGCGGAGGACATCAGTGCAGGAAACAAGATATACGATTCATCGACCACTCTCATAGGAACAGTACAAAGCGTGTCAGGAGATACAATCACTCTGGATGCTACACCTGCTACTGCTATCACCAGCACTGTCTACACAGACCAATTGAAGGAAGCACTGTACCTTGAACAAGTATACAAGGTAACTCTGGTTTACAGCAAAAGCACACTAGAACTATACTTGAATGATGAACTGGTGAAGAAGGATACCCATACTCTCACTCCTTTCCATCTGCATCACAGCGATTGCAAGATAGGAAGAGGAGCGAACAACGCAGAGCAGTTCTTCGGTGAATTGTTTGAGATAGCAATGCACAAGGGAAAGAGACCATCTACTACACAAAAGACACTTACGCCGGGATTCTCGGACATCTTGTTTTACTATACGTTTGGTGATTGAATGGGTACGACAGACAAGGGCAAGGCAATATTCGTGATGAACGCTGGTAAAACAGAGTCAGACATTACGGATGATAGTACGTCATTCGACTATGGTGACCATGCAAGCAAGACTACGGAAGCATATCTATCCACATCTGTAAACCCATTATTCGTACAGAACAATCTACAGTACGAGAACTCGGTTGCAGGAAGTAGTCTAGTCAACTCAGCGAACTTCATAGAGATAAGAAAGACCTCTCATGGTGGGTCAATCAGCAATGACTTGGCAGACAAGATAGGCAACAGGCTCTATCCCGGTAACACAACTCTAACCTCGTTCGCTACGAATCGTGACGAGACTCATTCATTCAAGGTGAAAGTGTATGATTCACAAGTCGCTAATTCTGAGACAAACAGAAAGTTCGTATACTCCACATCCAACTATCCAGCAACAGAAGAGATAGGGTTGGACATAGAGAACTATGACTACTTCATACTGTTGAATCCTGATACTGTTCAAATGGGTGCAGATGCAGTTAGACCACACTTTGCTAAGGTTACCAAGATAATTGCCTTTGATGAGATGGGCGATGGTCTTGAGTTCAAACCAGCGTATCCCACAGAGATTCCACTCAACACCAAGTTTGAGATATACAAGGGACCAGCAAAAACTGCTACTGATGTTGTAGCAGTCAGTTATGGACTACGAGGAGACACAGACTCTTCAACTCCAAAACATGATGAAGTGAATGTATGCAGTAGACCAACTTGGTACTTCTATGATGAGAGACTGGATGAGAAAGACCAGTTGGATTACATGACTAAGTACAACGCTACTCATCTACGATGGTGGGGATACTCAACGAACATATCCATCACCGAGGTAAAGGAACATGCACAATTCGCAGTTGGCTCTAACACTGTCAAATTCATCACTAGTGGTAGTAGTGACACAAACAAACTCTCTGTAGGTATGTCTCTGTTCAATGCCAGTGATGTGTATCTAGGAAACATAGAGAGCATATCAAGCAACGATGTACTTCTGGACTTTGCAAGAATAGCAGTCAGTGCAACCACATCTGACTTCAACGTGAAAGTGGGCAAGACGATACAGAATGTCATATTCAGAACAGAGGGCAAGTTCGACAACACCATACCAAGTCTAGGCAAGGAGAGACTGGATGCCGTTCTCGTTGATGCGAATCTGACTAGTGACAATTCAAACTCCAACGATTTCTACAGATGGCAACGCTCATTCCCGAGTATGCATCGACATACAGCAAATTCAGATACGACAACTGCTAGTACATTAGATGGCAATCTCACCGGACCCGGAAAGTATGTTACCTTTGAATTAGCGAATTTTAAGAACAATAAGATTCCTCTCATAATTGATGCTTTAGTTAATAATCCTCGCAATAAGATGAGCCAATTAGCCAAGTTCAAGGTAATGGACAACAGTGGATTACAGCACTTGAAGATAAAGGAAGAAGCGGATTTCGTAATTCAGAGAAACATACACAACGACAATCTGAATCTGATTGAGTTCCACGGAACAGCGGCAAGGGACTCATCCAATACCTCACTTATTGTCCTGAGTGATATCAAGAAGGAAACGGAACTCAGAGCGATACTATCAACGAATGACATAGTTGAGATTGATGGGTATCAGTATGTCGTCAATACCGTCAACGCACAATCCAGTGGTACGCAATCATTCACGATAAAGGATAAGAAACTCAAGACTGCAAACACATGGACGGGTAGTGCAGTCGCAGAGAATTTCAGTGCGAAGAAGTTGTTCATAACACCATACACTGGTGTAATCAACACAACGCTGGAACCAGATACGGAGTATGACTACACCCAAAGCAGGTTGAAGATATCAGGCTCCACTGTTGACAAGGAGCATACCAAGTTGTACAACGCAAGGCTAGTCAATGGTTCGTTCAATGGACACGACAACAAGATTGACTATGGTGATAGAGACAATAAGTACCTCAAAGTCCAAGATGATGAGAGGGTATTCTATCAGAGAAGCAATGAGAACGTCAGTCGATTCTACTACTACACAGGTGGATATGCCATCAGCGATACTGTGTTTTCAGGTATCATCGAAGATATCACAAGTAGTGCTGAGAATGGAATGTCAACACTGAATATAGTAGGTAGGGACGAGACATCCAAACTACTGTCGCAAACAGTGACGAAGAACACTACGTTCATGGATGACATCCTGCATACCTCCATCCCTCCTCTTCTGACGGCTACTGCTGTAACCAACAGTGGTGATTCATCTCCGTATGCCAATCTTACGATAACAGGAGCCACAGTCAATTGGGCAGGGACATTATCACCTGCGCCTAAAAGACATGGCCTATTGTTAAACCAAGCAGGAGAACTGATTGGTGAGGTCAAGACGGCTACATCTACTAGTGTCACACTGTACGACAATGCGTTTACTACTCCTACAACCACAACTTCTCTGAAATACTATCATCCATACTCGACTACCGAAATCAATTACATTACTGGAACTAAGGCACTTTCTAGTAATAACGACCACAATTCGGGAATGAGCGGATTCACATCAATCAGCGAAAAGGCAATAGGATTCAATGGTGGTCTTTCCTTATCAGGAACATATGGAAATAATTCTGCTACATTCACTCAATCCAAACTACAGGCCACATCCAATGATGGAGACTATGCATCTAATAGGACACTAGGATATGACATCTCTAGCCCCAAAGCGATATCAACGAATGACTCCATCTTCGCATTCAACGCTGGTAATGAGAACGGAGTGACTGTCGATAAGATAGACATCGCATCCGTGAGCAAGGAATCGTTTGATATCGTTCAAGTCAATGAGAAGGATGAGGCAAATACCACAATATCAGTCGCTCCTAAGTTTCCTGTTGTATTAGGAAGACTGGACAGCAATACATCTGATACCAGAGGAAACTCAAACATCTATCTAGTCAACAACGGCATAGACACTGGTGGGTTCATACACAGACTAGATGACACATTCAGTGGCAGTGGATACTTTGGTCCGAAAGAGACAATGAGATATTGGGACTTGCAGAAGTTCAATCCCGGCACTCTGACTAAGACGCATAACAGCATATACAACAACGGTACTCGGACACAGAATATACAGGGATATGCAGTTGCCTATGGTGTGAAGGCAGATGGAACTGTTTTCACTCCTAGTGCAACGAACGATAGCAAGCCACTAGCAGGTAGTAACACTGTGAATGGATGGACATATGTTGCCAACTTCCTTGGTAATCAAACGGACTTCCCATTGATTCAATCCTATCCTACCATAAGAAACCAAGGAAGCACAAGCGCAATTAGTAGGGGGTATACTACTGATGGATATGAAGAGGACATACAATACTCTCAGTTTGAGCAGATAGACCCAAGGGCAGAGACTTACGAATTACTAGCAGTCGGTGACCTGTTCCCATCCTCTAAACTGAGACACAACAATCTAGGCTACTACACCAAAGACTACTCCGATTATGCTGTTGTGTTAGAAGGAGAGTCAGCGACAACAGGAAGCACTTCTCATCAGAAGTACACTGGTCAAACTAAGCAGACACTACAGACTGACAACATGTTTGAGGAATCATCAATCTCTACTTCTACACAGACGACAAATCAGGCTAGGAGATTCGGTGTGATGAGACTAGTAGAAGCGACATTCGACTGGCACTTCAATCCGATTGACTACGAGTCGTTGCCAAACGCAGAAAATATTCCAACCGTGAGAGCGTTTGACTATGTGCAAGCAGACATGCCGCCTACTGCTGAGACTTCAAGCAATAATATAGTAACAGATAATGATGGGGTTCATGTCAGTAACACAGTTAGCGAAACTTCCGGTGATGTGTTCTATAAGAAAGATAGGATAGGACAACACCCAGCCAGTGCAGTTCTGAATTTTGGTGCTTCTGATGGCATCAATGGGTTTGTAATGGCATACAGACCTAGTGGTTTTGGCACTAGATATCATCCTAATCTAATCTTTGACGCTCTTGGTGCTAGTACAAGCACAGGACTTCTAAGACATGAAGGAGCAGATGATTACTACGGAGTACAACCATTCAGATTGTTTTCCACGACTGATTTTAACATTGACAACCTATCTGCCAGCGATGGGAGTTTTGAATTTAAGGGAGATAGGACAACTGGTAGACACAATGTCAGATTCACACATGTCTGGATTTGCTCTCCTACTGTGGTGAGTACCAACTTCAAGTGGACTAAGCAACTGGTTGACTCTAGTGATGATACACATACCTTCCAAGGTCACGACATCATTCTACCAATCATATCAGAAGAGTACAAAGGGGCTTTTTCAGGGGGTAGCACTGGTAATTTTACCAGAGAACCCGATAGAAAGGACAGGGACATATCCGCCTTCCATTATTTCGCCAACACTCATAGGCATATCTCAAGAGTGGTTGCTGGTTTGTATCACAGGGAACTCAGTAACACCAGTTCAACCAAATCGTTCCGATACAGTGTTGGACAGACAGCAGATAACAGTGCTTCGCTAGCACACATATACGATGGTTGCATTGGAGTATTCAGGGGTTTCAAAAAGGGAGCGGATGTTCACGCAGAGGGCTTTGGTGCTGAGGTAATAGGAAACAACGATATCACACTAAGTACACAACTATCCCTCACGGCTGATTCCACATACTCAGACTTCGTTACAGGAAACAACAATGACTTTGAGCAGACATCTAGGAACGTGATGGTGCAAGAGTATCGTGATGTCCATACTACAGTAGCAACTGCATACAGCGATGGCGATACTAGTCTGGTATTAGCAGATGCTAGTGGGTTTGCTAGTGCAGGAAGCGGTTTCATAAACGGTGTGGCGTTTACTTGGACTAACAAATCGAGTAATACCCTAACTGTTCCTGACCTAAATGCAAACTACGCTGTAGGAGTGTTAGTAGAGGCAAATCAAACTAGCCTTGCCATGACTGGAACGAAGGCCACTGCGAGTATACTATCTCAAAACCCTACACTTGGGCTAGGGTCAAACAATGTTACACGAAGTGGAAAGACTAAAACATTCACTCCTGAATCTACATTTAGGTCTTCAACCATAGATGATTATCAGGATGCAGGTGGTGTATTCTGCGCTCAGATGATAGTCAAGCCTACATTCAATATCACACATGGAAGTAACGGGGTTGTAAAATCATCAAACAACATAACTTTCACTCTAGACTCAGACACAGAACATGCTTGGTTGAGTTACATGCCTGATTTAACTGGATACTATTTGGTATCCGAGGGGACAGATTACACCGTGTCTACAGGAAATAGCGTTACTACAGCAACTCTGAGAAACAACACTGGTCACAACATACCCTCTAAGATTACAAGAATAACTAACCACACCATATCCACGGCTCCTACTACAAGCAACACAGAAGCACACACAATCACAGTCGATGATTCATCCATAACAGGAAGGTGTAGGCTCATGCGACCATCAGAGGTTGCATTTGACGATGTAGAAGGAGAGATAAAACTCAACACCCTTCTTGATGATGAAAAGGGAAGAGATTGGAGAACTGGTGGTAGTCCCGAAACAGATGACCCGACCTATTCGGAGAGCGTCTATCACATGTATCTGCTATTGGATATCGATAACGCTAACAGCACAATCGAGAGGAGAACCACTACAACTGCTTTGACTCCGTTTGCTGATTTGTCTGATGGTGATGTATTGGACATGAACGTATCAGATGGTCAGAACAGTGAGCGTAAGAAGATAGTAGTGAAGAAAACAATAGATATCTCAGATGGTAGAACCAGACCGGGACTCACTTTACAGTTTGATGGGTCATTGAATGCAAATGGAGTTGCATCCTTTGGTGAAGTCTTTGAGATGACACTAGGAAGAAAGCCGAAACTAAAGAACATCAAGACATGCCATGTTGGAACCACTTACTCAATAGGTTCCCAATTAGAGAAGGAAGTAGAGAACATAGTAAGAGAGGCTGGGTTAGACTACAACAACGCTCGTAGTTTCTCTGAGCCAACTGGCAACTTCATCAGCAATGGTGCTACATCTTCGACCACAATCACATGCACTGAGAATGTGACGGGAATAAGCAATGGTGATGTCATCTACTCGTATGATGGTCATCTCATCGGAGAGGTTAGCAACGTGTCAAATGCAGTCATCACAGTAACCAAGAAGTACTACGTTCCTTCACAGTATGATGAGATTGTTAAGATAAACAAGAAGACATTCGTTACCAATCTAAAGTTTGACAACACCAACATGTACAGTGCAGTCAACTCACTAGTCACAAAGAGAGGGCTAGACTACACAATAAAGAACGGAGAGTTCGTTACGAGAAACATAGAGGACACATCACTGATTAGGAAATTTGCTCTATCATACGCCGAATCGAGTAGACTAATCAAAGTGGGTAGTAACAAGTCTATGTTCGATAAAGCGAACAAAATCATAGTCATCGGAGACAAAGTACAGTACGAACTTGAAAAACCGACAAAGAAGCAAACAAGAGCGGTCAAGGTCATTGACCCGACAATAAAGACTAGAGTTGATGCCGAGACAAAGGCTGTAGAACTAATGGATGTCTACAGTAACGACACAAGGAAGATACAAGTAGAGGTACAAAAGAAGGGACTGGAACTACTAGAGGCAGGTGATATAATCAGAATGAACTTCCCGAATCATAACATCCCTGTGGCTGATTACATGGTCTTTGAAATAGAGAACGTCTTGTCTGGTACTTTGAAACTACAAGTCGGAACATTCGACAAGACAATTGCTGAGAGACTAAGCGAACTCTCAACAAGACAATCCGATGACAGCACTGTTCTATTAGGTAGGGATGCAAGCACTACATCGGCAGGTAAGTTCCTATTCGATGCAATTAAACTAAAGAACATCAGTTTGTCCTATACAATTACAGGGTCTTCCAATGCACTTTCTCGTAACTCTAACATGGGCTTCGATGACTTGGTTGGTTTCACCGAAGAAGTAGGATTTGAGCATAGTGTCGTTACCAAGAAGAGTTACAGAGATAGATTCTACGAGCAGGAGGACTATACATGATAGTTAATACAGGGAAAGAAGCGTTGGCGGCAACGATAGCAAGCACATACACGAAGGTAAAAGTTGGAAATGGAGGAGATGATACTGCGGCTTCACAAAGCGCGTTGGACTCCTTTGTGGCAGAGAAGACTGTCACTCCATCTAGAATAGGGTCACAATTGGTTTGGACAGCGGCATTCACTGGTGCTGACTTAGGAACACAAGGAGTATCGGAACTAGGAATATTCGACTCTTCCAACACGTTATTGAGCCGAGTCACTTTCACAAACACCGGGGTCGTAGCATCGGCAGATACAGTGACATTTACAATTAGAGTGGAGGTAGACTGATGGTTAATACAAATCCGGGCTTTTTATCCACTCTATCTAATACCCCAAGTACAAGAATAATAGATGGAACAGACAACATCCACAGTGGTATAATCAATGCACTGAACGTTGCTACTGGTGGCAATGCGGTCATCAGTGGATTCAACATAACACAAGAGGATGGTGGTACATACACACAGTATGATGTTGCGTCTGGAAAGATACTGAGAGATGGAATATTAGTCAGCGTATCTGCTAGAAGTGATATCGCTCCGGGTGTAGGAGCAAGAGCAGACAATGACTGGTACGCTACAGTAGTGGTGGATTCTTCAAACGTAATACAAATCAGGACTGGTGGTAGTGGTGTATCTACTGCGTCTGTATCTACTCTATCGGCTAGTGACATCCCTGTTGCAATCATAAAGTATCCAGCAGGAACAGACCATGATGCAGTAGACAGACCTGTTCAGTTTCTAGGATACAATGGCTCTACCAGAGGACTGAGCATACTCAACAGTGGTTCTGAGACACTTCGGATAAATGCCAATGCAACACTGACCAAAGGTTCAGCAACGTTGACCCTACCATCATCAACAGGAACGTTAGCACTAACATCAGACATCACTTACACATCTGCCATATCGGAGGGCAACTCTGGTCTTGTTCCAAGTGGTGGTGTAGGAACCTCAAACATAGCAGATGATGCAGTAACCTATGCTAAGTTACAGAATGTATCGGGAACAGACAAGATACTCGGAAGAGATAGTTCTGGTGCGGGAATTGTAGAGGAGTTGACTCCTGCTAATGTGAGAACGATGCTAGGCATCGAGACAGGTGCTACTGCTGACCAAAGCAATGCCGAGATTGAAACTGCATACAATGCACAAGTTGCTCAAGTTTCTTCTGCGGAAAGAACTGCTGGTAATTCTACTGATATCAAGAGATATACACCTGCTGATATCAAGAGCATGATTGATACGCATCAGACAGATACCAATACTGATGTCACTGTTTCCAATCTAAAGACCAAACTAAACTCTGATTTCGGTAGTGACTTCACCATTGGTAGTCAATCAAATGATACTGCTATCTTCACCGGACACCTAACGGTTGGTGGAAACCTTACGGTAAACGGTGCGACTCAAACAATAAACTCAACTGTTGTAACAATCGATGACCCAGTATTCACTCTTGGAGGAGATGGTGCTGGAAGTAACGACAACAAGGACAGGGGTGTTGAGTTCAAGTGGCATAATGGCTCTAGTGCGAAAGTAGGTTTCTTCGGATTCGATGACAGTAGTGGTAAGTTCACTTTCATACCAGATGCAACCAACTCAAGCGAGGTCTTCTCCGGCACTGCTGGAACCATAGTAGCGAACCTAGAAGGAGCAGTCACAGGAAACGCCTCGACTGCAACAACCTTGGCTACGTCTAGGAATTTCAGCATCACTGGTGATGTGACTGCGGGTGCAGTGGGTTTCACTGGTGCTGGCAATGTAGCACTGTCAACCACTCTAGCAGACGATGCTGTGGCTACAGCCAAGATTGCTGATGATGCAGTGACTAGTGCCAAGATAGCAGATGGTACGATTGCTACAGGAAATCTAGCCGATGATTCCGTCACATTCGCGAAAATGCAGGACACCTCAACCAACAACCGTGTGCTAGGTGCAACGACTGCTGGCACGATTGGAGAGGTACAAGTCGCTACCGCAATGTTAGCAGATGGTGCAATCACTTCAGCAAAGATAGCAAATGACGCTGTTGGTGCTGACCAGTTGGCATCGAATGCAGTAGTCAACGCAAGCATAGCATCCAATGCCGCGATAGCACAGAGCAAAGTAGACGGGTTGGTATCTGCTCTAAGCGGCAAGGAGCCAAGCCTCACCATCGGTGATGGACTAGATAGAAGCAGTGCTACATTGAAGGTAGACATCGATGGACTAACCATCGAGAATGGAATAGACAGAACTGCTGATTTCATCATGTATGATGATGCTACAAATGGATTGAGGAGAATCAATCCTGCTAATCTGTTTGGGCTATTGATTGCCTCGGATATTCCTGATATTAGTTCAGCATACAGGGCGACAGGAACGGCCATCGTGAACGCAGATATCTCTAACAGTGCGGCTATCAGTGCAGATAAGATAGCAAATGGAAGCACCAACAAGGTATTCACTAACACGTTGAAGACCAAACTGGATGGAATTGAAGCAAGTGCTACGGCAGGTGCAGACTTCTCAAGCAACGTATCCAACATATCAGTGACCAATGCTCAACTCGCAGGGAGCATTGCGAACAGTAAACTCGCTAACTCAGGAGTAACCATCAACAGTAACTCATTGAACCTCGGTGGTACTCTCACCCTTGATACAGATGACATCGGTGAAGGGTCAAACAAATACTACACAGATGAGAGGGTTGATGACAGAGTAAATGCGCTTATCACAGATGGTGAGGGAATCACCACCACTTACAATGATGGTTCAAACACTCTTACACTAGCGGCAGAACTCGCTACCACATCTAACAAAGGGGTAGCATCTTTCTCCTCTGCTCACTTTGATGTGACAACAGGAGTAGTATCGATAAAGGCCGCTAGTATATCTGATTCACAAATAGCAAGTAATGGTAGTATAGCACAAAGCAAGATAGCAAACTTAGTTTCCGACCTTTCTGATAAGATTGAAAATCTAGGTGATTTGAGCATAACTTCTTCTGCCACTGAGTTAAACGTCTTGGACGGAATACCAGCGACGCTAACGGCAACTGAATTAGGATATGTTGACGGTGTAACCTCTGCCATACAGACTCAACTAGACAGCAAGTTGTCTTCGGTGGCAGTAGCAGATTTAACTGATATCAACTCACTAAGCACAAGCATCAACACTAACTCCACACACACTCAATTAGCCACGGCCAAGGCAGTTAAGGATTACATCACTCAACAGCAGGTAGAGGACCGAACATATACAATATCTGCGACACTAGACGGAGGAAGCACACCTTTCCTTAAGATATCAGACCAATTTGGAAGTAGTTCTACAGTAGCCGTAACTGGTGGAGATAGAATAACTACTACGGTAATTTCTGATAGATTACACATTTCTGATTCAGGAAAGGGAGGAGTTGCTAGTGCGGCTTTCAACCAAGGCCTACTGACGCTGACTCACGATGATGGGACAACTACCACCGCTACTGTTCCCGACTCTACGACTGATGCTCATGGTCTAATGACCGACGACCAGTTTGATAAACTGGCGGCGATAGAGGCCCAAGCAGATGTTACCGATAAGGCAAATGTGGTGGCTTCTCTTGGACTTCTTAATGAGAGCGACACTCTTTACCTTGGCGACACTGGCAATGATACTACTGTTAGGGTCAGGGGTAATTTCTTCGTAGACGGGACGACCACTACAATTAATCAAACTGAGATTAACGTACAAGATGCAATCAAGTTTGAGGGGCAGACTGCGGATGACCATGAAACCATCCTTCGCATTATTGACCCAACTGCTGACAGGGTAATTTCACTACCTGACATTACAGGTACAGTTGTAACAACGGGAGATTCACAGACTGTCGCTACAGGCATGATAGCAAATCTAGGAGTAACTACAGGTAAGATAGCAAGTAACGCTGTAACGTTTGGGAAACTAGCAACTAACTCAGTAAAGACGGGAAAGATTGAGGATGATGCGGTAACAGGGGCAAAGATTGATTTCATTGATGACTCAATCGGGGTCACTAGCACTCACATTATGGTAGCAGACGGAACGGACTATCACAATGTAGCAGTTTCAGGTGATGCTACACTTGCAATTGATGGTACTCTGAGTATTGCTAATCTAGCAGTAGAGACAGGAATGTTGGCGAATCTAGGAGTGACCACTGCTAAGATTGCCGCAGATGCAATCACTGGTGCTAAGATAGCAGATGATGCCATAGATTCTGAGCATTACACTGATGGGTCAATTGATGAGGCTCACATCGCAGACAACGCAGTTACCGTTTCTAAGATAAGCGGGTTAACGAATCTAGGCAGTGGTACTGTAATTAGTTCTGCTGAGAGAACCAAACTGTCTGGAATAGAGACTTCTGCCGATGTTACTGATGCTACCAATGTAGCGGCGGCAGGAGCGTTGATGGATGGGGATTTCACATCTAATGGTTTCCTGAAAAGAACTGGTGCGGGGTCATACACCGTTGATACTAATACCTATCTGACATCTCTAGCAACTACTGGACTAACTGATATTGCTCAACTAGAAACCAACTTGGCAAGCATTACTGATGACCATGCTGGACTTGCTACTGCTAAGGCAGTCAAGGCGTATGTG
>Ga0110931_1000305_pt1 | contig 19019 bp, 13 predicted proteins | sample 4_EtaG_FD_79333 | JGI IMG/M metagenome (GOLD analysis project Ga0110931, IMG submission 79333) | Marine viral communities from the Subarctic Pacific Ocean - 4_ETSP_OMZ_AT15127 metaG (version 2) (version 2) | ecosystem: Environmental > Aquatic > Marine > Oceanic | place: Pacific Ocean | collected... | reverse complement strand
TGAGCTAGTGCTAACAGAGCTACCGCTTATTAAATGTGAACCTTCAGCCACATAGCCGCTTGTTTCAATACCGCCAGCATCACCTAGCTGGACTAATATTGCACTAGTGCTGGCCGTGGACACGCCCTCGAATAATACATGCACACAACGGACACCGGCGGGTATCCCGGTGATGTCGTAAGTGTTTCCTGTTCCGACCGAGGTATCACTTGTAATTGTTGATGGCATCGACATCGTCGGAGGGGCACCACTTCCAGCGCTTGTCAGCACATTACCTAAAGTCCCCGTAGCCACCGCCGCCGGGTTCCCGCTGGCGTCATAGGTGATTAAGTTTCCATCGGTGCCGGGTGCGAGTTTTGCAAGCGTAATCGCGTCATCGGCTATCTTGTCGGTGGTAACGTTCGCGTTAAGTATATTGACTGTCTTGACTTCGTTGTCACCGATGACGCTGCTTGAGACTTTAGTTGTTGCCATAATTTTTTCCTATGCGAGTTCCCAGAATTGAATTTCTGCAATTGCGATCACCCCGTCGCCGTCGTGTTCAATGAAAATTTTGTGGTATCGAAACGCTGTAGATGTGTTTATTTCATCCTGTTCGATTGTGAAGGTCATTCCGGTGGTGCTTTCAGTCTTGTCGGATGGCGTTGATAGCGTCACATCGCTGCTGCTAAAATTGTCTGTGCTACCGTGGAGGTCTAGCTTGCTGATCGTGTGGTTTGCTGGACTGCCGCTATCCATCGCTAAATCGTTTGGCAAAAATATTTTGTACTGACAGATCGTCTTAGTATTTCCGCTGCCCCAGTCTTTTCCGCCATTCCCGGATGATGCTAGGTCAGCGGCACAGTTGTTATAGATCTGAGAGGTCGTTCCATCGAATAAAGCCGCGAGACCGCCGAAACTTGCGTGACTAAGCGATCCAATAGGCGTACCAGCCGTTCGATCAACGAAAGTTTTCACGGCACCGCCACCACCTGCGCCAAAGCCAATTAGCTGGTTAGCTTGCAACATCGAGCAATACTTTCCGTGGTACGGATTCTCCCAGCGCCAGCACGGCGTAGGTACGCGCGGTATAAAAATGTCGGGTGCGCGTGGCATCAGATATCGCTCTCGCCGCGGATCTTTCGACGCTCGTTAATTTTTTCCCATGTGCTATCGGGAAATGCTGCGCGGTTTAGAGTCTTGCCCGTAGCTATAGCGACCATCAACTCTTCGGTTATCTGCGCCATGTTGCGGTCTGTAACGCGCAGCTTAATCTCTTTTGCTTCGTCTACTTCCTTATCGCTCAGCTTTGAAACTGTCCATTTGCGTGTGATCTTTTCAGCGGTCACAACATCTTTCGGGCCCAGGAGCACCTCGGTTTCGCTATCGAAGCTCGGCTTCTCAATAGTAACTGGCAGCCATTCCCAATCTTTGGCTACGTTAGCCGCCGGGGGCTTTCCGCCGCGAAACTCAGCCTCGTCCTTTTCTTCTATAATAGCTCCAGTGGAGGAGGTGATTCTTGCGTATTTTGTCATCTTAGGTATCAATCCCCGTGTTTACTGTGTAGTGAATCCTGATGCCATGGAGACGAGCGGCCTCTGCCAAAGTGTCAGCAGACACATCGCGCATAATTTCAAACATCACATAGTTCTCGGCGGCTGGTGAGCTACCGACAGTTAGAGTTAATTCCGAGGAAATCATCAGATCATCGGCGGTCGTGCTGTTCGTGTCGGCTGTTGCTACTGTGGGCGCAGCAAACGCGGTTGTGAGAGCCTCGTCATTACCGAGCGATATTGCAGAAGCGCCCCAGGCCACAGTGTTTGCGTTGGTGCCGGTCGCGCTCCAAACGAATTGTAAAACCAGGTTTCCCGCGTCCCACGATTTGGGCATCTGTATCCCAAAGTAGCAGTAAAGATCGGAGCCATCGGCGAAATCCATCGTCCGTGCGGCAAACAGGCTTGTGCCAATTTCCACCGCGTTGGACACTGCAGGTGCAGTTGATACGGCGGGCTCCATAGCTCCCGCTGGCACCCAAATCGTTTGCTGACCTATTACGCCGCCCTTGGTCCCAAGAAGGTTGCCAGTGCTGCTTGAAAAAGCACTTAGAGCTACGGGGTCGCCAGATCCGTCTCCGACCACAATCGCGCCATCGCCCAGCGCCGTCATGGCCGTGACCGCTCCAGTTCCGCTGCCTAGCAATACGCCGCCATCAGTGAGACTAGTCGCCCCGGTCCCGCCTTGCGCGACACTTAACGCAGTGGTCAACCCTGAGAGGCTAGTAATGTCGGAGTTTGCGCCTTTCACTGCTTTTAGGTCGGCGTAGGCCTTGATGCTAGACTGGGTGGCCAACTTGGTTGAGCTGTTGCTGGCCATGTTGCTTTCATTCAGCACGTCGCTGACATTAGCCGTGCTAGGGAAGTCTATATTATTTCCGTTTAGCGATAAGTCGCCGCCAAGCTCGGGACTACTATCCTCCACAATGTTTGCTAACCCAGAGCCAGCGTTGCCGGTACGAACAAACAGCACCGACATTGCATTGCCATCGGTAAAAGAACCTCCAGAGGCAACATGCGTTACCGCGACTTTTGAATAAGTCGAGGCGCTAGTTACCGCGCCGGTTACGTTAAAGATGGCGTAATTTACCGGATTCGCGATTTCGACTAGGTGAATAGTTCCGCGTAAACCTGTGGTCGTGCTGTCGTCGAACGTATCAATGTAGCTATTCAAGTTGACGCCGTTAGCATCTACATCGTCGAGGAAAAGAATCGTAGCACTGGACACACTTGCATGGTTCAAAAAAACTTTTCCGTTTCCTTGATCCGTATCCGTTGTGGTTGACTCGAAATTGTACTCGACGCCGCCCTGACCTCTTGGGCCAGCAACGGTTGAAGCGGCCCCGGCTGGTCCCGTCGCACCCGCTGGGCCGGCTTCCGCAAGCGCTGCCCCATGCACGACCTCGATGTTATTCGTTCCGCTTGGCGGTGCTGTGCTGAAAGCAAGGGTTGTATTGCTCACGGTAAAGGTTGAGTGCGCCTGATGCACACCATCAAAAAATACCTGGCAATTTTCTTCCCGACCAGGCGCAACAGATAATGTAAAGCTCGTTGTTGAGCCGTTGCCGCTAAATACATCCACCGTGCGTTGCAGTGACGCAGCAACCGTTGCCAAACCGCTGACAGATGTAACAGTCGGATCACCTGATGAGTTAAATGATAAGAGGTTATCAGCACGATCAGCCTTTGCCGGCAATTCCATGTTGATCGATGTTGGATCAGTCACTGGGGCCCTGATTGCCCTGGCCGCATCTTCCGAAACCTGTTGCGCGAAAATTGTTTGGCTGTCTAGCTCTACGTTTAGGCTGCTTGCGAGTAGGTCGCCAGCGGTCACAAAGTCCGTTGTGCGCTCAATCGTCCTCGCGCCGGTAATGGTAATTGTGTTAGAGGCAGACGCCGCGCTTCCAAGCGTAACGGAACCCGTACCGTTGGATGAGCTTATTGTAACCTGGTACTGGCTCGAGCCAGAGCCCTCGGTCAGCTTAGTGCTGTCTTTATAAACAGCAATGTCTGTGCTTGTTAAAATCGGAAAGGTGAAGGCATATGGCCCGGTGCCCGCGCTGCCATCATACACAACCCGGCGATCCACCGCTGTTATACTATAGTCTGCCATTTATCAATACTCCGGTCTGGTATTTATAATTCAAAATGAAAAAAAAGGCCATGCAATATCATTTTACTGTCCGAGCGCCGCGCCGAAATCTGGGGAGCGATCAGGTAGCATTTCACCGGAACGCCACCACAATCGCTGCCCCTTATCTCTGTATAGCTTCCGTTCCTTACGCCGAAATTCGAGCGCTGCATCTGGGTCTGCAGCAATCTTGAGTTGATCTACTACCAGGCGATCAAAGGCTGCTCTCGAGAACCACATATTTTGGCCCGGTAAATTACGAACCACAAAATCTATTAGCTCTCGAGTAAAGTTAGTTGACTCATCAGACGCAGCTTGCAGCGCGTTGCCAACTGTTAAATTTCGGAACATATCAAGGCTGCCAACTGACGGCCCTAGAAAAGTGGTTGCTAGCCCACCTCCATAACGGTTGACATTGCCAAACATAAAATCACCCACAATACTGAGACCGCCGCCGGTGAGCATGGCTCTAGCCCAAAATTCTTTGGTGGTCATGTCTTCGGGATCCCGAGCAGAGGCAATTTGCCTGGCTTGATAACCCAGAGCGCCTGCAATTGTGGCCGTTATTAAAAAGTCTGCCGTCCATCTCGCTTTGTTTCCCCAACCCTCTACGCTCATGTAGCGAAGTAAATTCCCTTGCATGATACTGACGGGGAAACTTTTGAACTGTGCCGCGCTGCCAATTAATTCACCGGATAAAGTGCCGCGCTTTGCATTACCTCTAAGCGTGCTTTGCGACCTAATAGTACTTTGAGGTACGGCCCTGTTCGTTTCGTTGTGAATTAATGTTTGCAGTGCAACGCTAATATCCCTTCCTAAACCTGGCGCTAGATCATCCCTAGCTTCAATATTTAAAGGCCGCACAAAATCAACGCCTTTATAAACTTCCATTTCGGTTTTGCGGATAATGTTCCAGCGGTCTTCAGTGATTTCATACTTTTTCAAAGTGTCTCGAGTGTGCGCCGGCAGTTTATTAAACTTTGTATTTTTTAGATCACCCAGATGTCCTAGAAATTCTATACCAAATACCTGACGCGCTCCTTGAGTCCAGCCGCTTAAGCCAGTTGCCCGCAGCACCGCATCACTTGCATAGACTGTAATATTTGGTCCGACCACCTCGCCAAAATATCGAGCTTGCGCGTGGCTGCGGCTTATCCAGTTCTCCGCAGCTATGCCAAGACGCACCCCAAACCTTGCGCGTTCTTTCTTTTTCAAATCTTTCAGTTGTTTAAAAAGCCCAGACATAATTTTAGCGACAGGCATATCAATCATCTGTGCTGCTATTCGCATTGTGCCTAGATCAGTTGCTAAAGCTATAGGGGCGGTACTCCCTAACAGTGATGACGTTCCTATATTGCGTAGTCCTCCCGCTGCATTGGCGAGCATAACATTGGCAACTGTCATAGCTTCGCCTGTGAAAATATCAAGCATCGACTCAAACCTTGCGAGATCATTGCCGAGCATGTCTGTGGCGCGCGTGTTTGCATTTTTCACATTGTGCTGCCGCGCCATTTTCTCCGCCTCAATTTTAAGCGCTGAGATTGTTGTGTTCGGGTTTGGCCCCAGCACCTCGAGCATCGCAATGTCGCGGCTCATTGTTTCTATGTGGCTCATCATTGTGCCAAACACATCAGGGTCGCCAAATTGCTCCTGATAGCGCATCCAGCCCTCTGGAGTTTTAAAAACCAAAAACCTGTGATCCTGGCGGCGATTTGCCAGAGCCTTACTTGCGCCGGTCATTCCCCTTTTAACTTTGTTAAGGCCATTCTCGGTGATGGTTAGAAAAACGTCATCGAGCGCAAACTCTAATTCCTCTGGTGTGAACTTATTGCCGGTTTGCTCGTTGATCATTTTATCTAAATCGAGATCCTCGCGGATTGCGTCTTTCCAGCCTTTGGCCCCAACCTTGGATACTAAAACAGCGTCATGGCTCTGTGGTAGGTGCCAATCTATTCGCGTAGGTATAGCCATGCCTGCCTGATTGGCGCGTAGGCGCAAATATTCGGAGACTTGCCTCCATTGGTCTGCAACAACTTTAGCCGCCGCATTGCCGCTGTCCTCGCCGAACACCTCCATAAGAAGGTTCTGAGAATTAGCCTTGCCTTTCCGCTTAAAAATTGTTTGCCGGTTTTGGTGCAAGCCCTCATCAAACATTGCCAGGGCATTGCTACGAGTTGCGTGGTAAACTCCGTATAAATTTTTAGTTATTTTTGCAGTGCCTTCGCCACCTTCTACGAGGCTTTGCATATATTTGCCTGGACGCGGAACATTTGCCAAAGTTAGCTTTTTTTCTTTAAGCATAAATGCCCGGTATGTCGGCACAAAATTGCCCATCTCTGTGCGGGTTCTATTGAACGTCTTGACCCGCAGCATGTTTAGATGGCGTCGTCGAGCGGCCTGGTGCTTCAGCTGATCATACGTCTTTGTGGCTGCAGCAGCTTCATCGCCGCCACTGCGGGCTAGGAAATCATCAAATAGATCTTCTGCCTCTTTGCCTCGCGCTTCAGTAATTGCGCCCTCTTTTACACCGTTAATTATGCACTCTCGCAGGCTCATCAGACGCAATCCTTCAGTCTATTTAGCATTGATTTGTCGCTCTCAATTTCTTCAAACAAGCTCCTGGCGGTTACACGCTCAACCTCGCCGTCAACCACTCGGCCAGTTGGAACCATAGCCTCGAGCAAAGTATTTTGAGCGCGAACCATGTCCATTGCGCCGCCGCCTTCGTCAAGGAATTGTTCGCCTGACTCGACTATTTCCCTTGCAATTTTCTCATTAGTAGTAGAGGTTTCATCTATGAGATTTTTTTCACTTGAGGGCAGCTTTCCCGCCGTACTACGCAATGACGGCAAGGCGTTTTCCTGGTCTAATACACGGGAATCCTGGGCCGAAATGTCTGCGCGTGAGCTTTTAGCAGATACGCGCACACCAGAGCTTACCGCATCCGAATTTGAAACGCGCCTTGTGGTAGCGGGCATTGATCCTAATACACTGTCGGCAATTTCTGAAAACTCCGAACCCATTTGAGCGCGGGCAGCGGTATATAGTTGCGCTTGTTCTCGATTTGCTGCCTCAATAAGCTCATCACCGCTTAAACGCTCAAGCCGCGCCCTCATTTCCGGATCCGGCAATTCTGCAATTATGGCGGCTGTGTCAAGATCGCCGCGCTCAATTTTATAAAGGCCATGCCCACCTTGCATTTTGCTTGCGTCATACAGATTGCGTTCAATAATTTTTACTTCGCCAATAGTGCCGTCTTTATCGATCACCATTAATTTTTTATCGAAATATGAAGTCCCGTTCGTTGCTTGATATCCCTCATCAATAACGTGATATTTTTTTGCAAGTGACTTAATAAACGCGTCGGCTTCGTCTGGCGTTGATACCGCAATCGTTGCCCGTGATGCGTCGGAAATACGATTTAATTCACCGACGTATTTATCATTAATCTTTGCCTCAACTCGATCTCGCTCTTTAAGCGGCCCCTCAATATAATCAACCTTGTGTTTGCCAGCGGCTTTTTTAACCGCCGTATTCAGTTCCGCGTTAAAAACCTCATTCCGTTGCATGATATCGTCGATAGACGCATATGCCTGGCGCGATTTTAAAATACTAGCAAGGTTTTCAAGCTCCACCCCGCTTAGATCTTGTGCTAGCACTAAGCGCTTTTTCTTCGCGCCTGGTCCCATCTCTACAATCTTTTGCGCGTTCTTTTGCGCGATCTCTGCTGCAACCTCGCGATTTGTGTCAGCGCTTAACTGCGCCGTGATGCTTTCTACAAACTCATCTTCTAAGCGGTCTAAAGCTGCATCGGCCTTTGGCCCGGTAGGAGTAGCAAAGGCGTCTATTTGTTCCGCTGCTGGCCCTGCTGCCAGGCGATCATTTTGCGCTGTAGGCTCGAAAGTGCGGATTGGTGGCTCAACTGATACCCCAGCGAAATCGCCGCGTTCAATTCCTCCTCGGACAAATTCAGCGAAGTCCCGAGCGGCGGGCGCTGCTTTTCCGGTTTCTTTAAATCGTCTAGCGGCTTCGCTGAGAGCGCTCGAGATATCTCCCGTTCTGCTTGAGAGCGTCTGTATGATCTGTTTCGCCTGGCCATTGGTTTCTGCCCTTTGCTTGTTGCTTTCGGTTTCGAGTTTGTTGCCACCCTCGGCAATGGTTTTTTCGTTTCGCACAAGGTTTGCAAACGTGTTTTGATCGCGCTGCAAAATTTTCAATGCCTCATCAAGCACCTTGGCCCGTTCAGCAAACAAACTTTCCAACATGACCTCCTCGCCGAATAGCGAGTCTTGTGTCGTTTTTGTGAATTCCATATCTCGCGCCTGGCGCACTATGGCCTCGGCCTGAGTAATGTTTGCAGGCTCTGTCTTTGCTAGCAGGCGCATGATGGCCATTTGCTTGGCTGCGTCTTTTTCTAGGCGTCCTACCAGCGCGGCATAGGTAGGCTTTACAACGTCATTAACTACTAAGCCAAACGCCTCATCACTTAATTCGACTAAATCGGCTGCCACTCGAACTAGCTGCGATTGTTGTGGTAGCTCGGCTATTGCAGAGGGATTGACGCGCAACACCTTTGCAGCGTCCAGATAGCTGCCTGTGCCCTGTGCTATATTGGTCATAGCCGCAATAGCAGCCGCTTGATCCGGCGAAATCCCATCAGCTTCTCGCAATACAAAGCCATAAAGGTTTACGTCTTGGGCAGGGTCTTTTGATCGTATGCTTTTCGCTAGCCCCAACCGCTGATGACCATCGGCAATAAACTGCCGCCCATTCATAAATTCGTAAATTGTTACAGTGCCCGCCTTGATTGGATCCCATTTTTCCACGCCAGCAAGGCGATCAGTGACACCAAACTCATTGCCGCCCTCTTTAAATTGAAACAGCTTTGCGTCAACTTCGACTTTGTCTAGGTCTATGCGCTGGAGCGTGGTGTTTAATTCATCGAAATGATGAACGCCGGTTTCTTTAACGGGCAACGTAGACGGCGGTAAATCAACTTGATTGGTATTATTGAGGTGTGCATCAAGCGCGGCATTCATTCTTTGTTCGTGTTCTGCTACAGCGGCAAAATCTTGATCGTCGCGAAATGGATTGCTTTCCACAATATCGGCCTCGCGCTCGAGTAACTGGGCCGCGCTTTTTATTTCTGGATTAAATTGTACTCCCGAGTCCTCAAGCGATTTTTGCATGTTAAACAAATCCCGAGAACTTGCCCGCCGCAAAACTTCATCAACGGCTGCCATGTCTGCGCCGTTAATAGCCTTATTTAGTGCGCGCCCAAACGCTGCGCTCGGGGCAAACCGCCGCATCCCGGCATCGGTGGCTGCACCGCCTACCCGACGCAAACCTCTTGCCGTTCCTTGCACTCCGACGCGCAACCCAAACGCCGCAAGCGCAGCACCGCCAACACTCTTTAAGGCTGTGTCAGTTGTATATTCGAGGCCATGTTTTTCTCTAAAATATTTTATTGCCGGCTGCCGTGATCCAACGGCCATAGCCGCTGCAGCGCTGTCCATTAGTCCCGCTTTAACTAATGCTTTAAAACCCCAACCCGCTCTTTTTCCTATCAGCCAAAAAACGCCTTCTTGGGGGGCGTAAACCACCTGTGCAACATCTTCAACTACTTCACCTATTACTTCACCTAACAAACCTAAATTTGTTTGCCGCCCTGTAGTGTCGAAATAGTGCGCTTCAGTTCTCTTTGCAATCTTTGGTATGTTTTCAATAATCTGCTCCCAGGTGGGAACGTTGTTATTCCTATCGTGCAAAAACTTTAGCGTCTCTTGCAGCCCTTGGTATTCAATATTTTCGCTTGAATTGTAGTAAACGCCATCCTCACCCCTTGTAAATTTTTCCTCTCTATTAAAAAACCTTGGCACTCGTTTGCCGGTACTCTCTTCATACTCTTTTACATAAGGCGCTATCTGCCTCGTTATGTTCATTAATTCCATGCTTGGCGCTTGCGTAAGCGCCACCCGGTCCTGGGCTATTCTGTAATTTTGTAGATAGCCGGTTTCTGGGCCAGTGATGGGCCTGAAATCAGTTCTTTTGAGATCGCTCTCAAGCGGCGTTAAAAATGTCATCGGAGGTCAAGAACGTATGGTTCGCCGCGTTCATTGACTACGGTAATTTCACGAACCTTTATGAAATAGCGCCCGTCTAGATACGGCATCAGGGTAGCGTTTCGGACATCTTCAATCTGCATCGGCTTCATTCCTGTGCTTGTCTCATAGACAGGAAACGCGCCCGGCAAATCATCAGGATCACCTATAGACGCAGCCCCTGCCAAGCCGACATCTTCGGGCTGCAGATTTTTCATTCTTTCGTTTAGGGAGTCTTTTTCTCTCGGCATGTTACTAGGCAAAATTACGACTTGGCCGTCCCCCGTTTCAAGAAAACCTCCGTATTCCACGCCATCTATCACTGAGCCACCCACTAGCTCATTTTGAATTTTTCTTAATGTAGACCCAGGAGACAGATCTGCGGCGGCTCCACGGGCTATTGCTATTTTTACCGATGCGGCGAAAACTGCCTCTCCGTTTGTGCGACGCACCCCAGTAAATGCTTTGGCGTGTGTATCGTCATAGCCTGTTTTTATTTGGGGTATATTATCGAGCCCCGCTCCTTGGTTTTGAGCTGCGCGGCCTGCTAGATATTCTTTAGTGAGATCATGGTTATCCAATGACGCCACAACTGCAAGCTCTCGCGAGTCCTTGCCTATATCCAGATGGGCAAGGATATCAGGGGCCCGGTGAAAGCCGGCGGCTAATGTAATGTTCTGTAATGCTTGCGCCTGACGATCAACATCATTTAGATCTGTACTTTTGAATAACGGCTTTAGACTGTCTCCCAGCTGTTTGCCGACATATGTAACAGGAACACCATTAAACGATTGAACCTCTCCAGCTTCGTCAAAATGCTGCCGCAATGAATCCACGCTAGTGATATCCACACGCGGCGGCTGTTCACCCTTTTGCCTATACTTAAACCCAACGGGATCCTGTCGGACTTCTTTCCCTATTGCGCCTTCAAGTTTGCCAAGTGTTTTCTGTAATTTTAATTTCTCCGGCAGTGTAGTTTTGTTTTCTTTCCTATCTTTGTTTATGCCTGCTTTTATATTATTCAAAGCAAGTTTAATTGCCGGAAGCCCGAGCTTTGTTAGCTCCTGCACCGTCTCCTGCCTTGATAATAATTGCTGAACACTGAGAGCGAGTGAAGAATCACCCAGGCGTCTAGCGCTCTCTCTTAACTGAACAATATCGTCTGTACCAAGAGAGCCGCCATTGTCCAAAATATCACCCGCTAGGGTTACTTGTTTTTTTACACCCGCTACGGCTCTACGTTGCGAAACTCCTTCGTTATTTATTCTAACGTTGACGCTTCTAATATGTGATTGAATTTGATTTGTGGTTAATCCTTTAGCCAGGCCAGCGCCTTTACGAGCATCAGCTTTAAACTTTTTTAAATACTGCGGTAGCGTTCCTTTCTCTTGAGCGCGTTCCATGTTGTTAAACACACGGGATTTATAAAAAGAGTCACTAAGTTGTATAAGGCTCCTTTGTATTTTGACCGGATCAGTGCCAAACAATTTTAAGTTTTCGGTTAGATCTTCTCGCAGCTTCGTATGGTCTTTTTCTTTAGTTGCCGAATTGCCGGATCCTAGTCTGGCCGCTTGTTCGACGTAACTGTCAAACAAACTCACCGCTTTGCCGTCTAATATTTTTTGCTGTTCTTTTAGATAGTCGTCGCTGCGGTCTAAAAATATGCCGCGACCTAAACCGGAAAGTCTCGCTTGTAGCTTTTCAGCTGCTACAGAGTCTAGGTAATTTAATGAGCTACCATAGCCATCAATTACGGATTGTATTTGACTTTGCAAAACATCCGGCGGAGTCTTGTTTTTCTTTGCGTCTAAATGCAGCTTGCTAAATGTTTCCCGGGCTTCTGCCTCAATCTGCACAGAACCAACCTGGACCGCCGAAGCATACGCAGCCTTATCGAAAGTTGTTATAGGCGTACTGCCGCGCATTGATTTTAAAGTTTCTTGCGGGGCTTCGGCACCAGCTTGAGCGCCGGCAAACTGCATTGATTCATCGTATTTGCGTAATGCAAAATTCGTGACGCGGGCCGCTGCCTCCTTGGTTTGATTTGCCCCTCGGATTGCTTCTCGAGTTGCGGCAAAATCAATATTGGAAGGCGCAGCAATGTTGGCGTTTGTAATTAGCTGGCGCTTGTATGTTGGATAAGTAGCCATTTTAAACTACCCCAAAATTATAGCCGCCCTGCCCGGCGCTTACTGGCACGCCTGTCGTGGGGCCGGCTAACGAATTTGCGCCACCGAAACCGCTCATTCCCATCATGGCTGCGCTTTGCGCGATTTGCATGAATGCCGACGCATAGGCGCTAGACTTTGCCTGTCCTGCGGCTAGTCCGTAGATAGAGGCCTGGCGCTCGGCGCTCTTCTGCATAATCACCATATTATCTTCAGCGATCAGACGGTTGGTTTTTGTGGTAGAGAAGTCCTCAAAGCCTTCCTTGAGATTGACGGTCATTAGATTGCCAGTGGATCCAGCGAAGGGATTTATGGCATTTGCCGAGCCACGGGCATTGATTGTCGCTCCGGTTCGCCGCATCTGGTCAAGCACTTGCAGGCCTTTTTCCCTATGCTGCAAGGCCTCTTGCCGCGCTTTGAGAACCTGAGATCTTGCCTGTGCGCGAGTTTGGTCAGCCTGTGCGCCGTACATGGCGGATTGAAGATGCCCGGCCCGTATTGTGCTGGCAGCGCCCGCAGCAGTGCTTCCAGCGCCAACAAGCATCAAAATGGTTGATGTTTCTATTCCACTCATTGGCCCACGCTCACTTTATAATCCAGGGCCAGCAGCGTCAGATCCAGAGGCACAGTCTGGCCCACTGTTATTGCGCCCTCATCTGTAAAGCCAAGCAATGGCCCGACCTTTTTCACCCCGGTGAATTTCGATACAGAACTGTCCAGCACATCCTCCCCAAACTGCCGAAACGCTACTAGCTGGCCGTTCACACTCATCGCCTGGCTTTGAAAAACTTCAGCATTGACCTCGAGGATCCGTTTCTTAAAACCCTTCAGATTTCCAGATTGCAGGCGCGGCTCGCAGGGCATTGTCTTGACAGTAATCGCAAAAGGAATACCGATTTCAAAATTGCTGGCCGACGCACGATCAAATGTGATCGATCCGCTAGCAACGGTTTTTTGAGATTGTACATTGCCATCAACGATTACATCGACGGCTACACCCTCGAGGTGCGTTGCTGCGCCCGTTGAGGCGACAGACGCTGAATAGACGGCACTGTCGGTGTGCAGCGTGTTGTCAAAGACCTCGACATAGTAAACGTCTGCGGAATTAACGGTTCGCTTGACCACCGTGTACACCGTATCAACGTCAACTCCAACGGATTGAAACTGCCCGGTCGTTGTCAGGCTGCTCGGTGCCACAACTTGTTGCGACCGCAATAGACTGAAGCATGTCATCGTGCCATCACCGCCGTTTACGATGAATAATCTGTCGGCTTCTTCCGTGCTTGTTGCTCGGCGGATTGCCATATCAATCGGCGTTTTTAATAAGTGACCACTTAGCATTGAGACGGCTGCGGTCGTGTAACTCAGTTCCGCGTCCGTAAAGACCATTTCGTTTAATGTCTTGCCAAGGCGCTGCACATATATTGTGCCTGAATCAAGGCCAACTACAGGGACGCCGGATTTGGTGCCGTTTCGAGTTCCCGATTTTACCGCAAGGTTTGATGGTGTGATTGGGTCAAGTGCGCTTTGCGGAATGAAGAACTCGCCTGCGGTTGTGAAAATCTGCAAGTCACGACCGGCGAAAATGTCGACGATTTGATTAAGGCTAGCGGTAGTGATCGACGCGATTAGCGCCTGGTCGTCTAACCCTTCGCCAAGCTCAAAATCGAAAAAGTTGTTTACTACAGAGCCCCAAAATGTTGTGGGCAATCCTTTGCTGCCCGCGAAAAACAGCCTGCCTTCGTGAAAGGTGGTGCTTACTGGATAGCCCCGGTCACTGCTCCAGGCGTCTTCATAGCCCAGTTCGAGCTCCCAGTTGCCATTGGTTATGGCGGTGGTATCAAACAGCCCGATTTCAGCGAAGCATCTAACAACGGTTGCACTGTCAACCGCGATAATCCTCAAACGCCCAAAGGAGTCGTTTACATTGATGTATTGATCCACATGGCTATCAATTTTGAAGGTGCTGGTCGCATCCGGCTGCGTATCCCAAGCAACACTTACCGTGGCCACTTTGCTGGATCCAACATAGTCGCTGATGATGCGCTTTTGCCCGCTGCCCGTGCCGCCGGTTATGCGGATTGTGCTGCCGTTATAGATGTCGTTTGTGGCGCTTGCGCCCGAGTGAAGTGTAATTGTCGCAGACGCACCGGCTTGCGCGGTGTTTGTTTCGCCGCTATGGAAGATTGACGCGCTGGCCGTCACCTTGATCGTGTTGACCGCCGCGTCCGGGGTAATGTCTGCCGCCGGATTTGTCGTGTTTAAGGTAAACGCATGTTTAGGCGGATTGGTAAAACTTAGCGTTGAGATTGTCCATTTATCATGGTCAGTGCCGCGCACAATTTTTTGCGGCGGCAGATCCTCATGCACCAGGATCATGGTGTCGGCACTCTGTGCGTAACGAATTTTGCTCAACATAGCGCCGGTGATTGAAGTCGCCGCTATGAAATCGTTTCCGCTGCCATTTATGTTTGTAACTAGCGCTTGATTCCGAAACACATATATGCGGCCTGCGGTCAGGACAAACATATACGAATCAGACGCGCTGAACTCGAAAGGGATTGTACGCACCCCAGATTGCGGGCTAGCGGCGCTCGGCAGCTGATACACAAACTTGAGTCCGTCCCGCCGCTTCACCCCGCCTTGAGGAAGGCAGAACACATTATCAGCCGTTTCGAGCGCGTTATAATATTGCTGCAAATCAATGCGCGACCGCAGCAATGGATCTATTTCTCCGCTCGAAAAATTTGTCTGTATTCTAACGACCCGGCTCACGAAAGCCTCGTACTTATCAGGTCAAAATCTTCAATGGTTTGTGGCGGCTTTGCCCCGCCGTCAATTTGACAGCATACGCGGAACATACCACCGCGCATGTTTTCGCTTGGATTTCCGCAGGCCTGTAGCTGATAATATTGTGCCTTGCTAATCTGATCAGTGACGGTTTCAGCAATGTGCCAGGCCATCCAGTATTTTAAAAGCTGCACAAAGTAAGAGGGCATCACTCCCTCGGAGACGTTAGCCTGATAGTCAACATGGACTTCGGTAAAATTTGTAAGCACGTTGCGCTCGTAAATTTCCCAACCATCGGCCACAGGCCGAGAGCCTGCCGCGCTGCTGGTGAAAAGCGCAACTACACCTGATCCGATATTATCCGCTGGCAACGCATATGCGTGTTCCCATTCACTGGCGGGTGCGTCAGATAAACGTGCCAACTGGGTTTTTTTCTGCGAAAAGCCCCAGGGGTACATAACTGTTAATGTTGATTTGATGTCGTCATAAAGGCGGTCGCAAATCTGTGCCGCGTCCGAACCTTCTGAAAATGAAGAGAGGGGGCTTGCCCCCAACATGATTAGCGCATCGCTGCATATTGATAGCTTGGTGTCGCCGGTGGCCATTAGCCCCCCCAAAAAAAGAGTGCGGGGAGCCCGAAAGCCCCCCGCGAAAATGCTAGTCGGAGTCGCTCACGGCCCCGATGGTTGTGCCGTCAGACACATCGACAACGCCAGAAGCGTTACTAACGACAATGTGCATCGTAACTGTTCTGGTTCCGCCGGTAGCGCCGTGGACAATTATCATGTCTCCAACATCTACCTCGTCGGATACACTGTTGAAGTACCCCGCCGCATCGATGGCGGTGTGAGCATCCGTGCTGGTATAGATGAAGAGTTGCGGTAGAGAGCCACGGGTTGATTGACCCCCATAGCTCCCAAATCCTGATCTTGCAAAAGCCATTTTCTAAGCCTCTCTGCAGGTTATTTTGACAATGCCGCCGGACGAACCATCATCGATGGCAATCGCGCCCGCCGAGAACATTGAACTGACCAAGAACGAGGTTTTTTCTGGAATGTAATTAACCTCACTTTTTTGGTTCATGCTGACGCCCATTCCTAACGCAGATTTATGAAACGCATAGCAACTACGATCATTAGAGCCGTCTTTAGTAAGGCCGCCCTCATCTCGGTCACCGATGATTACTATTTGCATTCCCAAAAACTTCGAGATCGTTCCGTCAACTAGAGCTTTGACCTCGTTGAACTCGGAGCTTTGCGTTTCAGTCTGCCCGATTAAAGCCGACAGGTTGTTCGCGTGAATCAGCAAACATCGATCTTGCGGTGGCACGTTGTTCGCATCCAAGGACTTTTTAGCGGCCCTTATCTTGCCAACATTTAGATCCGCCGCCGAGCCACTGGACCCATCGTTCTGGACCGTGTTTGCCACGGCGATAGACGTTGCAGCATCAAGAGCATCGATTGCCACTTGATCCATGCGTCGTCCGATGGCGTTGCCAACGGCTTCGACCAACTCACGACGATCATCGAAATTAACGTGAGATTGCTCGAAAATATCCGAATATTCGGCTGCAATGAAATCAGTCATAGTTGCCGTCGCTTGGCTGTAGGTCAGCGACATGGGGGTTACGTCGGCCTTGGGTGTGCGAACCGTTGCAACGCCCTTGGTAAGTTTTGGAAACTTCACAGTGTTTCCTGAGACTGCCGACTTTTCACGGATTAGACCGGCAAGCGCCCGCGAGGCCTGGTAAGCCTGCTTCACTTCTTGGTCGAAAATCGTTGTGAAAGCCGGGGAGATGGTAGCTGTCATTTTCAATAACTCCGCAGTTTCATTGGATTAAATTAAAATCTGCGGTTGTCCATACGGGCCGCCAAAGACGGTTGATCGGCCAGACGGTTATCGATCAAAATTACAGCTACCAGAAGGTGCGTTAGGTGTCAAGAAGGTACTTGTTCCCCATGCATGGCGTAAACCATCTTTTCAACGCGGTTTGTGAAAGCCGGATCACTGCCATAGCGCTCGTCCGACATCATCGACTGTATATCTTCCAGTGTTGTCGGCTCGGCATCGGTTTGGATTTCTTGCGAACTTGGGATTGTCGGCTCGTTATAAGCGCGGCGGATCTTGTTTAGAGCAGAAACAAATGCCGCAGACTTTGACGCCTCGCCAACGGCCTCGACTTCACTGTCACTTAAAACGCCACTACTTGCAAACTTACCAACCCAGGCCTCCACAGATTTTATTGTGCTATCGGCGTTGCGCCCGAGCTTGTTCATTTCGACAGCGCGGTCGGTTTCGATTTGCTCGGACTGTGCCTGCTGAAGCTCAACGTACCATTTTGTTAGAGTATCAAATTGGCCCTGGCTTAATTGTTCCGACTTGGCCAAATCCAGAAACTCAGACAACGCCGGGTCTTCCTGATCCAGGCTTTCAAGGGCTCCCATATCGTATTCCTTGGGAACCTTATGACTGCCTTCAGCCATTTTTTTACGCAGGTCTTTATAGCTTTGACCCAATTTTTCAACATCTGTTTCGCCTTTCTCCTCATTCCAAAATTGTTCCTCGAGCCATTCCGGCCTTTCAGCCTTTTGCTCTTCGACCGGCTCGTCAACCGTGACCTCGTTCTGATCTACCAAGTGAGCCGGCGTTTCTTCCTTGGCGGCCTCTGGCTCGGTGCTAATGTTGATTAAGCTATCGCTTGTCTGTTCTGCCGGCTCTTCAACTGACGCAGCTAGTTCACTCATAGTTTTCTCGCTCTCTTTATTCGTCGTTCGATTTCACGGACCAAGCTATTTTGGCCTTCCCTTGCAAAGCCGTGGCTTGCGTCTTCGCCGGGATACCACGTTGGTTGCTCGATGGTTTGCATTCGCAAATGGCGTAGGACTTTTTGGCCGGCCTCACTTGCGAACGCCCGCAAATACATTTTATCGAGTTCATCTATTTCCTCGTAGCTCGGCTCATCGAGCCCATTAGCTTTAGCGTTCATTTCTTCTTAAATCCGCGTTTCATGTTGGAATAAGATTTTTTGCTAATTGTGCTTTTGCTTTTCGGCCTCGATGTGATTGCCTTCCGGCGGGCGTTGATATTTGCGTACAATCCTTTTTTACCTGGCATGGTTAACCTTTCGATTTGTTATGATTTTTCACGCTGCCACGCTGGGCTCTTCGCCACCTTCACCCTCCTGGGCCATTGCTTGCTCGGCCATCTGCTGCATCTGAGCCGCCATCATCTCGCGCTCTTCCGTGGAGTTCAAAATACTTGCGGGGATACCCAAGCGATCAGCAACGAAATCAAGTGTGCGCTCCTGGTTCAGAGCCATTGCGCCAGCTGGCCCCATTTGCGCGGCAAGCTGCATGTACTGCATCACAGCCTGCAACTCTTCGCTGTTTTGGGCCCTAGCCAATGGCGACACGGGAACTATTTTGACCTCTTGCCCGTTAATCCGCAGCGGCATGTCGATTAGGTTTTGCTGGTCCATCACAAACAGAATGCGCGACACGATGGGCAGCATTGCCTCTGTGATTAACCGCCCAAATGCTGCGCCCATATTTTGCGCTAGCTCGGACATGCGGGCGGAAACTTCCAGGGCGCTGCGGGCAGACATATTATCCGGCGGCAATGTGTCGTCGAGCAACATGCGCTTAATCGCAACTTGCAGATCATTGATTACAAGCTGCGCCACATCGAAATTACCCCCGCGTTGCAAAGGACGCAGACTCTCGCCTTGCGGCCCGCCATTCCTGGCAACGGGGATGATCGAGCCTGGCTGAATGCGAACAGTCTGCGGATTGAGTACTCCGTCGTCCGCTGCGGTGTAGACGCCACTAATTGCAAGGCTGGCATTTTGTAGTAGCAGGCGCTTGGTGGCGTTAATGGTTTTTATGTCGGCTAATGCACTGATTAAAGGACCTCGTCCCAGACTCTCCCCGGCGCACACCATGTACCTGGAAATTATCCACGGGCTGCTCGTCGTCTCGCGATAGACAAGTTCATGTTCTTCCTCGCGATGTATGAGGTGATAACAGAAGAAATCGCCTTCGGCCATGTACACAGTTGCTTCGAGCAACTCGATCTCTTCGGTGGGTGTATCCTCGACAATCTCTTTCAGCTTGTCGCTCATCTTCACATCCGGCCATTGCTGCTCGATGGCTTCCGCCTTGATGCGCAACCGGCGATACACATTATCGACCTTTCCGTTTGCGCCTGCTTCCAGCGCAACTAAGAACTGTGGCACTGCCTCAAACCGCACAGGCGTATCAGCGTCGCCTGGCTGTATGAGCATTACAGCTGTACCGAC
>Ga0110931_1000291_pt1 | contig 19481 bp, 7 predicted proteins | sample 4_EtaG_FD_79333 | JGI IMG/M metagenome (GOLD analysis project Ga0110931, IMG submission 79333) | Marine viral communities from the Subarctic Pacific Ocean - 4_ETSP_OMZ_AT15127 metaG (version 2) (version 2) | ecosystem: Environmental > Aquatic > Marine > Oceanic | place: Pacific Ocean | collected... | reverse complement strand
GCTTTGCGTACCGGACGCGGTATCGACTCGCTCATGGGTGCCGCTCTGGACCCGCGTATTCAGGAAATGCAGGAGATTATGGAGGCTCACCTTCCATATCTGAACGAAGCGATCTTCGCCACTTACGACGGATATTTCGGTAACCAAAAGTTTGCGATGTTTACCGGCTATGCGGGTGATTCTTCACAGGTGGAGTTCACTCCAAGTGAACATTTTGAAACCTACGACAACGTGGTTTCGCATTCGATTCCCGGTGCGGACATTCAAGCGACCACTATCCAGTTGGGGCAGTTGCTTGGAATGAAGGGCATCAGTCTACGTACCTTCCGTACCAAGCATCCCTATATTGACGATGCTGAAGCGGAGGGGCGTAGGGTAGATGAAGAGCAGTTGGAGGAAGCGGTGTTGGCTTCGATCCAGCAGCAGGCTCTGTCCGGTCAGTTGCCGGTGGTGTATGTCGCTAAGATTGAGAAGCACCGCAAGAAGGGCTTGGATATCTTTGGCGCGATTGAGAAGGCTGATGAGGAGATCCGCAAGGAGCAGGCTGCTATGGCCCCGGCTCCTGAAGAGGGCCAGATGATGGCCCCTGAGCAGGCTCTTGGTTTGGCTGGTGGTCCTGAGGCTGCGGTTCAGCAGGGAGCGCCACCACCGGGGCCGTCTGGCGAATTTTCTCCAGAATCGGCTCAACAGTTGGTTAGTGCTTTGAGGACGCAGTAATGCCTCGCGCTAAGAAAACTCTAAAGCCTGAAAGTACTGCTATGGAAGCAGGCGCTTCCTATGGGGAAGTTGGCGAGAATATTCAGGCGCAAGATTCTGAGATGGGTATTCCGTTGCCCGATAATAGGACATCCGATATTCCAACACCGCCAGATCCTCAAGAGCAGATGCCTGCTTTGCCGTTGGATGCCGCGCGTGGATTTCCGAATACGGTTACACCTTTGACTGCTCCCGGTCGGGGAATGAAGAAAATGAACAAGCCACTGGTAATTGATAATCAGATGCGTGCAGCGTCCTTGTTGCGGAGGTGGGCTGAAGCGAGTGATGATCCTTCTATTCGGGCTGCCGCTTCTCAGTTGAGGAACTTCAATGGCTAGATGGTCACCTGCTCGGACTACCCAGCAATGGAATCCGCAGGACGAGGTAGACGATCTCAATAACGAATTTTATAGCACCCGTATGGGGATGCTACTTGATTCGGGTGCTGGCCGGTATTTCAAGCAGATGCTAGTAGTTTGGTTGAGTTGGCGCAAAGCCCGCTATCTGAGAATGACATGCTGGAAACTTTGGTCATGGCAAATGATCAGGTTCGTATGAATCAGTTGAAGCAGTCGTTTGAGAATATGCCAAAGCAGATGCAGGAGCCGCAATTCCTGTTGCTGCCGAAGAACATGCAGGATCTTTTGGTTGGTTCTGGTTACGAAATTCCAAGTGACAAGAAGAAGGGTTTGTTTGAACGTATAACTACTTGGGACTGGCCCTTGCTTCCTGAAGAGCATCTGATTTCTAAATTGGGTGGTGGTCGTACCGTCGCTGGTGGCTTGGTAACTGCCGGATTGGCTGTTCCGAGAGCGGTGGGATTTGGTCTTGGTAAAGTAGTTGGGACCGGCTGGGAAGGTTTGATGAAATTCAGCCGCTTTGCCCTGCATCTTCAAAGAAGCGGAGCATGGTTGGCGGAAGATTCCCAATGGGGGAACTTCTATAACCCGAAGCGTTGGTGGAAGTCTTGGCAAGAAACGGAAATTGAATCAAATTCGTACAGTAGGCCTGCGATGGATGAGGCTACTGATCTTATTGGTTCCGAGAATGCCAGATTGCTGGGAATGTATTTGTCAAGTCCGCAGCGACTCTACGATTACTTTGAAGGGGTGGCTGAGAGTACCGGCAATGTCGCTGGTGTGATGAACCAGTACATTGAGTTTGAGAAGAAGATCTCTACTCCCAACTTTGTTGAAGCCCGTCAGATTCTAAATGGAAACCGGTTGGATGCCTTCAACTATTCGATTCGTTTCTATAACAAAAATAACTTGTTTCTACCTGATGCAAGTCCTGATTCGGCATATGGCAAGGCAGTCGGCATTACGGGTTCTTTGGCTACCGAGATTCTTCTAGATCCACTCACATATGCGGGTGGAGCGTATACGAAGATTATTCGACCAGCCCGTGCTGGAATTAGGGGGTCTGCTAGAAGTTTCGATCAGGTCGCCTTTTGGGAGAAACTTCGGGCCATCCAACGTGAATCAGACAATATCAAGAATTTCACTGGTCGAATTGATGATTCACAGGTTCATGCTTGGCTAAATGAAACAAGTCGTCCTCTTGTGGGTGGAGGGTTTTTGCGAGGACGATTCAGGGTACCGAATCTTGAACGGTTGAAGTATCTGAATCGTAATCTTTGGAATCAGGCGAAGTCTCAGAATCGTATGGCTGATCGAATCAACCGTGCGTTCAAGGACTACGATTCGATTCTGGATGAAGTTGCGAAGATCGATCAAGATCCTTCTTTAACCGGTGCTGCACGAGAAGAAGCCATTGATGCGGTCCATAGACGGTATGGCAATCCTTTGGCTGATTTGTCTAGAGACTGGCCGTCGCTAGATCCGATCATTGGAGATATGCGGCGGTTCCATTTGAACCAACGCAAGATGCTTTGGGTTCGGCGCGGACAAGATCCCTCAGAGGTGTCAACCGATCTTGCAAATCGGCTCATAGTTCTTGATGACGAATTGGCTGCTGCACGAGCGATGGATAAAGACTTTCAAGATTGGGAGATGATTAGGAGAAAGGAAGCCGAACGAGATGAGATCATAAAGAAGATAGGGGATCGTAGACTTCCGTTTGCGAAACTTTGGACTGACGATATTCAGCCGGGTACCGTATATGTCGGTCCCAATGAAGCCGGTGAATTTGTTGACTTTGTTGTACCGGCAGATCGGATTATTCCTGAAGAACATTTCATAACCGACATGACACTGAGTACCCCCAGAGGGTATGACTATTTTCTCGCTAGTGAAGTTGGGCAGGTCGGTTTGGCGACAAAGGCTGGCGGGACCGGCCCCGAAGCCATGTTCATTCCTCGTATAAGTGCTTTTGGTGCCCAATGGGTCAAGCGCAAGAAGTTTATGGACGAAATTCTAGACTTCGGTTTGCCGCAACACGCCGTGGTGGCAGGCATGGCCCGCATGGTGGGTGATTTTGCCGCTGAACAGAGTCGGCAAATGATCGCTCTGCTAAATGAGGCTGGAGTTGTAAACGATCTTGGCAAGCAGTTGGAACCGCATGAGATCAGGGCGATTCTAACTGCGGGTCTGGATGATGTTGAAACCATGTCAGCAGCAAGACAAGCGGAGGCTGCCAAACACGGACTTACCGGTGAGAAGTTCTACGAGTTTGAGGAACTGATTCAAGAACTTCATTCGGAAGCGGGACGTTTGGTTCTTGAAAGTGGAGAAATGTCCGACCTGCTCCAATGGTATCAGGATGCCGGATTCCAGTTTGCCGACGATGGCGTTACTATCGATCAGGCTGCACGACAGGTTCCTTTCGCGGGTATGGGGCGAGCGGCTAGAAACTATTACGATAATCGCTTCCATGCAGCCAGTACGGCAAATGGTGAAGTAAGGGCGTTGGAGCGGACTGGGCTTATCACGAAGTCTGTTGCTGTCGCCGCATCGTATTATCCGGCGAAGTGGGCGAAAAAACTTACATCGTATGTGCCGAGACAGCAATACTTGGATGTCCTTGGTGATGATGCCATTAGGGAATTCAAAGCATTGGTGGATATGGGTTCTTTGGCCCATATGCCTCGTCAACAGATCGATAATCTCTTAGAGGTCTTCATTCATGGAAATGAAAACCAGCGTTGGATAGTACAAACAGAATTCTTGTTGGATTTCTTAGGTCGTTCCGGTGCGCTACTCATGGGTGGGGCAGAGGTACAGCAGTATTTCAGCAGGTTCATCAGACACGCGGGCGCTAAGTATGGTTTGATAACCGGATCTGATGATGTCGGCTTGTACGGCGTTTCTGTAAAGCGTGCCGTTATCGGCGGGCAGGCCGGTATGGCTCAGATGTCACGGGCAAACATCATTCCCAATTATGCCCAGTTGGCGGTATTGGCTAAACACTTGAGTTTCTACCGGCGTATCGGTTGGGGTGCGCCCTTGGCCTTTGTAGACAAGATGTTTGCTCGTATTTGGCGACCGATGGTTCTCATGCGGCTCGGCTATGTCGCCCGTAATGGTGGCGAAGAGTTGTTGTCGTGGACGTTGAGAGAAGGACCGAAGGGATATGTGGATGCGAAAAGTGCCCGTAGTGCGATAGAGCAGCGTGTTGCTTATGATGCGTATGGGCGGAAGATCCAGATAGATCCCAAAGATCCGAAGCATAAGGAACTTCTCAAAGAAGACGAGTTGTTGAATTTGCAGATGGAACAGTCTTTGTTGTTCCGTCCGTTTACCGGCTTCATGCGGTTTGTCAATGAACTTGGTGGTTGGGGAGACATGGCTATCACGACCAAGGCATTGCAGCGTGCTGCCGTAGATACTGGTGTGAAATGGACTTTCTTGGAGCCGGATCAAATGATCGGGCTTTTCCAAGATGCGCGCCATTCGCTGATACAGGAAATGTCTTCAAGGCCACTCAGTAATATAGGCCGACAAATGCTGGTGTGGGGGCACGGTGCTTCTAATCGTTATGCCCGGTTTATTTCACGACGAGCAGAAGCGTTGGGTATTCCGAAGCGTAGTGATCTTGCACGCAAGTATCTAGAAAAGTTTGACCCTGATCACGAATTACGGGTCGAACTTGCGACGATTATGATGTCGCAGCCGACGATGCTTGATGAGCAGATGAAGTCAATTGTTGGCGGATACGACACGTTCCTTCATTTCGATAAGACTGGATTGGATCAGTTGATGCGAGCCAATCGTGGTGTGGGGGCCACGATGGATCGAATAATGAGACTGCCGTTGGACTATACAAAGACTGATTTGCGTATGGTCCGACATTTGGATGGAATGAATTCCAATGACTATTCGATTGTGATTTCTCAGAATCTATCTCTGCGTTCTGACGATCCCGCTAGTCAGGCTGCCGTTCAGGAATTGATACATTATGTTTCTCCGATCCGAGAGCAGCAGTTGTTGGAGACTGGTGCCGCAGATCGTTTGGTCGATACGATGCATCCGGTCAAACAGAGACAATTCAGGGGTCATCCCGGTAGGCCAGAGGAAACAGTTCCGGCTAGTCCCGGCGAGCAGATGCCGATCAGTGAACAAGGCATCATGGAGATGCCGATCTCTACTGCCTACTTGGCGGACGAAGGTGAACCTCTGACAATCGCCATCGGAAGTCTCATGGAAAACGAGATCCGACACATAGTCGATACGGAGTTTCCGCGTGCAAGAACAAAGGAAGCGAAAGCGGAAGCCCGACGAAAGTTTCTTGAATCTCTTCAGACTGCCATATTCCAAGCAATAGAAACATTGCCGGATGGTTCCATTGTGCGTGTCCGTAGCGGCGATTGGGCCGAAGACACGGTAAAGGCTGCTGTTGGGAATATGAAAGCAATGGGCAGAACTGTCCATCTGGAAACCTATGCCATTCCTCCCACCGGGCCTTATTCATATGCTGTAACTAACCGCGCTGGACACATGCGTAATGAACGACTGGTAGACGGCATCGTTGATCCCGATCATCCCGAAAAGGCTGTACGTGCTGATGCGGTTTGGAGTTTCTATGAGACTGAGTTGTTCGGTCAAACCGTGCAGGCGTTGGATGCGAATTTGCAGGCTCCTGCTGTAGCGAGTACAAGAAAGTTGTTGCAAATTCTCAACAAGCCAGCAGGTACCGAGGCTTCGTTTGCTGCGACTGTTGGAAGACTTGCTGAGGTTATAAACCCAACTTCACAGAAGGATGGTGTTGCTCGTGTGCCGAAGGTGGGTGACACGGTTGCTTTGCGTATCCCTCAACGAGCGAGCGGCAATGTCTTTGAAGTAGACCCAACTGCGGATGCTGGTGGTGCGACAACTGCTGCTGGCCGTGCGGCTGAGGAAGAGTTGCCGACATCCGTGAGTCGTCCATATACCGAAGTCGGTGGTACTCGTGATTCAATGTCGGATCGCGTTGCTGTTGTTGAGGTAACTGGTGTCACCATTTATGACTCAACAGATCCACGGATTAATTCGATTGATACAAGAGGAAATAGAGATAAGTTCATCTTTGATCGTAATGGTGCTGAAGTAATTGCCCGAGTGAAACGGTCAGGACTAACTAGCGAAGGTACGCGAGGTGGCAGGCAAGCAGAAATGCCTGAAGGCTTGGGTCAGAAGCCTGACGAACTCGCTGTTCCTCCTTCTGCACCTCCTTTGGATAATTTGAACAAGGACTTTCTCTGGAAGACTGGCGCAACGCATTCTCGCATGAATACGAAGACCCGCTATTTGTCTACAGAAGATGCGAACAAGATTGTCGTTATCGAATACAAGTTGAGAGAGCCAGATGTTGCTGCTGGAAGAACCAAGCCCGGTCGTGAAGTTGAGGTTCCCGGCGAGATCGATCCCGAAACTGGAAAGACGCTGAAGGCACCGGGACCGGACATGCCGATGGGTGGCAGCCTTTCTGGTCTTCTATCTACTGCACAGCAACGGCGTGTCCGTATCGATTATCAGGCAGCCTTTGGTGATCCGGCGGTAGTGCCTACTGCGGTGAAGCAGTCGGGTCGTTATCGCAGAACTAGAGATGGGTTTGCTTCAAGGGGTCATACGGTTGAGGAAACCGTTGAGGGCGATCAGACTGTCCTGCGGGTTTACAGGAAGGGTACGGCGACAGGGGCCGAGTACATTCCGGCTGAACCAGCCGTTGAACCCATGTCTGCTTCTGCGACGGTTTTGGCGCTCTTTCAGGATAATGCGTATTTTCCTGCGGCTGCCCGCGAGAAACTTCTACGGGCCTACAACATGGAGGGTTCGCCGGAAGAGTTGAGTAGTGCGTGGAATCAGGCTGTTGATGAGGCGTTGGATTTGGTTCCGCCCCAGTATCGTGATATTTGGGAGGATGTGTTGCGTCCGCGTAAGGGCGGATATCGGCCTCCACCGCCGAGTGGGTTGTTGGGGCCGGATGGTCGTCCGTTGGCTCCGTCTGCCGCTCCTGCTGCCCCTGCTCCCGATGTGCAGCCACCTGTACGTGTATACGGCGGCGAGGGACCGAAACAAGAGAATCTGGTTCTTTCAAACTTCGATACCACTTCATTTGAGTTTCGTGGTCAGGTCTACCCATCCGCCGAACATGCCTATCAGGTCCATAAAAGTAAGACGGTTGAACTCAATGGCAAGCCGATTCTGGAACACATCGAACGTCTAGATCCTCAAGCAGCGAAGAAGTGGGCACAAGGCAAGATTGAGGTAGATAAAGAGTCTTCTCTTCCTCTGATGCGGGAGATTCTTGAGGCGAAGTTTGAACAGGTTCCTGAATTCAGGGAAGCCTTGCTTGCTACTCGTGGACGAAAGATTGTCCATCCTGTAGGAGATACGTTTTGGAAAGAGAAGTTTCCTGAGTTGTTGATGGATCTTCGGGATCGGCATTTGGACGATGCTCCTGCTGCTCCTGCTGCTGCTCCTGCTGCTATTGTTAATGATCTGCCCGTACCAGATGAGTATTTAGGTGACCTCAGTGGTCTGTACGATTATGAAACAGGTGAATTAATAACTGAAAATCCCACTGTTGGTGATCTTGTAGCAAAAGCAGATGAATTGGAAGGAGAGTTTTGGGCCAAGGTCGAACAGGGATTAGAGATTAATACTATAGAAAGCATGAATCCAGACGAGTTTACTGGGGCTTATCAGGCTTTCATGGGTGGCGATGCTGAATATGTTTATACTGGTCTTACGACTGGTGGTGCCCAAAGCATATTTAGGCAACTAGCAAAACAAGGCGAAATCGAAGTCCCTTATATTGTATCTGATAAAGGGTGGGAGGCAGGCGACGATCTGTGGGAAGCCTATGTAGATGATTTTCTAACTCGTTATCCTGACAAAGATCCGATTATCTTTTTGTCGCGGGAATTGGAGGAGTTCCCATCGGGCGGTTACCGTGAAAGTGGCGCACAGTGGTCGCATTTGGACGCTATCGGTCAGTCTGTGCGAGAATGGTTAGAGGGCTACGCTCTGCGGAAAACAGCGATGAAGGTTGCAGACGACGTTCCTGCTCCTACTGCCAAACCATTTGATACCCCCACAGAGGCAGTTACTCCTGCTGGAAATGTCGTCAGAGTAACCTTCCTACCAAAAGCCCCCGGCGCTAAAAATCCGCCCAATGTTGAACATCATCAAGGCGCAATCGATTTGCCGACTGCTTCTGAAATGAGCCAAGAAATTATGGCTCATGGCGGATGGACAGACCATCCGAAACTAAGAGGGGCAACGCCGAGAGTCCATATTCAGGGTGATCCCGGTACCGGGTATTTCTATAGTGGACATCTCTTTGTCAACGATCCCGAAACGGGGCTGACGGTAGTTCATCCGTGGTCACCAGTGCTTCTTGATATTAAGGAACGAGTTGAGGAAATCACTGGTTATCGATTCAATCTTGTTCTTGCACAAAGGTATACGGAGAAAGAGAAACTTGGTTTCCATTATGACAGGAAGCAGCATTATGACAGGGATACTGGGCTGGTAATCGCGCAACCGCATTATCCGCGTGGCGTTTCTGTGCCGGGTGAAGAAGTCGTTGTTTCCGTGAATGTCGGTGATACCCGAACATTCGGGTTTGCTTCAGACTACATCAATGCCAGAGGAAGAGAGCAGATTATCAACCATCCTAATTATTTGGGTGGCGTTGAATTGGGGCATGGCGACATTCTGGTGATGTCGGATGATGTGATGAGGCCGGGTGTGCTGCATAGCATTATTCCGTCGGAGGGTGCGGCTCAGAGTAGACGTATCAATTTGACGTTTAGGCGAGTTGGTGAAGATGTTGAGAGTGCGCCGCGTGATCCAGAGAGGGTGCCTCAAGTTGATGGTGAGGCTGTAAGGCCACCGGACGAAGTGGAATATACAGAAGAGATGGCCCAGCAGGAGGCTTATGAGGAAGAAGTAATGGCTGGGATACCTGAAGAGCATGTAGATGAGTTTGGCGAAGAGATGGACCCGATGGAAAAGGATGCTCTTTTCCGAATGGAAGAAGAAATGCAGTTGGGTCGGGAGGCTGCTCCTGCCGGTCCATCTCCGACACCAGTCACGTTGATTATCTCAGGCGGACAGACTGGCGGAGATCTAGGTGGTCTTCGTGGTGCCGAAACTGCTGGTATCCCAACAGGCGGTGGAGCAACTCAGGGATACCGCATGGAAGGTTCTCCGCATTCGATAGTTGGTCCCGAAATGACACCCTCGGGAGGCTCTAAAGAGACTCAAAGTGCTGCATATACAAAGCGTGCTGAACTCTTGGGAGATCGCTTTGGTTTATCCGAAGGACTTCGTACACATTACATGGCCCGAACGTCAGATAATATTGATAATGCGGATGCAACACTAATCTTCTATCCCAAACAAGGTGACGCCGGAACTGGTGTTACCGAAATGATGGCTGAAGGTAAGAGGGTTGGTTACGCAAAGGGAGGGGGAATTCGGGGATGGGTTGATGTCGATTCTGTTCCTGAAGGCACCGTAACGGGCGAAACATTTGCGATTAAGGGTGAGCCGAAGCCGGTTCTGGTTGTCAATGTCGGAGGCGAGTTCTTCGACAAGCCCACCGAAATCGCCAAAGTCAGAAAATGGCTTGTAGATAACAATGTCGAAACTCTAAATATTGCTGGTAATCGTGCCAGCAAGGGAGGACCGGGGTTTGAGGATGCTGTTGCCGATTTTGTAGCCGAAGTGCTACGTGCCGATACGGTTCCAGCACCTACCGCTGGGGCTGCTGTACCTCCCAGCGCGCCTCCGCCTCCCCCAAGTGGCCCACCGGTTGTTCCCACTGGTCCGGTGCAGAGGGATAATCTGGGAACGAACATGACCGGTTTCCTTTTGAGCGGAGCCGATCCTAAAGCACTATCTAGTGACTTTGATGAAATCACTGATCGTGCACGTAAGGCGATCATCAACTTCCTCAGTAGCCCTGCCGGTCAGCATTATGCACATAGCATGGCTCGTGCCAATATCGGTACGAGTGCTGATACGCCGATGATCACGCATCCCGTAGATAGCAATACGCTTCGTTATTACGTGCCGATGATCTCTTCAGAACTTGTTGAAGATCTGAACGATGTTCTTATTCCTTTGACGAATGATCTGCTCCTTAAATCAGATAAGGCTGAAAGTCTAGCAGGTGCGGCAAAAGCGGCAGAGGAGTTTAGAGATATCTTTGTAACGACACTTTTGGCGAAGTTGGATGCTTTGGGTATTCCTCGTACCGACCCCGTAGCGGACCATGCTCGCCTGTTGCTTAATCCTGCCGTGACCATACCGAGGATTGGTGGTTCGGCCACTGATTATATGAAGTTGGCTGCCCACTATGCTGAAGCAGGAGATAACTACTTCCCGTTGGTAACCGCTTCCACGGATGGCCGAATTGCGAATGCCATTGGTGAAGCCCTGTTGGAAACAATCGCATACAAGCGGGGTGTATCTGTTTCCGAACTTCCACCAGTGAGCCTCCGAACGAGAGATGTTGATGGTCGGGAGTTCTACAACAGCGAAGGCGGCGTCCAACTGCTAGGCGCTCCGTCCAAGCAGACATTTGGTGCGATTTATTACGGGTACGGACCCAATGGTCCCGCACCAGCGGCTTCCTTTGGTACTGGTGGTTTGAGCAATAATAAGGTATTTGGTATTGGTGCCCATGATCTTACGATGAGTCCAAAGCGACCGTTGCGTCCGGTTCCTGTTGTTGGTGGTGAACCGAGAATGAGGCGACTGAGCGTCTACAAGCATAAGGCTGGAGAAAAGTCATCGGTTGTTGCTAGAGCGGGTAGCGAAATGGAAGTTACCCACTTTGAGAATTCTGATGAATGGGAGTTGCTGGAAACACAGTTTGCAAGTGGCGACGATCTCTTTGATTTCATCGAAGAACAGGCATTGTTGAATACGATGGAGATTCTTGAGTTGCTGAGTAATGCTTCTCGCGCCGGTACAGACCCGATTGAGGTCTTCTATCCGTGGATGCGAGAGGTTACTTCAGGCAAGGTGAGTTCTTCAAGGGTCCAGTATGGGGCTGAATACCATGACGGGGCTGTAGGAGGCTGGTTCCCGAATGCTCCTTCTGAATTGCAGGGCTGGTTCCCGACTGCGAGTGAAGCACCGGGCATTGGAGATAAGTGGGCATCGTTCACTAGGCATTGGTTTGATGGAACGATCAGCCCGATGTTGGGTGCGATGATTCGTGAACCGATCTTCTTGCACTATTTGGTGAAAGCATGGAAGCAGACTGAAGGTATTCGGAAATTCCATTTCCATACCGCTGCTGATGTTAAGAACCTAAAGCATCTTGGGAGTTTGGACCGAGATGGTCAGTTGGTCATCGATACGCTTGAAGATTTGATCAAGTTGGATTGGCCGACAGCGCATCTGGATGTTCTGGATGATGGTACGCCGTCTGATCTTGCGAAACTCGTTGGGGCGCTTGAATCAGATAACCCAAGAAGTTTCAAAGCGGCAGTTCGGGATCTTCTGGATAAGGACGAACTCGCAAAGGAAGGAGATATCGAAGCAGATTGGTTCCTGCCTAAAGAGAAGGTTGATTTCTGGCGTTCCGTACTTTCACTTGAAGATAGTGACCTTGAGCAATTCGTAAGGTACGCCCGTGGCCGTAAGGCCGGATTTGATTTGCATCGTGATACCGCGCTCAAGCGGGCAATGACTTTAACCGGTTCATTCATCGATGATCATTCGATCCGGTCGCAGTTCCAAGAAATGGTACGTACCGCTATCCCGTTCTGGTTTGCGGAAGACACTTTCTTGAGGCGTCAAGCACGAGGATTGGCGCATAACCCGCTGATGTTCCGTAGGTTGAATTTGATGATGAACGCAATGGAGCGTGGCGGAGTCATCCAAGAAGATAGTCAGGGAAACAAGTGGTTGACTGTTCCCGGCAATGAAATGCTCACTACAAATGTTTTGGAGATTGTGGAAGATTTCCCAGTCGTCGGAAAGATATTCGGTGCCCCGTTGGGCGCAGTTCTACGACCGGCTGCCGGTGGAGGGTTTGCAACGAACATCAATGTCGTGCCCGGTTACAACGCAGACACCGTTGGCAGCATGGGCTTTGGTCCGATATTGGCAGTTCCGCTCAATTTCCTTGGCAACTTTGACGCAACGATCAGGCCGCAATTTGAAAAGAACATGGTGGGCGGAAAGTGGACTCCTGATTCGACGCTGAATCAGTTCTGGACTTCAGCCATTCCGTCATTGATTGTGAAGCCCACTATCGCAATGTTTGGACAGGTCGGATTGGATATCGAATCGGTCACTAAGGCACAAGTTGATGTCATCAAGGCTCGTGCTTTGCGTGGTGATTTGCCGACGGAAGAGTTTATTGCGGCACAGCCGAATCCTGAATTGTATGTGGAACAGTTGATGGAAGAGATTGCTCAGGAGGCCCGTCATTATCTGTGGTTCCAGACGGCTACTTGGTGGTTGGGGCCGGGGACTGGACGGAGTGCAGATCTGATTGTTGATGCCGAGTCTCAGAATTGGAATGACGAGTTCTATTCGTTGTTGAGGGCAGGTATGCCTTGGGAAGAGGCGTATCGTACTTGGGTTGACAATATTGAATCGACTGGTGAGAAGTTCAACCCGTTCCAGTATTCGCCGTTCATGCCTTCACGGACAACGAAGGTGCCGTTTGCCGTATTGGAATCTACAGATAATGCGAATAAGTGGATTGTCGATAACAACAGTTTCCTTGATACCTACAAGTATGCTTCGGCGTTCTTCATGCCTCGTTCACATGGCAAGGAGATTGATGAGTTCTCTGCTGAGGCGCACGCTCGCCTCTTGGGACTGGGGCTTCGTGAAAAGCAGGCTCCGTTGGACTTCCTAGAAGAGTTGTACTACAAGAGGGCACGGGCTAGGTACTTCAAGGTGCGTGCGAAATATAACGAAGATCTGTTTGCGGCCAAGAATGCCGGATTGCCTACTGTCGGGATTGAGGCTGAATGGGACGCTAATCAGAAGATGTTCTTGCAGAGCAATCCCATCTTTATGAAGCGTTTCACGAGTGGTGATGCCCGTGGGAAGCGGGATAAGACTATTTCAGAATTGGAAGTTCTTGTCACCAATCCTGACTTGGTGCCAAATGGTGAGAATAAGGGTGAGGTTCTACTTGCCGCAGCGATGGTCATCGACTTCGTTAAGAGCATCGACCGGTTACAGGGCTTGCAGGGAGGGGAAGTACAGAGGGCGCGTGATGCATTGCGAATTGAGGCATTTAATCGTATGACTGAGTATTGTTCTAGCCGTCCGTTCCTAAATGAACTATATTACAGCGTATTCTTGCCTGAACTGGGCGATGCTTGGGTCGGCAAGTTTAACGCCGGATTGATTGAGGTTTAGAGTGGAAGACAATATCGAACTGCTTGAGGCGATTGAGCAGATGTTGGCGCGTTTCGATATTGATGTGTCCTTGTCTTCCATGACGCCGGATGAGCGTGATGCATGGCTTGCTGAACAGAGTGAGCGGACGCAGAGGATCGTTGAGTCGGTTGTAGAGATGCCGGAGTTGTCTGGCCTCGCGTACCGGGGGGACCAGTCTCCCGGTTCATTAGCAATTGACGTCTTAACGATGTTTCCCGCGTTTAGGGCGCTTAAGTGGGGTGGTAAGGCAGCGGCGAAATTGGGTGGTCCAGCGATCAGGTTGGGTCGGAATGCTTTGTCAAGGGTGAGTTCGTCGCGGACTTTGCGTGCCCGTCAGGCAGCCGAATTTCGTAGTAAACCGCCGATACCGGGAACATCCGTATCGATGCCTTCGCGTGGTGAGAGGCTTGCCCGCGCCGCAGGAGATCCAAGGGTAAGGGTGGGTCCAAGAAGGGGGCAATCGAAATATAGCCCGACACGTGGCCCCGGTTCTTTTAAGCAGAAAGTATTCGGAACAACGGGCATGGTTGGTGGCATGTTCGCGGCTGGCTTGGCACCGTTAGGTGACAATCAAGAAGAATCTGGTTCTACAAGAACGTATGAACAAGGGCTTGGCCCCGAAGGAGAACCTAGACAACTAGAAATTGCAGAAGAAACTCTAAAAAACTTCTATTGGGATGATCAATCAACCGAAGAGGTCGGAGATAAGATCCTTAACTTTGTTCTCGGCAAGGGCTTACCTGTTTCAATCAACCGCAATAATTATGAAAGCCTATTGCATTGGATGTCGGTCGAAGGCGGACAGCACGGCATCAAGGCTGAGTCTTTGTTTAAAGGCGAAAACATGCAATTGTTTGGCGATTTGATTCGTGCAAATATTAGCGAACTTCCTCAATTCCAGAATTGGCTTGGCGGGCGGGTAAGGGAACGGCTCCGTCAAGGACTTCCTACTACTGCTACGGGTGCCAATGTTGGTTGGGCAACAGGTGTTCTTCGCGGAAATATTTCTCCTGCCATGCCTGCTTCTGAAGAAGAGATCCGAATGCTGGAAAGTGTGATTGGTTCTAGCATTGCTGGCGGAATAATGACACAGGAAGAAGCGGGAAGACTTTTCGCTGGATTCCTAGATGAATCAATTGACGAATACGCAACTGACTACGCAAAGGGTAACCCCTATCTCATTACCTACGGGGAGGGCGATGACCTTCAATATGCGCTGCCCACCTTCAACGATCCCTTTGCTTTGTCATATGACGGTAGCCCGTTTGGAACGGTTCATTCATTAGAGGATCTGTTTTCTGGAGAGTTCGGAATCAATTGGGGGCCATTGGATATCGCCCGCTACTTGGAGGATCTGGAATCACGCACCAAGCAGCCGGGAGCGGGTTCTGAAATTATCGCGCAGTTGCAGCAAACCCTGTATTCAATGAATTATCTTGTCGGGCCAGATAATCGACTGTGGACTCCTGACGACTGGGGTTATTTGGATCAGTGGACAATCAAGGGTATGCAGGCGTTACAGATGGATCTTTGGGAAAATGGTATGGAGGCGCGATTCAATGGTATCGAACCTGATGTGCACGCTCTTTACCGAGAAATTGCCGATGAGAAGATTCGTAGTTGGCACGCGGAGGCACCTACTACTGCCACCGATCTAAACAATGAGTACAAGAATCGGGTACTTGAGGAAGCGCAGACTGGTATTTTGGATGCGATGAAGCGGCGCGGCTTGTCGTTGAAGCCCGGTAGCGAATTGTATGAGGAGGCTGTCAACGAGGTTATCACCGGGATGTCTGGTGCGGAGCAAGAAGTGGTATCTGGGCAGGGCGGTAGTACCGACGATGCTGCTGCCGTTTCACGTATTCTGCGGGAGTTCTATGGGGCGACCGATGATTGGGCTAACCATATCGAATTCGGTCATGTGAATCCGCAGTCCAATAACAATATGTTTATTAACTATGCTTCCAAGACGGGAGCGTTGAGTCAGCAGGAACTAGATGATTTGAAGAGTTATTCGTTTAATCCTGACCACATGGCTAGGGTTCGTGCACGGCATGGACAGGATGTTGCGGTAGCGCATTTCTTGTCGTTCCTAGATGGGGAATCTGTCGTTGATGCTAGTCAGGACACGGTTCGTAATGCTCTGATCATGTATGCGAATACGATGGGTCAGGGATATGCGGGACGGAGGGGGTTCAGTCCGACGGAGTTGACTGCAATGGCGGATCGCGCCTATCGGGATCTTCCAACAGATGACCCGGCGGGATTGACTCAGTTGTCAAACAATATGGATGAGCGTATTGAGACTGCGATGCGTATCAATGAGCATGGTGTAGAAAATGCGAGTCTTGCTCGTGTATTGGCTGGCTTGAGTGCCTCAAGTGGTGTTCGTACTGAAAGGGCACGTTACTGATGAGTATTTGGTATAGCGAAAACGAAGAAGACGAGTATGATGCGGAACCATTAAAGTATAATGAACAAGATATTCTTGAGATCGCTATGAAGGTGGGGTTTGAAGATCAAGATCTAGACATGATACGGAAATTGGCTGCGAAGGAATCTTCTTTCATATCTAATCATATTAATCCTGACGATTTTGGACGACCGTCGTATGGTCTATTGCAGATTAGAGAAAATAATATTGTTGGTACCGGGATCGGAAATGGTCTTATAGACCACGGCATCATCGATAGTCCAGACGATTTGGCTGATCCTGAAATCAATTTGATAGCGGCTCTATGGGTTGTCAATCGTGAAGGTTGGGGCGGTAAGGACAAACTCAAGTATGATGATCGCCCGTATGGGAAATGGGCTGATTGGCGTGGAACAATTGAGGAATCGTTTGATTTCTTTGAAGAGGCTTTAGCGAAATCAGAAGGTTTATCTGAACCTGATGTTCTGCCCGAATCTGCCGTTGAGATGGATACCCAAAGTACACCTGTAAGCGACGACTGGAACAATCCCGAGGTAATTTCTGGTGAGGCAAGAGGCGGTATGGACGAGAATATAAATGTTGTCCCAAACCGGTTGGAAGATCCGTGGGATCTTGACTTGGATATCACATCAGGATTCGATCAGAATGTCATACGGTTTATCAATGCTAGTGGCGGAAGGGTCAGCCCAATTATCGGAAGAGTTGATCCAGAAAGATACCGGACATCCATGCTCAATTGGAGCGATGAGGAAATAGGTATTATGGGCAAGTTGCGTGAAACGCCATTCACGCGCGGGCAGGCAGTCTTGTTCCAATACCATGATAACGGTGAGTGGGCTAACCAGAATGCTTCCAGTTTCGGCATCAAATTGCATCCCAAGATGAATACCTTGGGCGAGCAGACGGGTAAGCGTAGGAAGCCACGGTTTCGCACGCACCCAATTGCTAGGTTTGCGGAGTTAGCGGAAGGGTCATTGCATTATGACGACTGACTATCACGGCTTTGCTGATCCTTTCTATTCGGGATCTGTTTTCAATGCCGATCCTGTTTGGGAAAATGATGACCTAGCAAATTACGCATGGATCAATAAGATCCCTTCGCTCGCTGACTTCATTCAGAAGTTCATCGCAGAGATGAATGCGTCTGACTTCGATGAGGATCAGGATCTTCTAGAGGTCCGGTTTCTTCAGGAACTAAATAAGCAGTCTTGGTGGGCGGATCATAAAGAAGCGTACCGGGCGAATGCTCAAGCGCAGATTGAAGACTATACGACATGGGAGGGTAATCTTGACACCCATATCGGGGAGATTAAGCGTATAGCGATTCAACTTGGGTTCCCGCTAGACGACAATCAGGCCGAGGCTCTTGCTAGGGAAAGTATGCAGCACGGTACCTATACGGTTGATGAGTTGCAGAGGGAGATCCTTGGTACAAGCGAATTGGGTGCTTGGGATAGGATTGCTCCACGGGAGAGATTCCGAGAAGATCCTTTTACCGGTGGCCTATTTGATTCTTCTAAAGAACTTGGCGCAGGAACAGTCGCCACGCAATACGATGAGTTGTTGCGGTTGGCGGATGAAAATTGGATAGCCCTTAACGATGTGTTTAAGAGCAAGTTGAGAGGATGGGCACGCGATATTATTACTGGCGACATGACTCTCGCAGATGCGAAGAGCCAAATTTATACTCGTGCATCTGGTGGTCAAATTGGTTCGCTGGTCGGAGATGATCGTTTCCGTGAATTGGAGACTGCGGGTCTGACGTTGGAAGACGAGTTTGCAGATTACAGGATGCAGGTTTCAAATATTTGGGAAGTTCCAGATCAGGATGTTGACACTGGTTGGCTCAAGGAGAATCTGATGGTTGCGGACGACACTGGTGAATCTCGTTTGGCTAATTGGCATGATATCAAGGCAGCCGCCTATGGTCATTCTAATTATTTGAAGACCAAGCAGTATGCTGATAGGTCTGCTGGTGCGACAGCGACTTTGTACAAGATGTTTGGAGCAATCTGATGCCACACGGTGGATCTCATATCAGTTATTACGATGCGCCATCTGCGGATAATCCAGAAGGCGGTCCCGGTTGGCCTGAACTTGTTGAACGAACCAATCCTTCAGGTACAAGGAGTTCATCACGCCTATTTACCACTGACCGGGCACAATACGATGCGTTTATTGCAGCGGGTGGTGCCCCTGACCATGCCACGTTCGTTGATATGTCTTCTGCGGAAACATTGGATGCGTTCTATGAGTCATACGGGGGTGTCCCAAACTTAGAAGGTGCAGATCCAGATTCAGAAGATGGTGATGATGCATCAGATCCCCCTATGCAGGTGAAAGGAACAACACCTAATCCTGAATTGGAAGCCATGTACTCCGATTTCGTTGCGACCATGCAGAGTGTTGGTATCACTCAGCAGTTTGCGTCTAAACTTTGGGATTGGGCTAAGGAGCAGTTGGTCGATCCGAATTATTCGATTACTCGTTTGGCTGTAGATGTTTATGATACGGAGGCTTTCCAGCAGCGTTTCCCTGCGATCACTGAGCAGCGCAAGATGGAGAACGTAACTCCGTTTACTCCAGCAGAATATATTGATTATGAATCAGATGTGTTGGAATATCTGTCAAGGTATTCTGTGGCGGGTCAAAGCCTTGACTTCGATAATCTGGTAACGAATCTGATTGTCAATAATGTAGGTACCGCTGAAGTAGAGAACCGTCTACAAGCAGCACAGCGGGTATTGGGAAATGTCCCTGATGAAGTAAGGCAAACTTATATTGATTGGTACGGGCCTGAAGTTGCTGAAGCAAACTTGATGAAGACGTTTCTAGATCCCAGTGATGAATGGGCTGGATCGTGGGCTGATGTTTCTGCGGCTACAAGTGCAGCAGAAGTTGGTGGTTGGGCGAAGCAGCGACTTCGGTTTGATAAGTCTGAATCCCTTAGGCAGTCGATGGCCGAATCCATTGGCAGACAGGGCTTGAGTTCTTCTGCGATTTGGGAGAACTTGGATCTGTTGCGTGCGCGTGAAGATCTATTTCGCGAGAATCTTGATGAAGTAATCAATGCGAAGATATCGGAAGAGGGTTTGGCTGGACAGTTTGGTTTGGATCGTTCGGCAGAGGAACTACTAACTAGACGGGCAGAAACTCGTGCTGCTAAGTTTGGTGGTGCGGGTGGTGCGCTAGTATCTGGTGGTACTACAGGATTTGGAGCGGCTAATGCCTAAGGTTGGTAAGAAGAAGTTTCCTTACACGAAGAAGGGTAAGGCTGCTGCTAAGAAGCACGCTAAGAAAACAGGGAAGAAGGTACGAAGTGGTTACTAAGGATGTTATCGAACGGGTAGTTGCTACCTTTGTTCAGGCGTTTCTAGGTATCTTTGTTGTCGGTGGAGACATCGGTAACGCTAAGGCTGCTGCGTTGGCTGGTGCTACGGCTGCGTTGAGTCTTGTCAAGGGCATGGCTGCTTCTCGCTTTGGCG
>Ga0110931_1000287_pt1 | contig 19519 bp, 16 predicted proteins | sample 4_EtaG_FD_79333 | JGI IMG/M metagenome (GOLD analysis project Ga0110931, IMG submission 79333) | Marine viral communities from the Subarctic Pacific Ocean - 4_ETSP_OMZ_AT15127 metaG (version 2) (version 2) | ecosystem: Environmental > Aquatic > Marine > Oceanic | place: Pacific Ocean | collected... | reverse complement strand
TAAAAGTTTCGCTATGTGCATAGGCGGTGGGTTCTCAAATGAACATACGCAATGCCGCCAATCAAAGTTCCTCGACAGGTTAAACAAGAGTTGATCAACAAACTCTGACTTGCCCATTGAAGGAACACCTGTGACCACATACAGCATACCTGTCTTGATGGTCATTAGCTCATCCACATTAGCGAAACCCGTAGACAATCCCTTCCCTGCCCCGTGTCGAAACAGCGAGACCACATCTTTCATATAGTGGTCAACGTCATACAGGCCAGCGATAGGCCAAGGTTCTGCCTCATCAATCGCGTTTGCAACAGCGGCCTTCCCATGCTTCATCAAGCAATCATTAGCATCCTTGCAATCCTCTGGCCATGTAACGCTCCAGCATTTCCCCTTCCCCACACGCCTTGCTATCTCTTCACCTAATGCACGACCAGCGGAGTCGGAGTCGGAGCATATGATAACCTTCTCTGTTTCCTTGAGGAGGTCGTGAGCATCCCAGATGTAGCTAAACTTTTTATCATCTCGTGGATCAACAGTTCCATCAGACACACGGACGGGTGCGCCATTCGGAACGGAGATGGAGTTTAAGATTCCTGCTTCACGCACAGACAAGCAGTCTACTTCGCCTTCACAAATAACTATTGGCTCGCCAATCTTTTCTCTTTCAATACCGTAGAAGGAACGGGCCGCTCCCTCTTGTGTCAGCCCTTTGCCTTGTGCTTCCTCATCTTCGACTGACCTAAACTTTACAGCGTAAACGCTGTCAGTCCCCGCTTCCACATAGGGAAAGCCAACTCCTAACCTCTCTTCACCTAGCTTGGGAAAGTATTTGATTGCACTCATCACCCTGCCAGATGCAATCGTTTCATCCGACAGGCCACGGTTCCTCAGATAATCGGATGCGCGGTTTGTAATACTGGTAGACTTAGGTGGGACAAACTTCACCACCTTCTCTCGCTTGGGTTCTAAGTTAGCACCCCCTTGCTCACCACAGTGGTGGCAGTTCCACTGAACATCTGGGTATTCCACCCTGACGCTTAGGACTTTCTCCTTTTGATTCGCTGGCTTGCGTCTATAGCTACAGCTTGGACACAGTTCTCTGTACTGCCCATCTCCCCTTCCAGTAAACATAGATACCATTGTCTCATTGATTTCCATCTTCCTCTTCCCCCTTGGATTCTTGGTAAGACTTCTCGTAATCCTTCATTAACCTTTCAAGAAAGATCACTCCTTGTTGTGGTGGAATTTCCTCCAGAAACTCGGCGGCTCTAATAACTTTCTCAATACTAACACCAGCAAAATCACAAACAATCCTTAAATCTTTTGACCTTCGTGTAAGGTAAGTGGTGGCCGAATCTCTGATGCGCGGAATTTCTGACACCATATCCCGTAGACATCGGTGTAATATCGCCACCCACATTCGTGTTTCAGGTAACAAGTTCCCCCACCTTGATGTCTGTGCGAGGGTTGTCTTTATCCAGACCGTGGCAGACAATCTTCATTTTAACTTGGCGGTCATTAACGTAGGCGATCCCTTGCAAGAGATCACAGATTAAACTCTCATCCAGATCAGGTCTTCTAGTACAATAAAAAATCTTACAGTACAGCAGAACATCATTAGAGATTAGCGGGTCAATAGATGTTGCCTGTTGCTTGAACGACTCAGCATATGACAAAGCCTTCTTGCTCTTGATCGACATGATGCGGCCCGTCTTCTTGAACTTGACTATGCGTCTGCTGTTAGCCTTGGATGCTGGCTCCCCAAGAATTGTCTTCTCAAACAACCACTTACCATCTTTGATAAGGGGGGTTGTAATTGGATCAATTAAATTATATATAATGGTCATGGCCTACACCAACAAGCATAATCTCCCACTGCCTGTAGTTCGCGCACTCACCTCATTTGAGAAGTCAGAGAAGGTGAACGGACTACGAGTAACAACTCTTATAGACGCACCTAGAATAAGTCAATTGCGTCAGCGGCATAAGGCTCCAGACGAAGATGTTAGCACCATGCTATACAGAATCTTAGGGAGTGCCGCGCACCTAGTCTTTCAAGATGGGGCAGAGGGTCTAAGCAATTCATACATTCCAGAGGAAAGGATAACGCTGGACGTAGATGGGGTGACCATCAGTGGCCAGATAGATTATCAATACATGGATGATGATAAGGTTAGTGTCATTGATTATAAAGTGACATCTGCCTATAGCGTTATTTACGGCAAGCCAGAATGGGAGAAGCAACTCAATGTATACGCTTACCTCATTCGTCACGGTAAAGGAGTGAAGGTTAAGGATTTGAATGTCTGCGCTATCATTAGAGATTATACAGCAAGCAAAGCAAAGACCACTAAGAAGTATCCTGCCTCACCAATTGTCACAGTTCCTATAAAAATGTGGAACGAAGAGGAACAGGATAGATATATCCAACAACGGGTTCAGCTACATAACAATGCTTTAACTCTTGAAGAATTAAACGGAACACTCCCTCTTTGTACTGACGAGGAAAGGTGGGCCAAGCCTACTGTGTACGCAGTGCATAAGAAGGGAAGGAAGTCAGCACTTAAACTCTTTAATAACGATGCTGACGCACAAGAATTTGCCAGTCAAAGTTCAGATCGGAAGGTGGTCGAGCGCCCTGCCACATACACCCGATGTGCTGGTGATTACTGTAGGGTAGCACAACATTGTGATCAATGGAGAGGTAACTAAACCATGTCACACTTAACTTTTAATATCGAAACGATAACTCCACGCGAGGCTACTAAATTGCTGGAGCATAACGTGGAGAACAACCGCCCAATCTCTGATCGTCACGTTCAGAGTCTTGCCAGAGATATGAAGGAAGGTAACTGGGCAGAGAATGGTGAGACCATTAAGATATGCCCGCAAGGAAATGTTCTTGATGGTCAGCACAGATTATGGGCTTGCATCACCGCAAACAAGCCGTTCAAGACTGTGGTTGTCAGAGGGGTCGATGGCTTAGACACCATTGACACCAACCGACCTCGCACTTTGGCAAACGCTTTACATATGCGTGGCTATGAGAGAGCGCCGAAGCTGTCGATAGCTTTGAACACCTGTTGGAGATGGGAGAATACTAACTGGCGTTCACACCTAGCGAAGCCTACGGTTGCAGAGGCTATCCGCTTTCTCAATGATAACTTTGATCTTATCTATCTCGCCATGAAGCATGGCTTGCGGATAGGTAAGGTGGAAGGTTCACTGGAGCAAACTGCCGTAGCCTTTTGGAGATTAGCAAAAGTAATTGGCGTGTCTGATACAGTGGAATTGTTTAATGATCTTGCAAAAGAAAACTGGACTAGCGTTAACGATCCTCTGTTTCGTTACCATGAGTTAGCTCTAAAAGCCAAGGTCATGCAGAGAAGGCCCCACAAATTGTTGAGGTTGAACTGGCTGGTTCGTGCCTTTGATGCAAGGCTCAACGGAGAGAGCCATGCCAGCGGTAGGTTTCTGCGATGGGATGCGAGTAAACGTATGCGCCTGTTCACTGGTGAAGAGATCACTGGGAACGCAAACGCCCAAAGAAATTAAATCCTTTAGACCCAGTGGTGTAATGCCACTGGGCTTTCTTTAATATTGACGGAGCAATAGATGATTGCCAAAGAAATAGCAGAGGCTTTTTTTGCAACAGCCTTAGACATATCGAAGAACCCATTGGTGAAGGATGTCGAAAACAAATTTGCAAACTTTAAGTACGTTCCTATAGACGCTTACTACAATGCAATCCCGAAGATTGCGTTGAAGCATGGCTTGTTCTGGAGATGCAGGGAGCAAGAGGTTACAGGTGAAGGGAAGACTCTCTTCTTCAAATTCTCTTTCGATCTTATGCACAAGAGCGGCAGTGGGGTTGAGGACTTTGATACCGTTACAATCAATCACCCTGCCCAAGGCCCACAAACTGCTGGGTCTGCGCGGAGCTATGCTGAAAAACTTTTTATGAGAACCGCGTTCAAGGTGGTGACAGGAGAGAAAGACAGTGAGTTCTTTCACGAGACAGAGCCAGAGGATTTATCTATTCCTGATGGCGAAGGCTCTAACAACGATGATGATAGCTTGAACCTTCAACAAGTTAAGGACTTGGAGAAAAAGCAAAAGAAATCTAAGAAGCTATCTGACTTCCAAGATGAGTTCCGCGATGATGAGGAACAGCAATTCAATAGTACAAAAGACGGTGTTGTCATCAAGGAACCCAATCGTATTGGTGGTTGGGATAATGTGGAAGACATGATCCACACATTCATGCCTCGCCTCAACGATATGCAGGGTGACAATAAAAGATTCAAGAACAAGCAGGAGTGTGTCAAAGGTGTTAACACATTCTTTAGAATCAATCGCTCGCTGATTGAGGGGGTGATGACTAAGAAAAGCCCAGAGACTTTTGGCAGGGTCATGGCAATGTTCAAGGCCGCGAAGACTGCCGCTAATTCCAATGAAGTTTACGATTCAAAATAGGAGAGATAAATGCCTAGTCAAAAATATGGAGCAGGTAATCTGTTCCGCAATCAGAGGGCTGTAGCTTCTCTTGATATCAACACAAGAGACACAGATAACCGCCATCAATATGCACCAGATTTAACTGGTGATATGGAGATCACTAAGAGTCAGCTTCAAGCACTGGTTGAATTGTTCAAGCAGGGTGACACAGAGGTATCTCAACGCACTGCTACCAAAGGTGAATCAATTATCAAGGTTTCAATCTGCGGTAAGAAATACCAAGGCGCGAAGGCTGGAGACTACCTTGCCGTCTGGCTAGAAGAAAAGTGGAAGCCAGAGAAAAAGAAAGAAGAGACTAGCCCAGATGAAGACATCCCGTTCTAGGTCACAGTCTCATCTTAATTTAGTTAGGGGTCAGCCATGTTTGATATGCGCTGACCCCAGAACTTCCGCTCACCACCTTATGTTTACTGATCATCCAGCAATGTCATTAAAGGTTAGCGATTATAACACTGTTCCCTTGTGTCATAACCATCACATGGAATTGCACAGACATGGGAACGAGGAACAATGGTGGGCATTACAGGGGGTAGACCCTATGGAATTTGTAAAAAAGGTAACCAATGACTGATATAAAAGAAGTCTCTTATGCCTTTGAAGCAGTGAAGTCTGCACTAAGGCAAACAAAGGATGGCATTAGTGTGAGCCTAGTGATCCATCCCAATGATGTACCTAACCCATTGCTTAGTGATCCTGTCGGCTCAAGATATATGGTAGGCATGGCTAGGCTAGGTGATGATGACCAGCCAGTTGAGTCCGAAGAGCAAAGAGAAGCCAAGCGTGATGTGACTTCTGCTGGTGCGCTGTGTCGTGATACTGATTTTCAGAAGTGGCTACTGGATAATGGCTACTGTGATGAGGTATCAGAAGACGAGGCATCCAAAGCACTAAGGATATTACTTGGGGTAGAGAGTAGGTCTGAGATAAAGACCAACCAAGAAGCCCAACGCAAGTGGCGTATCATACGCAATCTATTTATTAGGCGATCAATGCTTATGGAGACTGACCTTGGGTGAAGACCGTAAAGCTGACCTGTTACAGGAAGCAAGTGATCTTGTCACTGGCCCAAGAGCCAAGGACTATGGGGATGCAACAGTTAACCACATGAGGATAGCAGACCTGTGGAATGTATGGCTTAACAATAGATCATGGGCGCATCATGGAGTGATAACGCCATACGATGTGTCGATGATGATGAGCCTAGTCAAGTTTGCGAGATGCCAACAGCAACCCAACCACGATAGTCATGTTGATATAGCTGGTTACTCGGCAGTCTCTGAGGATATATATGAAAAGATTATGGAGGTTGAAGATGACAGGGAAAGTGGGCCGTCCACGGAGAATAGTGGGGCCAAGTAAACCTTGGAACATAATGTTTCCAATCTCTCTGATATCCAAGATAAACAGCCGTGCTGAAAATGATGGCATAAGCCCAGCATCTTTAGTTCGTAAGGCTACCGAAGAGTATCTTAATCAACCTAACATCATGGGTGACCACGGTAGCGGCTATGAAGCTGGGGTAAGGAGTGCCTTATTCTTTGTGAGAGAGGAAGCGGTGATGCCAAAGTTCCCATCAGGCAAGACATTGGGAGACAGGCTTGCTGACAAGGTGCTGGAAAGGCTTGGGATGAAATACATTGCAAGAGCTTGGAATGAAAAGGGGGAAGGTGACTAACCTTCCCCCAGAACTGTGAGGTAACTAATGGCTGTAGCCATCAACACTAAGATAACAACTGTTTCAGATGTGGTAAATAGGTATCTTGATGAACACATAAATTTTTTAGCTATAGACCACAAAAGACCAGCGTCAGCGTGGAGAAGTATGGAACCTCACCTTGGCTCTGTCCCCATAAATAAACTTAGTGGCGCTATAGTCAGCGCCTATATGAGAAAAAGAAATGTCATGCCCGGTACAATCAACCGGGAACTAGGAGTTCTAAACTCTGCGCTGCGGTGGGCCAATGCCCAAGGATATATTGACCAGTTAATATTTATTCCCCGTATGCCATCTACCCCACCAAGACAGAGATGGCTGACTGAAGAAGAATGTTCCGCTCTTCTTGAGGCTGCGAAGGAATACCCCCATGTTTATATCTTTATTGCCATTGCCCTGTTGACGGGGCAAAGAAAGGAAGCAATCCTATCATTGCTTTGGGAACAGGTTAGGTGGAGCGAAGGCTACATAGACTTCAATCAAGACGGTAACCTGTCCAACAGAAGAAAGGGAAGGGCTATTGTTCCCATAAGCACGGAGATGGAGCGGCTTCTGCGGGGCATTCAATCCGATAGTTTATATGTTGTTAACAACAATGGACGAAGGGTTCGGGATTTCCGAAAGGCATGGGGAAAGATAGTAAAGAGAGCAGGGTTGGAAGGGGTTACCCCTCATACCATTCGTCACACAGTGGCTACGCAACTTGTACGAAAGGGAGTCCCGATAATAGAAGTGGCAAAACTTCTGGGCCACAAGGACAGCAGGGTAACAGAGAAAGTCTACGCAAAATTTGCTCCAGACTATCTGAGAAATGTAGTAGACAATTTATCTATAGCGGCCTGACGGACACGCTCCCATTGCTAGTGATCGCTGGGATCATGGTGATGGGAACTTGTCTCTCCATTACAGCAATCCCAGACTGATCTGTGGCAAGCCATACATTGGTAGTGACCGTGGATAAACATCACTCTGGTAGTTGATCCACACCACGGACAATCATGCCACCCATCTGGATCAAACGTGGAATCTCTTTTCCCATCTTTTGTGTCGTTTCCAAGGGATGAAGACATAAGGGAACACTCTTGATATGAATACAATACAGTAGTTTATCCAGTTAAACGGACGGGGCAGAGGCTTGAGGACATCCATAAATAAAACTGCCCTAAGTCTGTCAGTATTATTTACTGCCCAATGTTTATAAGTATCATCGAAGAATAAACATTTACCTTCCTCCCAGTGCCTCCTCTTTCCTCCTACTACCATATAACAACGATGAGGATTGGGTATATCCAAAGCAAGGTGTAGCCTTAGAACCCCAGAGTAAGGGCCAGTGTGGGGGTTGAGCTTCTTTCGTGGCCCAAGCACGGAGATGTAAGCAGATATCACATAAGGGTGACGGCGTAATATATCTGTGGTTACTGGCATCATGGAACAGTTCTTCTTGAACCAGATGGTAGCTCCCTTCAGAAAGAATAGCCTCCACTTATCATCATTAGATATATAAGTTTGATGTGGACTGATGTCTTGAAAGGGCGCGAAGTCCTCATACCTCTTGATAATATGGTCATATTCTTTTCGTATGTCACTGAAGCTATCTTCAAGGTCACTAGATATGGGAACGATACTACTGTCGTAGTATTTCTTGACACCGATCTTGTTCCTGTTACGGAACCAAGATTGAAATATATGTTCGATTATCAGCAAGGCTACTCGCAGAGTTCTTCCCATACTGCGTTGTAATTGTCACCCCATACAAGCACTGGTTCTAACCAGTTCACCCCAGTTTCTGGGACGAGTGACCATTCAACATAAAGGAAGGGGCCGGGGAGGCTAGAGCAAGGAATATATTTAACTGTCGGAGGGGGTGCGCCTATACTTGTCACGCAACCGCTTACTATCAACATTATCAACAGCACGCTTGGCACGATCAATAGCTTTGTAAGCATCGACTAATCCTTTGTTAACTGCTTTAGCTTCCCCAGCATCCATTAACTGACGGTTCTTAGCCCACTCCGACAGAGTGCCAGCTAGTTTTAGTAAGTTCTTTACAATGCCGAATATATTAAACATTGATCGTTAAACTTTTAATACTACGAGTCTGCGTTCTTGTTCTTGAGAACATTACCAGACACTGTGTTAAGGACTTTAAGTATAACATTGAGAACCTTATCGTCAGATTTCGATGGGGTCAAAGCCGTGATAGCTGTAGAGGCCACGACCACAGAGGTCACGGCATGAAGCCATGCTGGAAGCCCGTCAAAAAAACCTAATACTATATCCATTAGTCATCACCCAACATAATTATTACCAAGCCTCATCATGTCAGCAATCTGCTCTGCTCTTTGCCCTACTTGCGTAGACCATTTTGAGTCAAGCAATTCACTGCTGACCTGAGACCACTCAACCCTACCTTCAATCGCCTCTTCTATCAACCCAATGGTTTTCTTAAATGTTTTCAATCGGTTAAGGCCAAGATTAAAATGGAGATCAACGATAGCTCTTTGTCTTGTGTCATCCAGTAGGTGGAACCAATTGAATGTACGCTGCAATTCATCAACAGATATACTTATATCATTTGATAAAAGGAACCTCGCCTCTTCCTCTGTGACACCCCTGTCTTCTAAATTTCTTCCTACACCTATTGTCCACTTGTTCGCTGGACATTTATACAACTGTAGCTTCATTCCTTCGTGACGTATCAATTGATCAGTCAACTTTTGTATGTCCATTATTCCCTCCTGAGAATTTCAGACCTTCTGTCTGTGACATTAGAAACGATTTCATTAGATAGCTTGTCGATATCCATTAACATTTCTTTCTTGCGCTCACTGCTCATACCACGATCAGCCTGTACCTGACGGCGGAATTGACGGAGACCATCAAGCTGTTCCTTGATATCAGAGATAGCATCTTTATAGACAGCAAGGTTCTTCCTTGACCTAAGATAACCAGTAGCTTTGCTTGGGTCAGTTTCAGATAGAGTTTTAAGAGTGTTATTGAATATATCCAGTTCATTATAAAGCTCATGGAAAGCCTGTACTGGGCCACGCCCCTGTTGTTCCTGAAGGAACCTTGCCATAGGTGGCTGTTGATCAAGCCTTCTGTCTGCCCTGTCTGGAATATTAGCGGCGTTCCTCATCACAGAGTCAGCGGCCATCAAAGCATAGCTTCCAAGAGTACCAGTATAACCACGGATCATATGGTCTATCTTCTCGGCATCCCACCTTATCCTCATCTTTTCATTCAATGCTTCGGATAAAGCCAGAGACAAGGGGGATACATACTCTGGGTCAGCTAACCATGACTCATTCCTCTGGCCCCAGTATGTAACAATAGGTCTGCCAGCATACCAGTTATGGTTAGTCATGTTCTCAAGGATAGGCTGGAACCATTGGGGGAATGACACATTAAATGTAGTGGTGAGATGGCGCAGGGCAGACTCTCTTGTTTGAGTCAGGTCAGCCTCTCCATCTATCAACCGCATAATTCTTTCAGGAATAACCTTAAACAGGACACCTACCTCAAATGGTATAGGTATCCTGTAAGCTGGAGTCTCTGGCCCAACATCCATCCCAAACAATGTAGGTGGGATGATCCAGTAATTATCCTTAATATATTCTGGAGCATTGTGATACCACGGGTTCTCATCTTCATCCCCTGTAGCCATTTTGTAAGCTATGGTTAGGGCTACGATCTGAGCAGCCCTGAAGTAGAACCTTCTCCTTCTGGTGGCAGCATCCATGCGAGGAGTCATCTTCCCTGTAGAGCCACGATACAGAACATCCAATCCTTGGATGCGTGCGTTTAAGAATGGAACCACTGCGGTAAGATACCTGATAGCAGAACTAGCGCCCTTCCTACTAAAGTTAATTACTTCAAGGGCTTCTATAATAGCTGCTGTTTCATCGCCCGTTTCTTTTAACACACGTTCATACACAGCAATACGAGTAGCCGTATCTGATGCCCCACTAATTTTGTTTGCCCATTCCCACATAGACCTGATTGGATATCTATGCGGAGACTTCATTCTTAAATGTTTTCTGAATGCCTTAATGGAATTCTTCGGGTCACCCTTAAATTCATAACCACCTACTGCGCCACTTGCTTCCAACGCTGCGGCACTAGAGGAGTTCAAAAGAGCCTGACCATACCCCTTTAATGTACCTATAACATTTGGCCCTACGACAGGCGAACCCACCCCAGAAGTTGTCCACGCACTGAAGGTATCACGGAGCATATTAGCTGCCATAAACGCTGGGTCTTTTGTTACCAACTCTCTCAGTAAAGTAGCTGGAGCAGCCTGTAATCCAAGGGCTGGCATATTCACATCATCAGTAATCATCAGTGAGTCCAGCATCAAGCTGTCCTGTACCTCATACCACCAAGTCTCTCCGTTCACCCTGACCCCGACTAAAGATGGATGCGGGTTACCACCCGGAGGCTCGTCACTTTTGGTAGGCTCAGATGCCAGACCAAGCTCTCTTAAATCCCTGATGCCACGACTGACCAGCATATTCTGAAGGGATGATGTGACTGCGGCATCCAGATTACGGAGCATATTATTAAGCGGATCAGCTATACGTTGGTTGTCAGCGGCAATCCTGATTTGTGCATCAGGATTTTGAGCGCGAAGTTGCTTAACCCTACTAAACAACTCCTCACTCCTAGAGGTAAATCTCTTATGGTCAGATACATTGTTAACCATGATCCAGTATACTGGCTTACCACCCTTCAACTCCCTTGGAGTTTTCGTATTATAGAAACTATGAAGAACCCTGTTGTTAGGGTCTTTCATGCTCCTATACATGGTGTCCTTCGTTGGGACTCCATCTGGACTTACCACTTCATAGGTGACACCAGCGTCATCGAATAGTTCACGATAGAAGGGAAGGTAATCTGCATTGGCCTTCCATAGTGCAGCCGCCTCATCACTGATGACACTACTGTCACGCATGATGTTGACCACTGCGTTGTTCCATAGCTGGTACTTACGGTATGCCTTATCAATCTCAGGGTTTGTATCACCAGCACGGAGACCTATCTCTATATCCTCATCGGTGAATGTTTTCTCACGGCCCTCTGCCATAAGTCTTTGCGCCCTTCTGGCGGCGGCATACAGGAAGAACTCTCCCCACAATTGCTGCTTGTCTATCTCAGCCAGAATATCTACAAGACCAGCAAGCTCAGACGGGTCTTGGATACGCACCTCTTCTCCTGTTACGGGGTCTGTGTAAGCCGTGTCTTCAACCATCCTGTCATAAGCAGCCTTGTATGATGCTGCTACCTGCGGATCGCTATGGTTAATGAGGCCATCATGCAGAGCATATATCCTGCCACGGTCTCTAATAAGAAATCCTTTTGTAATACCAGCGGCAGTTATCCCTGACTTCCTTGTAAGAAGCCCAGCAGCAGATGACGTAGCTGAATCAAGTGCTATGTCAGCATCAATACCTAGCTCTTTGCGGAGCTTTATCTTTTGTCTTTCTCTGGCAATGAAGCCTGCAAACCTATCAACTATTCGCTGTCTAAACTTTGTTCCGAATGTATGATCAGCAGGATCAGTGGCTCGGAACATGGAAAAGATTTTTTCCCAGAAGGTTTGGTCGCCACCTGTATTCATAACCCTCTCTGCGGCTTCCCGCATATCAGGTTCCATACGGTCAAGACCCCTATCAATAGAGTATCTTTTCTTTATAGCTGGGTTTAATGACAGCTTCTCTTTGAACAATGGGGGCTTATTGGATGCTGCTTTAACAGCGTCCTGAATCCCACGCTGCTTTGCCAGACGTATCTTCTTCTGCATATAGTCAGACATTGGCCTGTCTGTACCTATATTAGTAGCAGGCATAGGAACAGGATCAATCGACTTCCCATTCGATGGGCCGTTCCATCCAGTAATTAGATGGAAGCCGTGCTTCCCCACAAGGTCTGGCCTTCTTACTTCCATACGCGGATAGGCACTGAATGGGATACGATTGAATACAAACACAGAAGGATACCCAAGTTCAGGACTATCCCACTCCATTCTAACTGCATCAAATCCATAAGAAGTTCCGCTTGGTTCTATAACAAACCCTGCTGCTTCAGGATTATTACGGTTAGGCCAGTACGATTCCATTGCAGCTTCTAGCAATTCAGCTACTGATTGGTATTTCCCGTCAGTGTGTTTGACTACTTCCGTATCGTGGTGTCTGGCTGTAATGTGCGCCTGCCCGAACCCTGTCTCCTTTTCAAGGTTCTCATTCCATTCATGGTGTCCCTTGGGGATAAAGACTTGGCTCACCTCACCATCATACACCAGACTCTTGTTAGTCTGGTATGATGGGTTAACACTGTCTAGGGAAACAGATGAAGAAAAGTTCTTGAATATTCTATCAATAGTAAATGTTGGCTTACGGTCTATAGAGAACCTTGTCGTAGCTCCTTCTGTCCCCAAAGCTGTGACCCTATCTCCACGAATTATAACTTCGTCTTCTCCGGGGAACCTATATCTATCTTCTGGAAAGATAGCATCAGGCGCAGCCAATATGTCTTTCTTGTTAACTGTGTAAGATATGGGGTCTCTTCTCTCTGCCCTAGACACTCCTCTATATTCTGGGTTTAGCGAGAACGATGCGACTTCCTCACCATGTGTTGTACCATAACGATGCACAGTTAATTCATCTGGCAGACCTTCCAATGCTTGTTGAGTACGGTCATAAATTTGTTTACGAACAGACTTTAATTCGCTCATTGTCGCGTTAGGTTTAACTTCTTGAAGAGATAGGAGAGCATAGTTATTATCATCTGAGTGGTTCAAGATAGACCTAATTAAATTAGCATCTTCTTTCTGCCTAACACTTTCATATAACCTAGTTCCGGGCTTACGTTCTCCCTCTTTCTCTCGGTCTATAGAGAACCTTATCCCTGTTCTTCCTTCACCTACAGGCTCTTGATCTAGCTCAGATAAGGAAGCATCAACTGTCGGGTCTCCAGTTCTTACAAATTCAATAGGCAACAGATCAACCTTCTGCTCAGAGAACTCTCGTTCCCGTAGAGGAAGTTTCTCTACCCCTTCCCTGAAGTTAACCCAGCTATTCTGGCCCCTTGTTTCAGAAGTCAAAGCCCATCTAGCCCAAGGACTATTCGTCATTAACATATGATTACGCCATGCTGCTTCTTCCCCTCTTGGCCCGAAGGTAACAGGAGACATTGTATGGGCATAGTAATCATGGACTGCACGAAGCATATCATTGTAGACAAGGGGCCTGCCATTGACATCAGTTCGCCCACTGTCAGCAAGCAATGGGTGGTTGTCATACACAACTCCGGGTGGCCCGAATCCTTCTGCATCAGTGCCTTTTATATAAAGATGATTGTTAGACAGCACATCTTTCCTCATAGCCTGTGACATCTTCTTGCCACCGTAAGGCTCATCCTTTCCTTTCCATACCTCTACCTTAATAGGCATAGCGTCATACTGCTGCCCAACTTCATCTGCAAGTTCTTCGTATGCACGGCGTACATCAGGCTCACTCAAAGCATCCATCCTCATGTCATCGAATGCCTTGGCTATTCTCTTCTGTAAAGCACGCTTCTCTTTTGTTATAGCTAGTGCTTGTTGCGTAGGCTTGAATAAGCGATTAGCTAAACGAGATGCTACGCGGAGCGCGGAGGCTGACGCTTGGTCATCCTGCGGGGGCTGAAATTCACCCTGTATTTCTTCGTAGCTGTTGGTTGCCTCCTCTCCACTGCCGTAGACCCAGAGCCTTTGAACATCTCTCCTAATATCGATGACGCTTCTTCCAAGGGATTGCCTTGCTTTTTGCGTAGCCGTGATAAAATCTGTGATCGCGTTAATGTCATCAGGGTCTCCTACATAATAAGTCTCAAGGTACTGGTCAGTGACTGTCATACCAGCCAAGCCAGAAGATTTTATTGCTTTCTCTATCTCTGACCGTGGTAATGGGGCAGCCAGTTCAAGCCTTACACTTACAGTATTATATGAACCGTCATCATATTTTGTACCCCATACAGCTAAAGGTTCTGTGTCTTGTCTAACATGAACTTGCTGTTGATTAAAGTTACCAGCAAACTTAGCTATTGAAGATAGTGATACGTCCTTATCCTGCTCCAAGAAAGATGCCTCTATACCTATGGATGGTTCTGCATCACCAAAGTACAGCCCAGTAGCTGGGGTCATGGTAAGTTCTAATGTCTCTATGCCAGAGGTGAGATACCTGAGAGAGTCAGCAGTTATCTCCTGAAGCAGGACTGCCGCACTTTCATCCCCGTTATTAGCGGCAACTGTAAGATTCCTGATGCCCTCAATCTCATCCGTAGAAGAGGAAAGATTAACAAGTATCCTAGCCCTAGCAATATCTGCTTCAGATTCAGGTACTTGAGGAGTCTCCCTATCTATAGAGAACCTTCTTCTTGCTGCGTCTGGGAGGTCAGCCTCTGCCTGACGTATTCTATTTACGTTCTCTTGAAATCTCTCTGCTTGTTGCCTGTCTTCAGGGGTGACCTGTTCATCTGCCGACACAGGAGTGGTAACTCTCCTAGCAGGTGTTGCTGGCTCACCATACAATCGAATGAATACCTGATTGCTGTTCCTGATATTTGCATTGGTGAGGCCATCCTTCAGGGCAATAAAGAAATCTGCGATACGACTGAACAATGACGCTGGCTTACCAGACACTCCCTTGCCAGCGGCCCAGTCACTGAAGGCATTAGCTATTGCTTCTTCAACAAATAACTCTTCCTGCCTCTGCTCAGTCTCATTGGAATACTTGCCAGCCTTAGTGTATATTTCTTTGGCTTCCTCATACCAAGTTTGTTCCCCTCCTGTACGAGGAGAGACCTGCTTCTTCACAAACTTAGTGAGCAAGCTCCACTCTTTATCAGAAATAACCCCTGCATCCTTCATCACATGGATCATCTCATGGTTGAATGTATCGCCTAATTCTTTAGCGGCCTGCTTGATCGTTGAGTTAGGCTTAACCTTATCCAAGGCCAAGGAGATTATCATTCTCCTGCCTTCCCACCCCATAACACCCTTGTCACCAGCCAAGGTGTCAGCAAACTTTACACTTAACCTATCCATACTCTTTGCGAGATCAGGGTTGGCCTTCGTATATTTGTTTAACCTCTTCTTAAATTCTTTCTTGAGAGCAGCAAGCAACTCCTTCCTGCCGCCTATTTTTTCAAGCCTTTGCCTTAACTCCTTATCTATATCAGCAGCAGCAAGCTGCGCTTTGTACTGTGCGGCTGACTCGTCCATAGCCATAGTTGACGCAACAGTTGGGCCAACCCTCTTCTTTATAAGGATACCCCGGCGCGGTTGCTTTATCCTGCGAGCAGGACTTACCGCAACGCCACGCTTAAACACACGGCCTTCTGGATGCACGCCCCTGATAAACTGTTCCCTTAATGGGCTTATTCTACATTCGGCACGCTCTCTCTCAGCAGCGGCCTCTGCTTCTCTAGCCCTAGTTGCCTCTGCTTCTCTGGCCTCTACCTCTACCTGCTCACCACGGGTGAATGGTGTCGTGCCTTCTATGTCTTGCTCTCTGACAGCCCTTCTGATCTGGGCTAGGGTTGGCTTCTTGCCCTCTTTGGTCGGTACTACAGTAGGCTTAACTCTATATTGCTCATGCCAAGCCTTACGGTTAACCGCGTCTTTGTGTATATAGACATTCTTTCTGCGGGGGGCGACAATCAAATCACCTCTTTCAACAGCACTATCAATGATTGCCTGAGTGGGAACCTTGGTCCTTCTCTTGCCTTCAAGAGCTTTGGTTATGTCAGACCTCAACACTTCTCCTTCGCGGAGGTTCTTTTCAGGTCGTGCTGCCTGTGTGCGTGCCGCAGCTATAGCAGTCATATACTGAGAGCGGTTAAACATTGGCCGCTCAATAGTTGGTAAGGACTGAGGGCCAGTACCCGGCAATGTAGGCAGCGCATCTATAGCATTAGACAAATACCAAAGCTGTGTAGCTGTCATCCTCTCTATATTTTTATGGCCCGCCTTGCGGGCAGCAAACCTTGCGAAGCCCGCATCAGTTGTATTGATGTTCTTCTGAGCAGCGCGGCCAACAACTTCATTGACTAATATAGAGGGGCGATCTTGTAATCTACCAGCCACCTCACTAACTGGCATATCCTGTCTCATGCGTGCTAAATCAACACCAGCGCCAGACAATCTATCCGCAAAATCAGGCATAGGCTCTGGCAAAAGGTCGCTTACCTTCTGCGGGTCTAACCCAATAATATCCAGTTCCTCTACTGGAACCGTATCACCTATGTCATACGGCCTTTGTCTAGTCTGTATTCTATACTGATTGAGTCTAACGGCATCGGCATCGGCCATATCAGCGAAGTCTATCATCGTGTCTGGTCTGGTGAGAATAGCAGCGGCCCTGAGAAGATCATTACGCTCATCAACTCCAGCCCTTTGAAGAGCCTCAGTCGCTAGTATCTCTGTCTCTGCCTCGTCCTGCTTTCTCAGGATATCATTGACCCCGATATTAAGCTCGTCCTTAAAGACCTCTGCCTGCGCCCTAGTAGAGAAACGAGGAGAAGCGCGAACTCCATGCTGTGTCTCTACAAAAAATCCACCATCCTTGTCCTGTGGCAGCATTATAGGATTGCCGTCAACATCCACTACTGGATCACCTGCCTCGTTGGTAGCTGGTATCCTGTCAGGGCTTACCCTGTAAACATCAGGCGTGCCTGTCTCATCTGTGGTGATAAGCCCTCTGTTAAACGCCAAAGGAATATCAGCGCCATACTGGTCAAGGGTGTTCTGTGCCAACGATGCGGCATCCTGATCTGGAGGAAGCACCCTAGTGCTTGATGCACTGTGGTCTTCCAATTGTAATATGGGGGGAGTAGCAGGTGGACCTGCAAGAAGCAGTGGCTCAGTTGTTGGCTCAGTCGTTTCTTCTATAGGCTTATCGGTAGTATCCTTGGCCTTCTGAGGGCCGCGCATATCCTTGTCAGTAACTGACTGTTGTATGCCACCAATAAATCCACCAGCGGCCAGTGCTGCTGCGCCAGCTTCAGCGTATTCCATCAATGCGTCTGGGGATGTTAGGTCTAGCCCTGCCTGCCAACGCTCTGCCATCTGCTGGTACATTTCAGTTGGCACTTCAGCGGCAGCACCTCTCTTAGCACCCTTGCGTATAGACTGGAACAAGGTTCTAGCAGCTTCTTCCGCGCCGTCTTTCCCAAGTTTTGACCCAAGGCCGCCAGTAACAAGGAATAATATATACTCAGCAGCAGCCTGTGTTGGCGCAGTAAGAACAGCCTTCCATAGGTTTAAGTCATCCTGAGTCTCAGCACCTTCTTCTATTTGACGGCTAATGTTTAATCCAATGAATTGAAGGGCAGAGGTTCCTATGAACGCACCTGCGCCGACAAGAGCCTTACCAGCCAAACCGGGAGCGCCGACAGGAGGAACAAACGATTGAGCAGTCACCGCCGCAGTCCAAGGAGCAACCATAAATGGGATAGACCCGGCAATAGCTTCAGATACAAACTGAGGTATCCTGCTTGCAACAGTAAGGACACCTTCTTCCTTATATAACCTTGCAAGTTCAGCAACGTTCATGGGTGGATATTTAGCGGCCAGTTCTGCCCGCTCTACATCACGCTGCTCTAACTCAGCCTTCTCTTCCTGAAACTTCTCCTCAGTTCCCCACCCAGCACCATATAAACCCGGTATACTTTCTAACGTGCCAAAGCCCTCCTTCCCTGCCCGCCATGTACCAGTGAAGAAATCACCTACGCCAGATAAGAATCCTTCATCTTCTTCCTGTGGAGGAGGGGATAATGCAAGAGGGTTGTTCTTAACCCACTCACTGGCATGGGCTGTAATATCCTCCATAGAAGTACCGTCTGGGTACTCTAGGACTCTTCCGTCTGGAAGCTGTATTTCCATCATAAACGCTTACTTATTTATCCCCAGATGTCGCAGGTATAAATCTCCCCGGATTATCTGGATCTTCAATGAATTGAATCCTACCAGTGTCAGTGCCGCCAGAACTACCTGACTGAATGCGAGCTAACTCAGGAAACCTCTTATTTATTTCCTCCCTAATAACCGGGTCACTTATATATCTTTGATCCTGAGTGATAGACCATAACTGGTATAACCGTTTTGAACTAGGATCACCTACATTAGCACCCTCTGGGAGGGACAACTTATTAGCTGCCATCCATTGCTTGAAAGCGGAGTCCTCTGCCAGCAACTCCCTATCAAAATTATCATCAGCTAACTTCATTGCATCTGTTCTGACATCATTGATTTGGTTAAGAATTTCCCTTTCATGTCTTTGTGACGCATAAAACGCTGTCTGCGCTGAGTAATCAGTAGACCTCGGACTGATAGCTCCAATAACTGCTTCCCAAGACTTCATCGTGGGGGTGGCAGTTCCATCATCAGATATAGTGAAATACTCAGGATCGTTTTGCTTTTCCGCAAACAAATCATTCATCATCATCCTAGATTGCCCAGCATCACTAGACATAAACTGCATGAATCCTATGTTCATTGATACCCTTATACGGTCTATGTCTACATTTCTGTTAGCAATGGCATCCTGCTTTGCAGAAGCAGCAACAACAAGATCGATTGCCATCTTCTCCCTTCCTGCAACTTCATTTAACTTAGCCTGATTTATCAACGACTCCTGTTCAAAGATCGCCTTGGCCTGCTGTGCCTCAAGGGTGGCTATCTGCATATCCATATCAGCCATCTTGCCCATCATCTCCAAGCCTTCTTTTCTTAGCTCTTCTTTGCCCTCTGTGTACCCAATCATGGCATCTGTCATGGCAACCAACATAGGCTTACGCCCATCAATAGCGGCGGCAGCAGCACGCATCCAAGGGATTGGGTTCTTCTCCAGAGCCTTAACCGCCCCATCCAAATGATCCCTTATATCCTTAACGCTCTGAGGAACCACATCCTTATCTGCAAAAGTCCTCAAGGCTTCTTCTTGTTTGGTGATGATGGCTTTTCTCTCCCCGGAGAGATCAGGGTAGAGTTCTTCCTGTTGCTTAACTATCTCAGCTACAGAAGGAACTGCCTCTCGGCCACCGCCCTCACCAAGCACATCAGACAAGCCCTGCACATTTGCGTAAGCATCCTTTGCATCACCACCAATAGTATTGAGTACAAGTCTAGGTGGCTGGGTTTCTGTTACAACTTCTTCAATAGAGCTTGATAAAAAGCTGAAGAACCTTTCGGCAGCGAAAGCGCAACAAGCGGCGGCAGAGAATGCTTCTGGCCCAGACACTGTACTGGAT
>Ga0110931_1000279_pt1 | contig 19919 bp, 25 predicted proteins | sample 4_EtaG_FD_79333 | JGI IMG/M metagenome (GOLD analysis project Ga0110931, IMG submission 79333) | Marine viral communities from the Subarctic Pacific Ocean - 4_ETSP_OMZ_AT15127 metaG (version 2) (version 2) | ecosystem: Environmental > Aquatic > Marine > Oceanic | place: Pacific Ocean | collected... | reverse complement strand
CAGCCACGTTCCCGCCAAGACGATGTGGACGATCGACGACGACGGCCTCTCCAAGGACTGGGCTGGCAAGGTCTGGCTCAACCCTCCGTACTCGAAGCCAGACCCGTGGGTCACCAAGTTCATCGACAACGGCGACGGGGTCGCCATGCTCCCCGCCTCCGGCGGCTCTTACTGGTTCTACAACCTGTGGACGAATTGCCACGGAGTCATGCCGATCAAGATGACCGAAATCGACCACTTCGTTCGGCCAGACGGCTCCCGGTACGGCATCCCGTTCGCGATCTTCCTGTTCACTCTTGGCGAGGAATGCACCGCCGCCCTGTCAAACTTTGAACCGCCCGTGGGTTACCGGGTGCGATGAGTTGGCTTCGCACTAGCGGCGAGGCTCGCAGCGACTGGCTCCAGGACGTCGAGCACCGCGACGAACGCTCCGACGGCTGGTTCGCAGCGCAGTGGATCACCACCAACTGCGTCCACACCTCGTCCAAGTGGGTCGGGCAGCCGTTTGAGTTGCTGCCGTGGCAGGTCCGTCTCCTGGTTGAGCTCCTCGAGCTACGCGACGACGGGCTCCGCAGGCACCGCTGGTCGTACATCAGCCTCGCCAAGAAGCAGGGCAAGACCGAACTGTGCGCCGCCCTCGCCCTCTGGCTCGCCATCGGCGCTTCCGAGTCCGCTACCACGTCACCGCTGGTGGTGGTCGCTGCCGGAAACGACGATCAAGCCGACCTTCTGTTCTCTGCTGCCCGCCGCATGGTGGAACGCTCGCCGACGCTGTCACAGGTCGTGAGTATTTATGAGGGCGAGCTAGTGATCCCCGAGATCGACTCCAGGATCGTCCGCGTATCAGCGTCGGCTAGGAAGCACGGGTCGAATCTGGACGGCAAGAACGTCTCCGGCTTGTTCTGCGACGAGCTCCACGTTTGGGAAGGCTCCCGCGGCGAACTTGTCCACGGCACCCTCGCCCGATCGACTGGTGCCCGCGAGCAACCCCTCGTCGTCCAGCTGACGACCGCTGGTTTCGACCGGGACTCGATCTGCTGGAACCAGTACGAACGAGCCAAGGCCGCGATCCTTAAGCCAGAGGCCGACCCGGCGTTCTATTCGTTTATTGCTGAAGCGCCAGACGGGTGCGAGCTCGACGACGAAGCGTTTGAGCTGGCGAACCCGTCCTACGGGACGATCGTGTCGCCGGACTTCTACCGCGACCAAGTCGGCTCGATGCCGGAAACCGACGTCCGCAGGTTCTTTCTAAATCAGTGGGTGTCGATGGAGGAGGAGTCGTGGCTGTCGGACCTTCCCGGTGCGTGGCAGGACTGCGAAGGCGTCGTCCAGATCGAAGAGGGCGCCCCGACCTACGTCGGAGTGGACGTCGCCCTACGCAGGGACACGACGGCGGTGGTGATTTGCCAGAAGCACGACGGCCTCTACAGCGTCCGCTCGCGAGTGTGGGCCGCTGACAACGGCAAGATCGACCACCTCGGGATTATCGACTACATCCGCGACCTCGATTCCCGCTACCGGCTCCTCGAGGTCGTGTACGACCCTCGCTTCTTCGAGGTGCCAGCGATCATGCTGGAGGAAGAAGGCGTCCCTGTAGTCGAAATGCCGCAGCACCCGAGCCGCATGATGCCGGTTTGTGCCGCCGGGTACGACGCGATCGCTGCCGGGGCCATTGTCCACGAGGGCGACCAGGTGCTCACCGACCACGTCCAGTCCGCAGTGCGACGCGAATACCCCGACGGGTGGACGCTGTCAAAGGGCAAGTCGAAGCGACACATCGACGCCTGCATCGCCATGCTCCTCGCCCTGCACCGCGCACAGACATCCGACACGGCCAGTTTCGACCCGCCGCCTATCCCAAAGGTGTTCGCTCTATGAGTACCGCTGTCGAAGTCGCCGGGATGGCTGCCATCGCAACCGGTGTGTTCCTCATCTCGCTCCCGGCTGGCCTCATCGTCACCGGGTGCCTCCTCGTCATAGGTGGAACCTCATTGTGAGCATCGTCAGACGCCTACTCGGCGCCCCAGAGAAGCGAGCCATCTCGTACCAGACGCTGTTCGCTACCGGTCAGGACGTCCGACGCACCAACACGAGCGCCGGAATCCAGATCGACGACGACACAAGCATGAAGATCACGACGGTCTTCGCGTGCGTGCGCCTCCTCGCCGACACGATGAGCACCCTCCCGCGGGATGTGTTCATTCGACGCGACGGGCTGCGCCGCCCGTACCGGCCTCGCCCCGAATGGGTCAACAACCCCGACCCGGCAGACGACTCGTTCACTTGGCAGTCGATGATCTCAGAGACGATGACGTCGCTGATGCTCGACGGCAACGCGTTCGTCCATGTCGCCTACGCCGACGGCCAACCGACCGCCCTGCGTGTCCTAGACCCTCGTTCCGTCGCGATCATTTCACCGGACTCAGGTGCCGGTCCGATCTACCGGGTCAGCGGTGGAAGCGACGTCGCCGACTTCTCGTCCGACGAGATGCTCCACATCCCGCTGATCCGCATGCCCGGTTCAAGACGTGGCCTGTCGCCGATCGACACCTGCGCCGAGGCGCTGGGAACCGCTGCCGCAGCAGCCGACTTTCAGGGCCGCTACTTTTCGCAGGGCACCAGCTCGACCGGGGTCATTGAGTTCTCCGGCGACCTGACTGCCGACCAAGCAAAAGCCCTGTCTGACCATTGGGCGGCGCTGCACACCGGCAAGCAGAACGCCCACTCGCCGATGGTGCTGTCCGGTGGCGCGACGTTCCGACCGTTGTCGATGACCGCCGACCAGATGCAGCTCGTGTCGCTGCGTACCTTCAGCCGCTCCGAGGTGCTGTCCCTGTTTCGGGTACCGGGCGCCCTCGTCCAGGACACCCAACCGGGCGCTGTTTCCTACGCGTCAGTCGAGCAGCAGGTTCTCAGCTTTGAGAAGCACACGATCCGGCCTCTCGCGTCGCTACTCGAGGAAGGCTTCTCGCGGCTTCTGCCGTCGGGAGCGTTCCTGCGCCTCAGCATGGAAGGGCTGCTGCGCGGCGACCGGCAGGGCCGCTTTGAGGCTTACAGCGTCGCTCTTAACAACGGTTGGCTGTCGGCCAACGAGATCCGACGCTTTGAAGACCTGACACCGATCGACGAACCAGGAGCAGACCGGTTCCGTATGCCGCTCAACCTCGGCGACACCGAGTCTGCTGGCCTGTCGGTCCTGAAGGCACGCACTGAGATCGCGTCGCGGCTGGTCTCCACCGGCTACGACCCGGTCGGCGCAGCCGACATCGCCGGTCTCGACATCGCCCACACAGGCGTGCCGCCTGCGGCGCTGCAACAGCTCCAAGCGATCGACCCTGAAGACCCGACCGCGATCTACGAGGGGTGACGAGATGCCTTGGGAAGTAGTGACCGACCACAGCGACTGCGACGGGTTCGCTGTCGTGAAGATCGGCGAACCGGAAACCGCTGTCGGATGCCACACAAGTCCTGAAGAGGCCGAAGCACAAGTCGCTGCCCTCTACGCAGCAGAGGAGACCGAAATGGACCGCTCCGAAACCCTGACAATCGAACGCCGACTGGCAGCCATTGAGGCCGACCCCGAAGACGGGCGCCGCTTCTCCGGCTACGCGGCGGTGTGGGATTCGCCGTCCCAGCCTCTGCCGTTCATCGAAACGATCAACCGCGGCGCTTTCAGCCGCACCCTGGATGCCGGAAACCGCATCCAGCTGCTCCACGCACACAATCAAGAACTGATCCTTGCCTCCACGCGAGGCGGGACGTTACGGCTGCAAGAAGATGACCGTGGGCTCCGCGTTGACGCCGAGCTTGCCGACACCACTTGGGGCCGCGACGTGGCCGAGCTGGTCCGTCGTGGCGACATCGCTTCCATGTCGATCGGTTTTTCCGTCCCTCAGGGCGGCGACTCCTGGTCCGACGACGGTAACGAGCGGATGCTCAACGAGGTCCGTTTGCATGAAGTCTCCACGGTCGGATCACCGGCCTACGACTCGACGACAGCATCGGTGCGTTCCTGCAACGCAGACCCGGCGCTGTTCGCCGCTCTTGAACGTCTCGGCAACGGTCACGCTTTGACCGCCGACGACGTCGACTTGGTGCATAGAAGCACCGAGGAACTCGGGCCACGGCCCGAACCTGTAACTCCGCTCGCGTTGCTGACCCGCATCACGGAGCACAACGCGCGCAAGTAAGGACCGGAGCCGGTCCGTTCCCGCCGTTTCGGAGCCGAGACGACTATCCATCCAACTACCGAGAGGCAAACCATGTCGGAGCACTCCTACATGACGCAGCTCGTCGAAACCCGGTTAAACGCTTGGGAGCACGGCAAGGCGCTCCTAGACACAGCCGCCGACGAGAAGCGCGAACTATCTGCCGAAGAGGAAGCCGAGTGGACGCGCATCAACGCGGACATCGACCGCCTAGACGAGCAGATCAAGGACAAGCGCGACGCCGTCGCAGCCGCACAGCGTGCTGACGAGGCTCGCAAGGACTACGAGGCGCTGGTCACCCCGACCGAGGCTCGTGAAGCCGCAGAGGCCGGAGTCGCCGACGATGACGAGACGCTTTTGCGTGCCGTCCTTCGCGGCGAGATCCGTTCTTACGAGTTCACGCGGTCACGCGTGGCTGCTGAACACCGGGACATCACCACAGGCTCGACCGGCGCTCCGCGTCGCACCGAGTTCTACGGCCAGATCGTTGAGGCGATGGCCTCTGTCGGTCCCATGCTGCAAACCTCCACGGTCATTGAGACCGACGCCGTCAACGACCTGCAGATCCCGCGGTCGACGGCTGACAGCACCGCGGCGATCATCGCAGAAGCGGCAGCCGCTTCGGAGAGCGACCCGACGTTCGGGGCGTTCATCACGCTGGGCAACTACCGCCTCGGCTTCCTCACTCAGGTGAGCGAGCAGATGCTGGACAGCAACGGAGTCGACCTGATCGGCTTCCTCGCGAAGCAGTCCGGTCGGGCACTCGGCACCAAGCTGAACGCCTTGGCCACGGTCGGCACCGGTTCGAGCCAGAACAACGGCATCGTCACCGCGTCGACCGCTGCGGTCACCTCAGCGACGGGCACCTCTGGTGCGTTCACCGCCGAGAACCTGATCGACCTGTTCTACTCGGTCAACAGCATTTACCGGAACAACAACGCTGGATGGATGATGCGCGACAGCAGCATCGGTTCGGTTCGGAAGTTGCGTGGCGGCGGCTCTGCTGCTGGCAACGGCGACTTCCTGTTCCAGCCGGGAATGACGGCGGCAACGTCGGACACCCTGCTTGGCTTCCCGATCTATCCGAACAACGACGTCGTGGCCCCGGCCACGTCGGCGAAGTCGGTGATCTTCGGTGATCTGAGCACCTACTTCATCCGGCACGGTGCGTTCCGCTTTGAGTCTTCGCGGGACTACGCCTTCAACGCTGGCCTCATCACATGGCGAGCGATCCTTGACCAGGACAGCAACCTTGTCGACCAGTCAGGTGCTGTGAAGCACTTCGTCGGCGCTGGTAGCTGATAGGTCGGCCTTCGGGCCACCCCCGCAGGGCCGGTCGGATGGGGCACCGACCGGTCCTGCGCCCCCCTCTCTCTAGATAGGAGTCGCAATGCCGAAGGTAAAGATGCTGATCAAGATCAGTGGTGAACGGAACGGGTCCGAGTGGCCTGAGATCGGCGACACCCTGGACGTGCCGAAGGACGAAGCGGAGTCGCTTGTGTCCAACGGGTACGCCGAAAAGGTCGCAGCGAAGAAGAAGGCTTAGGTCGGTGGCGATCACCAACGGGTACTGCACCCTCGCAGAGATGCGGACCCAGTTGGGACTCGCATCAACCGACACTGTTGAGGACACCTACATCGAAACCCTCGTCGAGGTCACCTCGCGTGAGATCGATAGGTGGGTCGGGCAGTTCTTCTACTCGGCAGGCGGCAAGACGCAGTATTTTTCGTCGCACGACGGCGTCTACGTCTACACCGACCCGATCCAGTCAATCACGTCGGTCACGGTCGACGACAACGACAACGGCACTTACGACGTCTCTTGGACGACGAGCGGTTCGAGCGAGCGGTACCGGCTGCTGCCGGTGAACGCTGCAACGACCTCGGAGTCGTACTGGCAGCTCCTCGCTGTGGACGGCGTGTGGCCGACAGCGAACTCGGCGATCAAGATCGTCGGCGACTTCGGCTGGTCGACAGTTCCGCGTCCGGTCCACTACGCGTGCCTGCTCCAGTGTTCGCGGCTGTTCCACCGCCGTGCGGCACCGTTCGGGATCGTTGAGGGTCAGGACGCAGGAATGATGACGCTTCGCAAGATCGACCCTGACGTCCAGAAGCTGCTCGAGACGTACCGGATGCCGACCACGGTCTTTGCCTAATGGCGACCATCACCGCCATTCGGCAGGGACTGTCGACACGGGTCGACACCATCAGCGGGGTGCACGCCTACGCCTACGAGTCCGACCATCCGATCGCCCCGGCGGTCATGGTCGCGACGTACACCGCCGACTACGACCTCGCCCTCGGAGGCGGCACCACCTACGACTTCACCCTCTATGTGGTGCTCGCCGGAAACGTCGACCGCTCCTACCAGGAGCAGATTGACTCGTACCTGTCGCCGTCCGGTTCCGCGTCGATCCGTCTCGCAGTCGACGGCGACCCAACTCTCGGAGGCATCGTTGACTTTGCCGCTGTACGCCAAGTCGACAGCTCGCTTGTCCAGATGGACTTCGCCGGGGTGCCATACGCCGCAGCCACCGTCTCAGTGGAGGTAATCGACTCGTGAAGTACCGCGTAACCGTCCAATCGGCGTTGAGCCAGAAGGGCGGCAAACCAGACCGAATCCTCGAGGCCGGAGATGTGGTCGCAGACCTCACCCCGGCTGAGATCAAAGGGCTCAAAGCCAACGGGGCACTCGAACCCGCAACAGGGAAGGGCGACTGATGGCATTCGTCAACGCAGCCAACGCAAAAGTCACCGTCGGCGACCGGCAGTGGTCAGGCGACGTCTCGGACTACTCGTCGAGCTCTGATGTCGCCACCATTGACGTCACCTGCCTCGAGAACGCCGACCGGGCGCTCATCGCCGGGATCGCTTCGGGCGACATAACGCTCTCAGGCTTCATCGACTCAGCAACGGCAGGCACCGCGAACTCGCAGTGGCAAGACCTCAAAGGGCTCCGAGCGACCTCAGCTGGAGTACCGACGATGGTCGGCTTTGAGGGATTCGCAGAAGACAAGGACGTCTGGCTGACGACGGTCTATGAGACGAGCTACGGCATCACCGACAGCGTCTCCGGCGCAGCCCAGTTCGCGCTGTCGATGTCCACGACCGGGGTCCAGGACTACGGCAAGAGCCTGTTCAACCTCGCTTCAGCAAAGACGGCGAGCGCCAACGGCACCACCGTCGACAACAGCGCGAGCAGCGCCAACGGAGGAATCGGGATCATCTCGGTCATCGCCGCCTCCGGCACCTCGCCCACCCTCGACGTGATCGTCCAGCATTCGTCGGACGGCTCGTCCTGGTCGACGCTGGGAACCTTCACCCAAGCGACCGGAACCACTTCGCAGGCGATCACCGTCGCCGCGGGCACCACCGTGAACCGCTACCTGCGGGCCGCGGCGACCATTGGCGGCAGCTCGCCGTCGTTCACTTTCGCAGTCGGCTTTGCTCGACTGTGATCTCATCCTCCAACCAAAGGAGAAACTGATATGGCTTTCGTCGCAGGCAAGGACGCGGTCTTCAAGCTGGACAACTCCGGCGGGTCGCTCGTCGACCTGTCCACCTACATCACCGACGTTTCGCATTCGTTGGACACGGCGACCGCTGAAACCACGAGCCTCGGGAAGGACGACACGACACTGATCGCCACGATCGGGTCGGCTTCGCTTTCCGTCACAGGGCTGTTCGACGCGACGCTTCTGGCGCACCTCGGAGCTGTCCGCGGTTCCTCAAGCTCGCTGTCCTATGAGTTCTATCCGGCAGGAACGACCAGCGGCCTTCCAAAAGTCAGCGGGGAGTGCGTGCTCACCAACATGAGCCCGTCCGCGTCGGTCGGCGGTGTGGAAGGGCTGTCGTTCAGCCTTGAATGCACCGGAGTGCAGACCATCGGCACCGCCTGAGTGTTCAAGAAGGGCGTCAGCCCTATCCAGGTTGACAACCTGCTCCCGACGATCCGGCGTCTCAACGCGGTTGCCGACTCGAAAGAGGTCGGGCGCGCGTTTAGAGACCTGAACAAGCGCGCCGCCGCCATCGTTGCCGACGACGCTGCCCCGCGTGCCCCGGTCGGCCCGCAGAACTCGCTGCGTAATCGCGCTATGTACAAGCCGATCAGCGACCGGGCTATCGCAGGCGTCATGGTCGGCACCAAGACGCGGTCAAAGAAGGCGGGTTCCGCGGGCCGGGTGGGTGCCTACTCGGGAATCATCCACTACGGCACCGGCAAGGGACTGCTCGGCAAAAAGCGCATGTGGCTGTGGCAGTCGTTCGAGCGCCGATACGACGACGTGTCGAAGTTCTACCAAACAGAGATCCGAAAGGTCGTCGAACGGCTCATCGGGTGAAACCAGGAGGGAACCGTTATGCCAGAAGAAGTTGAGCGTGAAAAGTTCGACGTCGATTTTGACGATCTCACGATCGGCGAGATCGAAGAGATCGAAGAACTGACCGGCGCTTCGATAAAGCTGCTTGACGACCCCGAGCGGCCTATGGGTGCGACCCTGCGGGTGCTCGCGTACATCAGGAAGCGACGAGACAATCCTGACTTCACGTTGGAGATGGCAGGCGAACTCCTCCTGGTGTTGAACAAGGACGCCGACGAGGGAAAAGCAGAGACGTCGACCGATTCGTGACGCGGGCGCTTGTAGGCGCCCGCTTTCATCTTTCCCCAGCCGAGGTCGACCGGCTGAAGCTCTGGCAGTTCATCGCACTCGTCGAGTGCATGAAGCAAGAACAGGAGTCGCGTGGCTAAAAACCAGCCGGTCAAGATCCGCATAGCGGGCGACGCGGCGCTACTCAACAAGACGCTCAAGAGCGTTTCATCGAAGATGGGTGGCCTCGCCAAGATCGGCAAGACCGCTGGCCTCGGCATGGCTGCGGGCGTCGGCGTCGGCGTCGCAGCGATCGTCAAGCTCGGCTCCACGATGGAGTCCGTCGAACGAACCATCAGGGTTGGAACCGGTGCGACCGGTGACGCTCTTGATGGCTTGATGGGGATCACCAAGAACCTCGCTGGGAAGGTTCCAGCCGACTTTGAGTCGATCGCCACCGCCGTAGCCGACGTCAACACCCGCCTCGGCCTCACCGGAGACGACCTCGAGGACTTCTCCGAACAGATGCTGAACCTGTCCAGGATCACCGGGACGGACCTTCAGGGCAACATCCAAGGCGTAAGCCGGGTGCTGGGCGACTGGGGCGACCAAGCTGGTGAGGCCAGTGGCGCAGCCGACTTCCTGTTCTCTGTAGCTCAAAGCACCGGCATCGAGTTCTCGAACCTGTCGTCGGCGCTTGTCAACTACGGCGCACCGCTACGACAGATCGGTTTTGACTTTGAGACCTCTGCGGTCCTGATCGGCAAGTTTGAGAAAGAAGGCGTCAACGCCGAGCTGGTTCTTGGTTCGCTGCGTCAGGCGCTCGGCAAGATGGCCCGCGAAGGCGAGCCCGCAATCGAGACGTTCCAACGCACCACCGACGCGATCAAGAACGCTGGAACCACCGCTGAAGCCAACAAGCTCGCTCTTGAGCTGTTCGGCGCCAGGGCCGGTCCCGACATGGCTGCCGCTATTCGCGAAGGCCGCTTTGAGCTTGACGACTACTTCGAGCTGATGAACGGCGGTGGCGACAAGATCAACACCGCTGCGAAGGAGACCGAGACCCTCGGCGAGAAGCTCACCATCCTAAAGAACCGGGTAATCGTGGCGCTCGCCCCGGTCGTCGAAAAGGCGTTCGCGGCGATCACTAAAGCGTTTGAGAACTTGGCGCCGCATGTCGAGCAGCTAGTCGCCCGTTTCAGGGACTTCCTCCAGTCCGAGCGGTTCAAGAAGTTCCAGAAAACGGTTTCTGAGGCGCTCGAGAAGCTCGCGAAGGTATTCGAGCGGATCAAAGAAAAGGTCAAAGAGTTCGTCAAGGAAAACCCTGAGGCGGTGTTCGCGGCACTCGCGGTCGTCATCGGCACCGTCCTGGTCGGCGCCATCGTCGCGTGTGTCGCTGCGTTCGCGACGCTGCTGTCCCCAGCGGTGCTAGTCGTCGCCGGTATCGCCGCCGTCGCTGCCGGTGTCACCTACGCGTGGAAAGAGTTTGAAGTTTTCCGCGACATCGTGCACGGCGTCGTTGACTTCTTCAAGGACTTTATCGTTCCAATCTTTGAGGCAGCCATCGGTGTCATTGTGGATGCCTTCAAGCATCTGTGGGACTACATCAAGAACGTTGTCGGTCTTATTCAGGCGCTCTTTCGCGGCGATATGGCAGATGTGTGGGAACACCTCAAAGGCATGGCGAGCGCCGCGCTTGGTTTCATCGTCGACCTGTTCATCAAGCTCCCGATGAACATTTTCAACGCGGCAAAGCCGCTGATGGGCAAGTTCGCACTCATCGTCGCTGATTTCACCACCGGCCTGTTTTTCAAGATCCGCGACCTCGTCCAGCAGATCCCCGGCAAGATCGTTGAGTTCGTCACCGCTGTCGCTTCCGACTTGGTGTCCCTCGGTGGCGACCTCGCCAGCTGGATCGGTTCCGGCCTCCTAGAAGGCATCAAAGGTCTCGCCGGGGCGGTCCTGGACGCAATCGAGGCTCTCATCCCCGACTGGATACCGGGCTGGCTGAACCCGTTCAGCGGCAACAAGGAGAAGCAGACGCTGGACCCCGGCCAGAAGAAGCGCGCCAGCGACGCCGCTCTGGAATCTGCACCGACAAAGGGCTCTTACTGGGAGTCCCGCGCGGGTGGCATGTCTGAGCTGATCAGTGCAGGAGGTTCTCCGCACCTCCAAGGGCTCGAAGGGATGCGCGTCGCAGGCAACGTCGACGTCGGGGCGCTCGCCGCGACAGGGCTGATCTCGGGAATCAGCAATCGTCCTGGCGCCGGGAACGTCACGATCAACGTCGCCGGGTCGGTTCTCTCCGAGGGCGAGCTTGTCGAGAACGTCCGTCTCGGCCTCCTGAAGTCTCAGAGGTCCGGTCGTGAACTGGTTCTTGACTGATGCCCGCCCCGACCGTTGAAGTCACAATCCGGTTCACAGGCGGGCCGTCGTTCGGCACCACCCTTGTGCTCGGCGACGCGATTTCCCCGCTCGGCACAGGCGTGCTCGGCACATCGGCGAACGCACCCGTCGATTTCACGGCCCAGTGCACGCAGGCGACAATTCGGCGCGGCAGAACAAGGGTGCTGGACCGGTTCGAGGCTTCAGTCGCGACGTTCGTACTCGCTGACACCACCGGAGTGTTGGACCCGACGAACGGCACCTACGCCGGGAAGATCCTTCCCAACAGGCAGGTGCGAATTTCGGCCACCTACGGCGGCACCAAGCGGTACCTGTTCTCCGGTTTCACCGACTCGTGGACGTACCAGTACGCGAAAGGCACGAACGGCCTTGCGACGGTCACCGTCACCGCCGTCGACGCCTTCCGGCTGCTGAACCTCTCGGACTTTACGACGCTGTCGGGCGCATCTGCTGGCGATGCGACCGGTACCCGTGTCGGGCAGATCCTTGACGCCGTGTCCTGGCCCAGCGCGCAACGGTCCATTGACACGGGCGACACGACCGTGCAGGCCGACGCCGGAACGAAGCGATCGGCCCTAGCGGTGCTCCAGACCCTGTCGCAGACCGAGCTCGGTGGCTTCTGGATCACCCCCGAGGGCGACGCGAAGTTCATGTCGCGGTCATCGACGGTGAAAGCACTCGACGGGACGGTCACCGAGTTTGACGACGACGGCACCGATATCAACTATCAGGGACTCAGCTTCCAGATTGACGATTCGCTGCTCGCTAACCGGGTGAGCGTCACGCGGTCCGGTGGCTCAATCCAGACAGTGTCGGATGCGACGTCGATCACCGAATACTTTGAGCGAGACCTGAACCGCACCGGCCTTCTCATGGACTCGGACGCGGACTCGCTGTCACAGGCTCGAGCGATACTTCAAGCAAGGAAGGACGCCGAGCTCAGAACCGACCAGCTGGTGCTAGATGCGACCGAGAACGACGCGGCCCGTGTCGCTGCCGCTCTTGACCTTGATTTCTTCGACCCGATCAAGGTCACCAGGACGCAGCCGGGAGGCGGCAGGGTTTCAAAGACCCTCACCGTGCAAGGCGTGACGCACACGATCCGGCCTGACGGCTGGACGACGATCCTGTCGACGGCTGAACCGCTCGTCGAGTCCTTCATCCTCGGCAGCAGCACCTACGGGGTGCTCGGCACCTCAGACCTCGGCTACTAGGAGCCCTCATGACTTATAAGCAGTGGGTAAACGGCGACATTTTGCAGGCGGCAGACCAGAACGCGCTGTCTTTGCAGACGATCAATCGATTCGCAGACGCGACCGCTCGAGACGCAGCGATCACCTCGCCCAGCGAGGGAATGTTCGTCTATTTGACGGGCAGCAACGCGCTCCAGTACTACGACGGGTCGGCTTGGGTCGCGGCAGACATCTCAGGCGGGGTCTCCTGGTCAGGATCAACGGCCAACGGAATCGGCACCTACGGATCGTCTTCGTCAATCGTCGCTGAATCGACGGCCACCTACGACGGCACCACTCTGCAACTGACCACCTCAGGCGGCGGGCTCAAGCTGGACGGACTCGCATCGAGTAATGCCAATACTTTGGACGATTACGAAGAAGGGGAGGCGGCGGTAACTCTGACTGCGTCTGGCGGCGGCACAATCACTGTCGGCACGAACAACACGATCGCCTACACGAAGATCGGGCGCGTCGTCCACATTCAGGGAGAACTGAACGTCGCGTCTGTTTCGTCGCCGTCAACCCAGTTGAGTATCGCCGGGTTGCCGTTCACGTCGTCGAACACTCTCACCGACATGGCCGACCGGTCGTGGCTGTCGACTTCGGTCATGTTCCTGTCGTCTGCCGTTACGTCCGGCGACATCATTGCGATGGTCGCAGCCAACTCAACAACGATTTCGTATTTCTCAGGCGGCGGCGGTTCCGGTGTGCAGTACTTCGCAAACCTCGTTGATTCGGGCACCTCGATTCTTATCGGCGGCTCGTACATCACCGACTCATAGCAAGGAGCAGCAATGGCACTGTCAGAACGAAGCGTGGTCGACAAGATCGAAGTTCTCGAGATGGGACAGGTGCAGATTCGCACCGCGACTGTCATTTCGCGTGATGGCACCGAGATTTCGCGCACCTTCATGCGTCACGTTCTCGAACCAGGAGCCGATCTCGCTTCCGAAACGGACCGCGTCGTCGCTGTCGCCAACGCGACATGGACCGCGGCCTGCCTCTCGGAATGGGACGCGTGGGTCGCCGCTAACCGATGACGGACTACGTTCTCGGGCTGCCGGTCACCGACACCGGAGTCAACATTGCCGATCTGGCTCCCCGGTTCCGTACCCGCCTCGAGGCGATGTTCGCGGACCCTCGGATCACGTCGGTCGCGGGCGTCCCGAAGGTCGCGATCATCTCCGGCGCGAGGACTGAGGCTTCACAACGCGCCCTCCATGACCGCTACAGGGCCGGAAAAGGCAACCTCGCCGCGAATCCCGACAGGCGCTTCGGCCCGGTCGGTTTCGACGGGCTCGGCATCTGGCGCGGCTCGTGGCACATGACGCAGAACACAGAGCTCGGAGGCGGCTACGCGTGGGCCGTCGACTTTCGCATCCTCGGCGGGATCATCGAAGAAAAGGTCCAGGAGATCGCCTGCGAATACGGCATCCGCGCGACGATTCCCGCCCGCGAGTGGTGGCACCACCAGTGCCGCTCCGGCGTCGAGCTGTTCCCGGCACCAGCGTTGACCGGTGAGGAACCGCCGCTTGACGAGCCACCAGAACCAGTCGACCTCGCCGCCGTTCTGGCGGCGATTCTTGGTTTCGGCGAGAAGATCGCATCCACCCCTGTGCGTCGCGGCGACCGCGGCGACCACATATCCACCCTTCAGGCGCGCCTCGGCGCGCTCGGCTTTGACGCAGGACCGATCGACGGGATCTGCGGCAAAGGCACCATCAGGGCAGTCAAAGCGTTTCAACGCAGCCGCGGCCTCGTCCAGGACGGCGTCTGCGGCAAGCGGACGTGGGACGAACTGTGGCGACCCGACCCAGACGACAACCTCTACGAGTAGGAGCAACCATGTCCGAATATTTCGACCTCCTAGAACGCTGCGTGCTCACAGCCGTGCAATGCTTCGCCGCGCTACTGATCGCGGACGGCACCGGCCTGCTTTACAGCATCGACGCTGTCGAGGCAGCGGCGTGCGCCGGAATGGCGAGCGGGTTATCCATCATCAAGAGTTTCTGCGCGCAGAAGCTTGTCGGTGACAAGTCCGCGTCGCTGGTGAAGTGACCGACGCTGACGACGAGAAAACACCCACCAGCTGGAAGCAGCTACGGGTCAAAACGAACCTCGGGGTGCTGGCCAGTGCCGCGCTGGTGCTTGGCACCGTCCTGTGGCAGGGATTCCAGATCAACGCCTCCGTTGAATCGAACTCCGACTCGGTCGCAAACCTGACCCTCGTCGTCGACAACCTCGCCGGGGCGGTGTCCCTCGCCAACGAACTCGATACGCGGACAAACATCCTGTTTGACGAGATCAACTCGCTCAGGAGCCAGTACCAGGAGCAGGCCGACCTGTGGATTGAGATTTCAACGAACACCGAGCGCGTCGACCAAGTGCGCCTCGACCTTGATGACGTTCAATGGCAGATCAGCGACATCACTGCTCGGGCAGGCGAGTTCTACGCCGTCGCGGACGAGGTGTCGGACCTGTCGTGGAAGGTCGACGACCTTGAACGGCGGGTCGCTGAGGCGTTCGGCATGGAGATGGCCGACGACGGCGGTGCCGACCTTGAATGGCAGGTCTCGGACCTGATCCGACAGGTCGCAGAACTGCATGGCCGGGTGAACGCCTCTGGCGACTTGGAATGGAAGCTCACCGACCTAGAAAACGGGCTGGACTGGGAAATCGACGAGCTGACCCGACAGGTGACAGAGCTACGGGTCCGCATGGACACGGGCGGCGGGATTGAACAGTGGCAGATTGACGACCTGTGGAACCATTCGCATGACGTATGGGGACGCACTGAGGATCTGTACGGCCGCTCCGACGAGATGTACGACATGCTCTGGCGCCTCTGGTCGGCGGTCGAAACGCGCCAGTGGTCGCACGACTACCTCTACGACTAGGGGTGAGCAATGGGCAAGGCAACGAAACTAATCGCGGCTGTAACCGGCCTCCTGGTCGCTGTCGGCACCCTCGTCGGCACTATCAGCATGACTATCGGCAAGGGGCCGGAACCCGCAGCCGGCGGCATAACCATCGTGCTGAACTCGCCTGAGGCTTACGCCGACTTCATAGAGAACCATCCGAGCAGCGGCTAGCAGCTCGTTGCACAACTCAATCGCGCTCCCGCCGGGTAGATGGTTCCCTCCTCCCCCGGCGGGAGCGCACTTTCGCGTTTTCGGGGCGATTTGCTCCCCCACACAACGCCCGTGCTGACCTGCCGATAGCCGGGATGGGTGACAGGGCCAAGTTGAAAACGATGCCTCTCAGAAACGCTCTCAGGTGCCTCTCAAACGATCCGTTTGCATGGTCGCACTGTGGTTACGCGTCGATCGCCCCGGCGACGAGTTCGGCGGCTTCGCGCTGCATTCCCGGCATGACATGGGAGTAGATGTCCAGCGTGATGCTGACCCGTGCGTGCCCAAGGCGCTCCTGGACGACTTTGGCTGGCACTCCGGCCTTCATCGCGAGCGTCGCCCATGTGTGCCGAAGGTCGTGAAGCCGAATCTGCGGGACCGCGCCGTCCATCTCGCGCACCCGGTTCTGGAATCGGCGGGTGACGCGCTCGGGATGCGTCCACGAGCCGTCGGGCTGCGTGAAGACGAGGTCGTGTTCCTGCCGCCCGATCCCAAGGGCCAGAAACTCGGATGCCTGCGTGCGTTTCAGGTCGGCGAGCATCTCCAGCGTCCGGTCGTCAAGGTCAACCTGCCTTTGACCGGCGTCGGTCTTCGCTGTCGAGATGAGCCGCTGGTGGTCGACGCAGATCAGCGTCTGCACGATCGACGCGGTGCCAGCTGAGAAGTCGATGTCGGCCCAGCGGAGCCCAAGCGCCTCACCGCGACGCATCCCGGTCGTCGCGAGTAGCCGGTACAGAGGGAGATACCGGTCGCCGTCGCAGTGGTCAAAGAACGCAGCGAGGTCTCCGGTCGTCCACGTCACCGTCGGTGCCTTCCTGGTCTGCCGTCCCTTCGGTGGGTCCGACAGGGCGCACGGGTTCCGGTTCAGGAGTCCCCAACGCACCGCGTCCTTCATGGCCCTGCCGACGATGGTGGAGATGTAGTGGACGGTGCGTGGCGCGAGCCCTCCACCGCCGTCTTTCCGACCGGCGGTGAGGAGGTCCGCGTAGAAGGCGTTCAGGGTGAGGCCGTCGAGGTCTTGCAGTTTGATCGTGCCGAGCCTCGGGATTGCGTGCTGGCCGATCTTCTTGACGTAGGAGTCGAACGTTGATGGGGCGAGCGTCGGTTCGACCTCGTCAAGCCAGCGGGTGAGGAACCCGCCGACGGTCTCGTCTGTCGGAGCTACGAACGTACCCTGCGTCTGTTCGGCCAGGAGCAGGTTGAGCGCTTCCTGAGCCTCAGCCTTCGTCGCAAAGCCTCGCCGGTGAATGCGACGGCGGTTCTCGCGACCTCCTCCAATATCGAGCCGGAAACTGTAACCGTCCCGCTTGTTGCCGCTGATCGTGCCGCGTCTGGCTTGGCTTGCCATGAGGTTCCCTCCCCTATGTGGTGGGTAAGAACCTACCTCACCGGGCACCTATGCGTCCGCGTGGGACCACGGTGGGACCAAATGGCCTGTTTTCGGGGTCTGATAACGCTGTGACCTGTGTGTTTGTGGTGTCGGAGGGGGGACTTGAACTCCCACGCCCTTTACGCAGCGTGGTCGTCGCATAGACCCCCAGCAGTGGACTCTCTCTACGTTTCAGGGGATCGCCGGTCACCCACTGTGAGCAAAACCTTGGCATGGTCGGCACCAGTGGTCCCTAGTTCTGGCCGCGTGGGACCACGGTGGGACCAGCAGGGCACAAGTTCAACTCAATCAACCAGCTCGTCACACTGGCGCATCAAACCACCGGCCAACGGAAGCGTTGAACTGGCGCACGCGCTCCTGGAGGGCGAGAAGCAGCGGCGTCGGCCCGTCGGCGTCAAATGTTCGGGTACAACACGCAGCGAACGGCGGCAGCGTCAACATCCAAAGATTGCAGGTGTAGACGCTCGGCCATGTCTCTTCGACGGTCGTCATGCAGGGTCGCGCGACGAGTTCGTCCATGATCTGGTCTTGCCATAAATCGTGCCGAGCCATGTTTATTTCCCGCATCACCTCCAAATCGTCATGCAGGTTCACAATCGCAAACTGGACGTTCCACACGCGGACGTCATCCAGTTCGGTGGTGAAAAGGGTCGAAGCGGTCGTGATCATGTGGCGTTTGAGTCGGGCGGCGTATTCGTCCCAATCCGCGTGCATTTGTTCTAGGCGTAGGCGTCGGAGATGTGCAGGGGTGCGGTCGAAAGCGCGAATCGACTCGCGGTACGTGTAAGCGGGTTTTCTAATCATCGGTGTTCTCAATTTCGGCTATCGCGACGTTTGCGGCGGCTATGCCGCTTTCCCAGCGGCGCAACCCGCCAGCCCGCTCGTCGAGGTATCCATACATTGAGTCCAGCGAGTCAGACACCGCCTGGTCAGACTCGGCGGCGATAAGTTCGCGCAACGCCTCAACAGGGACGCCGAGAAAGTCAGCTACCTGACGCGCATACGGGTCAAACATGGCGTAGCCGTATTCAAAGCGAACCATCGTGGCCAACTCGACTCCCATAAGTGTTGCGGCGTCCATCGCCGAAAGCCCCAGTTCGCCGCGCTTGCGTTTTACAAGGTCGGCGATGATCAGCGTCGACGGCGACCCTCCGACGTCGGCGGCAGCGGTCAGGACCGCCTCCATGTTGTCGAGCCTTTCCAGGATCTCATCAAGAGCTTCGACAACGTGCTCCGAGCCGTGTGGAGTGTGTGAAAGGCCGACTTTTACATTTTCGTGCGAGATGCCAAGAAGAAGAGCGGCCCCATCAATCGCTGACGGTTTCCAGTTCCTGGTCTCACCGTTCTCAAGCCTCGAATAGGCCGACTGGGAGAGACCGAACATCTTGGCCGCTTCGGCTTGGTGCAGGGTCGGGGTCTTCTCCCTTCTGGCTTGTCGAACTCGTCGGGCCATTACCTGATGCCCTTCAGCTCGCTGCGTGCTGTCCACGAAAATAACGCCTCCTCAGGTGTTGACAGATATGCGATAACCGTGGGCGAGTATGCGCTACCAGAGTGCACGCATGCAAGTGGATACTGTTGTGGATACCCAGTGGATGTCTTTTGGTATGCATTCGCAGTGGGTAGCACGGGTGGTCGATGTGGTACTAGACCTGCCTCATGCCCACTCCAAGTGCTCTCCAATGCATAAGTACCCAAGAGGCCGCTGACCTTCTCACCGTCCAGCAGTCAACGATCTATCGCCTCGTCAAGCGCGGCGAATTGCGCGGCGTGAAGATCGGTGGCCGACTTGTCATCCTCGAACGAGACCTCAAGGCGTACCTCGGGGTCGACGACTGATGACCGACGTCGAGAAGGTCGACGCCTCCTGGTCCGAGACAATGGCACAGGCCGAGATGCTCGCTGCTTCGGATCTCGTCCCGGCGGCGTACAAGGGCAAGCCCGCCAACATCGTCACAGCGACCCTTTATGGCCGCGAGATCGGGCTCGGCCCGGTCGCTTCCCTGTCGCACATCAACGTCATCCAAGGCAAGGCCACGCTGTCAGCTGAAGGCATGGTCGCCGTCGTTCGCAGCCGGGGCCACGTAATAACCGGGAAGGCGTCGTCGGCTGGTGCCCGCGTCACCGGCAAGCGTGTCGACAACGGCAACGAGATGACCTTCGAGTTCTCCGAAAAGGACCGGCAACGCGCTGGCCTGAACTCCAAGACGTGGAACGACTACCCCAAGTCGATGTATTGGGCTCGAGCCGTTTCGCAGTTGTGCCGACAACTGTTTCCCGACGTGCTGGCCGGGATCAGCTACACCGCCGAGGAGATCGGCGGCGACGTCGACGTCGAAGACACCGCGTTTGAGCCTGAGCCGCTGGAGCTCGACGCCGGACGAGTGGAGGCGCTGCGTTCCCGGCTCAACAACCTCGGCCTCAACGACGACAACCTCACCGTCGAACGCCGCAAAGCGGTCCGCAGACGCATGCGGGACGGCCTGCTGCCCGAGGAACTTGAACTCATGTCCGACCAGGAGTTCGACGACCTCGAAGGGATCATCGACGACGCCGAAACCGGCGCTTTTGACGAACCGTTCCCGGTCACCGAAGCGGAGGTGTCCGGTGAGTAAGACCAGCAGCCGCTACATGAAGCAGGCCGACGCCGCTTTCTCAAAACTGATCAAGTGGCGCGACGGGTGGACGTGCCAGCGGTGCGAATCGACCGACTTCCCGCAGTGCGCTCACCTGATCTCGAGGTCGTACAAGTCAATCCGCACCGACCTCCAGAACGCGGTGACGCTGTGCCGGTCGTGCCATATGTATTTCACGCACCATCCGCTCGAGTGGGAGGTCTGGTGCGACGAGATGTGGCCGGGACGTTACGGCCAGCTGAAGAAGCGCGCCCTCGAGATGCAGCGGGTCGCTTGGAAGGATGAATGCGACCGGCTCGTCGCCCTCGTCAAAGAGGCCGAAGCGTG
>Ga0110931_1000272_pt1 | contig 20053 bp, 20 predicted proteins | sample 4_EtaG_FD_79333 | JGI IMG/M metagenome (GOLD analysis project Ga0110931, IMG submission 79333) | Marine viral communities from the Subarctic Pacific Ocean - 4_ETSP_OMZ_AT15127 metaG (version 2) (version 2) | ecosystem: Environmental > Aquatic > Marine > Oceanic | place: Pacific Ocean | collected... | reverse complement strand
CTCTCGGACTGCACCCTGGACCCGACGCTGCAATGCCACGTAGTTCGCAACCTTCCGACGGAACAACCACAACTCCTCGGTGTCCACGCTTTCACGATTGTGGATCACCTTCGCTGCCTCGGTCAGTTCTGCTGCGCCCTGCACCATGAGCATCCTTGCCCTGGTCATCTGCGTGGAGTTGAGTGCCTTGTCTGCGGGTTGTCCGATTAGTTCTTCGACAGTGTAGTTGGACTCATTGAGAGGATCCTGGGCGCGTCGCCGTGTTTCCCCATGCGTCTGCGGAGTTCGATACCGTCCGCCTGGCTGATGACTATCGAAAACAATTTCGCTTGTGCCATCAAGCAGACCCTTGATGTCCTCACTGGTATGGATCGCACCAAGTCCGAAGTTGCGGGTTTCGGTCCTGGCGGGATCGATCAGTCGTCCGATGGGGGTGGATTGCAGAACCGCATCGGCATCTTCTGGTGGGGCTGCATCGGCACGCCCCATGTAGGCGCCGAGATCGACACCGGGAATACGATATCGTCCTGCGACCTGCTCCGACTCACCCGTGAATACGCTGTCCTCTTGTGGCGCCTCCGGTGGTACTTCATCGGGCGTTTCATTTAGTACAGGTTCTACGGTCTTATCAATCGCCATTACGCCACCATCCTTTCATCATCTTCATCGTCACTCATCGTGAGCGGAATGCCGTTCTCTAATATGTCCTCACGCATTTCCGGTGTGATGTCGAAGTACCAGACCTCGATGTTCCCTGCTGCCTCCATGTAATTCTTGAGTTGTCGTTCGTTGTCGAAGTCACGTGGTTCGGCAAATCGTGTACCTGTCGGATCGGAGTAATGAACGCGATACTTTCCAAGGTGTTCAGTCACCTCAAAGTTTTTTCCTTCGATGCGCGTCTTCTTGATTTGAACTCCGTACCGCTTCAGCCACTTCTTTGCGAACTGCGGAATCTTCTGGTCATAGATGTCGCTCATGCCTTTGGCAATTCCGCTTTCAACATCGGTGAACATTTCAGTTCCTTCGACAGTCTCCGCAAGTTTGGCAATCGCCGGACCCCAGTCCTCTTTTATTTCCGCAATCGTTTTGGGTATTTCAGTGGTCTTTGCAAACTCCCCGTCATCAAATTTATTTGAGTGCGTTCTTGTTGCGATTCGATATACGTCTTCACCTTTGAGCGTTCCACGGTAGTCGTCAACTTTTTCGATATGTACTTCTTTGTGAAATGCGTACCTGCCGTACCGACGCGCCTGGGTCTGCCCGGTTGTCCAGGTGATACGATTAATCTGCTCGGACCCCGTACCTCTTGGTGCGTTAATGAGCGCGTCATACACTGACCGCTTAAACATCACTTCATGCCAGTTGCTGACGAATGGTGCAGGAGCTACTGGGTTATCTTTAATCTTGCTAACCTCGACAATCTCTACGTCGTCACCAACAATTAGGGCGTTGTCTTCTAACGGTGAACTGCCCGAGATTCGATTCACGTAATCAATAAGTTCCTGCTTAGTACCCATACCGGACCCCTGCGGTTCCGTGTAGTAATCGTCTTTGTTGACAGGCGATGTGTAGATCCGTTTGTCCTTGACCACCCTCCCTTGCGGATCTCGCAAAATCCAGTCTGTATCATCGTGATACCCGATAAATACGCGCTTACCCTCGGGGTCGATGTACCCGCTGTCCGCGCCCTGGTGATGCCAGTCGCTCTGAATCTCGTCTATATGGAAGGACCACGCGCCATCTACGTAACGGTGTTCACCACGTGAATGCGCAACATAATGATCCGGGGGGAAATGGTGATCGTTCTTAAAGCCCGGTCGCGCACTGGTATCCGGGTAGTTGTCCCACTCGATAACTAAATTAACGGGCGCTTCGCCAGGGGTTCGCGCTTGTTCGCTAAGAGTCCAATCAAGCCACTTCGCTCCACCGCCCTCCTCCGCATCCGTAAATTCGAAAGCCTGATTCTCTATTGCATGCGCCTGTGCTCGTCTTAGCGCATCGTCCATTCGCCATGTGGTGTCAATTTCTTCGATACGCCCCCCGTGTGAATCGTATATATGGAACCCGTAGCCCTCGTTTCCGAATATTTCATACCCTGTGCTGTCTTCACGGGTATACATAATGGGGTCGTCATAATAATCTTCTTGTGCAACTTCCTCTGCGAAGTCGTGTAGATCCTGCCCTTCATAAAAAAACTTGGTGTCACCAATAGCGGATTCTTCCGCACCTATTTCTAAGGCGCGTTCTTCTGACATGTGGCGATTAGTGTCACTCATCCATTTATGAAATCTATCAGTATAAAATTCTTCTCCGCCTGACACTTCATCGACTATGTCGTCGCGTCGATGATTGATTATGTCCAACATGTAATCGCTATCATCGGCTTCCCAGTCACTCCATCGAAAATCTTCTAATTCGAGATCATCCGCTATCCCACGATACGCAGACTGGGAAATATCGATTCGGTGATCGTCGATATAATTCAGCACATCCTCGCGTCGTATCGGTCCCTTGACTGAATCCAACCAGTCGAACAACCTGATATCGTCCGCATCCTTCTTTGGGCTGATTCCGTTCTTGGGGCGATAGACTTCGTTGGACTTTTCGTAATTCGATTTGCTCAATCCACCAAGCACCATCTTCCAATACCCGGCGTCACCTTTATCCTGCTCTGCAATCTCAACGACACGACGTGCCGGAGAGTAGAAGCCAAGGTCATCCACCATGTACTTACCGACACGGCGACGGTTGGTAATGATGTTGTCGTCGAGGATGTGATACGACTGCGCTGTACTGACTGCGTTATCCGGCATGCGAGAACCGGATTCGGTTTGGTAGTACGGCAACCGCTCCGGGGAGATCACGATATCGATCTCCCGCTGCCGTAACATGTCTACAAAGTCTGGATCTTTCAGCAGATAGTTGATGTCGTACTCAGGGCTGTCGTTTTCTACTTCTGCATACCGCGCCCACAGTGATGCTTGTTCCATAGGGGTTAGATCAAATTTCGAATTCAATTGATCTAACGTAACGAAACGATCGTCGAAAGTTACCGGGCGACGGGGTTGCGCTTCCAGTTCCCATACGTGTGGAATACCATCGGAAAATCCTAGTTCATCCTCATTCGGTCGATCTGCTGATTGCGCCCACTGCTGCGCGTCCGACTGTCTATCGCTTGCACTGATCGCCGGGACTCGTCGTTCTTCCGGCTTCATGTCTTTGCCGTGGATACCCCGATACAACTTCATCACCAGGTCAGTGGTGGGTTTTGTGATTACGCTAAATCTGCTCATCGGATTGGCGCCGGGTTAAGGTTACTTAACGCTTCTGCTGTTTCACCACCACGCTTGACTGCTACACCGAACCCCCTACCAAGTGTTGCACCGACCGTCGTGGCGATCGCAGGTTCAATAGGATTGAACGCACGCTGCTCTGCTTCGGCGTCGATCACTTCTCTACCCGTGGCTAGACCACCCTCATATCCTCCACCTGCAATCATTCCGGCATTGCGTGGATCTTTCACCGCATTGGTTGCGCGTTGGATAATGTCTTGCAGTCGGGACTTAACGATGTTCTTGGTCACGCCTTTAGTAACGGCGCGACCAAGCAACGTGAAACCAAGTCCACCGAAGACCATCTCGGGTAAAGCAAAACCTACTCCACGCATGAACTGCTTGCCTGTTAACGGAGTGTTGTCGTACATGTTCAGTGCTTCACTAAACGCTTTCACATCTTTAAGGGGCATGTCTTTTAACTTCGACATATCCCATGCCATCTTGGGCAGCGAGTTGAGGAACCCAGACATCTGCCAGGTCAGCCACTCTGCTTTATCCTTCGGTGTCTGCTTTCCTACACTGATACCCCCGAAGCCACGGCGCGGGGCAGTTGCCAGACGCTCGTCGTTCTTTCCGAATGCGTCGTACAGTTGTCCCGCCAGGCGCTGATACGTCGGGTCGTTCAGTAACTGCGCCTCAGTCATCTGCTCGACCTGTGCATCCGCTTCACGGGTACGCTGCAACTCGACTTGCATCTTGTCGTCTTCACCCACAGGTGCAGGGGAACGCAGGTAACTTTGCTGACGCTGCTGCTGCGCACGACGGTACTGATCCGCACGCGCTCCCTGTGCTTGCATGTACTGATCCTCACGCGACCCAGGAACTACCGTAGGCTGCGGGGTATACATGCGCATCATTACGTCGTAGTCATTACTCATAAACGATGTCCGGTGTGTACGTCGGCATCCAGGTGTCTTCTAAATAGTTGGAATTGGTTTCTGCGTTGGGATCAGTTGCGTCCAACTCATTCATCATCATCTGGATGTTTTCTATACGTCGCAGTTTTTCTCGGGCGTCCTGTTCCCAATACTCATTCGGCGCCTCGCCTTCCGCTTGCGCGTCAAGTCGTTCGGTGATTTCTTTTTCCATGGCATCCCGGCTCATGCCGACGTTGATGCTCATAATGCGACTGCGCCCCGTCACCTTGTCGCCTTCGAAGTCCACCATCCACGGTTCCAACTGGATGCTGTCGAGGATGATCTGTTCGGCATACTCCGCCAGATCTGCGTCGGGATTCCTGGATCGATAGCGTTCAAGTTTTCGCAGCGCACCCATATAGCGACCACGTACCCGCGCACCAAATTCAGAGTTGTAATAGTTCTCTAAAGCATTGTCCGATATGTTCGGACCAACGATCGCAGCACGGATCATTTCTTCTGACAACTGGAGCGAGGCAGTGCGTCTGTCTTTCTCTTTGGAATCCAGTTTGTTGAGCAAGGTACGCCAGTCAGCCTTAGAAACCTTTTCATGTCCGCGCCAGTGTGCAAGGACTGCGCGAATTCGATAGTCGTCTTCTGAGTTATTCCCACCCTGCTGCACGACTAACTGTTCTAATTGCCCAACGATGTGTTGGTCGCTTGTGCCTTCACGATGTGACGTGTTGTATAACTGAACGATGTCGTCGTAATATTCTCCGTATAAATCTTTTGCGCCGGGCTTGTTGATCTCCGTTTCCCAAAAGGATCGTGCATCGTCCAACCGCGCCGAATCCTGTAGTGCCGTCTTGTACCGCTCCTGGCTTCTTCGTGTGTCGCGCTTCTCAACGAAGTCCAGGGAGTCGTTGTACATTTTCCATAGGCTTTCTTTTGCGCCCTCTGGAAGATTGAGCAACGGACTTATGTTCTTCACACTATGTCGTTGTGCATGGTCAACACTTAGATATACGTTCTCCAGACTTGGGGGTTCGTCTGCATCGCGTACCGCTGAGAATCCGGCAGACATTTTGCTCCACATATCCGCCAGGTAGTCTTCGTCGTACTTATAAAAATCATTATTAGTGAGCGCAGCATTGATTTGGAACTCAGTGAACTTCGTCGTCAGTAACTGGAAGTTGACACGCTTGACGTTCTTGTCTGCATCCGCCATGAGTACAGCAGCAGGGAGTCCCGCCTGTATCGCAGCCTCTGTACGTTCCTCTATGGACGCCACAGTGGCATCCAAAAAATTAGCTTCTTTTACCCGAGCAGTTGCCAGGTCGATCTGCTGATCGCGTTTGTGCTTGTAAATGTCACTGAGGTTTTGTTTATCGAAGGTCAGACGTTTGGCACTGAAGTAGCGTTCCGCCTTCGGGTTACCTAGAAACGTGTCCTTGATCTCGGTGAAGTACCTGTCCGATTCCGTGATGTAGTCATCGTCTAAGGTTTCCCACGGTCGCGCCTCAGTGAAGCCGAGTCCTGTACCATCGGCTGCGGAGCGTTCAATGTTGGACCCACCCAGGATGCGCGTGGCTTTAAAGCCGAGCATGCGTTTCTGGTACGCTTGCATCGCAGCGTCGGCACTGGTGCGTGCTTCGGTTTCGCTGATCTGCGCTTCTAAACTCTTTTGTGTAGTTAAGAATGCACCAATGGTATTGCCTACCGATGCGATCACCTGACCCTGCGCACGATACCGAGTCAGTGCCTGGCGAGTCACATCATCACTGGTCACCTCGGGGATGAACCTTTGCTGCGGTGCTGCCATCGCCAACGGCTGCGACTGGAATGCTGCCGAACGCATACGAAAGTTCGGGGAGGATGAGGACTGCCACTGTGGAAGTTTTATGCCCATGTCACGCGAAGAAACTGAGTCCTTGTGATAACCCGCTGTACAGCGCAGCGTTTGCTTGGATACTTAGAGTTCGTGCATTCATCTCTGCGCCACGACGCATTGATGCTGCCTGTGCTTGTGCTTCGTTCCATGCGATCTCGCTTGATATTGCTTCGTTGAATATCGTCATGTCCGCACGCTGATCGGCATCCATGCGCATCAGTCGTGCCTTTTCTTTCTCGTCTGCCAGGTAACCCAGTGCCGACAACTGCTCGACACCGACAGTGAACTTGCGATCGAACTCTGCTTCTGCGACCTGCTGATTAAGGTAGTGCAGCGGGGATCCTTCGTTGACGCTGATCCCGGTAGAAGCAACCCTGGCACGGATATCACCTGCCATCTGTCGCGTTTCCAGTTCCATCTTGTAATTGGTGTGTGCAGTCTTCAGACCCATTAACTGATAGTTGCGGTCTGCTGTTTGCTCGACTGCACCTGCATTGGCATACCCGACGTGCCGGATTGCTCCTGCGGTGTACCCGGCTGCATACTCGGAGAGCGCGTGATTTGCTTCAGTCAATGCAATCAAGTCATCGGCGTTTTCCCCACCGATTCGGATTGCGTCTTCGCGTGCTTCTTTAAGGTCGCTGCTTTGTTTTGAGCCACCAATGATTGACACACCCGCACCAATTACTTGTAACGCTGTTCCCCAACTCATGCGCTCACCGTCATCTGTCCGAAGATCGCCAGGATGTGCATCGCCACTGGCAGGTCTTGTGTGATAGTTATCTCCCCGTTCTCCGAGTTGCCCAGGTTGTAATGCGTGGAGTCACCCGTAGTCAGAGGTTCCATTGCATCCATAGGGGAGGATGGAGATCGATCAGGTGGGCGTGTGCCGTTGATCTTGGGTAAGGCAGACTGATGCAGACGCACCTTTGCCTGGACCCACCGCTTCGGCAAACCCTGTGACGCACCCGAAGGCACTCCGCCTTCGAACTCCACAGGGGTCAACGTCGGCACAAAAGGAAGTCCCGCCACCACTGTACCCGCAGCGTAATCAAGAGTTATTCCGCTGCTCGACACCGTTTTCTGCGGATGTACAGCATTGTCCGCAATAATGTTTAGTGTCTTACCTTCCAGATGCCCCAACCCACTGATCGCTGTCGTCGCGGTTCCGCTATACGACAACGAGGAATCTACATACACGGATGAGTCCATGTACTCGATGTAACGCTTGGTACTTCCGTTGATGGTGCGCTTTACCACCAACCAGGTCTGGTCTACCGTTTCTTTCGGGATTGTGGCGATCGATTTAACTTCGCCATCCAAGGTGTGCTTTGCCCATCCCACACCTTCGAACGAATCATCATCTATCGATGGGTCATAGGTTGCGGACAGCAGCGTCCCGTCATTGCGCACACACCACAGCACTGAGTCAGGAACCTGTGCGTATGACATGTCAACAATACCCCCATCGGTCAGGTGTTCCGACAACCAGGTCAGATTCACCGAGTCATAGATCTCCACCACCGACGTGGTGTTCTGGCTGAAGGTACGTATCTGTCTGCCGGACCCCTGGACAAAGACCATCATCGACCCGATGTACTCGGGCTGAATATGTCTGGATCCGTAACTTGCTTGCCTGGTGATCTCCGGTACGCTTGTCGTACTGATGTACGCATTCGGGACCAGGCGATGCTCGGTTGCCGTCGTACCAATGAACAGCACTTCAGCAGCAGCAAGCCACTGAATCGTGTCCTTGGTGTACGACGCCATCACGTACTCGACAGGATCATCCGCAACCGATGACGCCGGGATGGTGAAGTTCTCAAAGTCCGCGACCTTGGAACCCCACAAGGTTGTCGGCTTCGACACCGTGCCACCGAGCCACAGACGCTGCTCAAAGAATGCAACCGTGCGGGGGAACCCATCGACATGGGCGTCGGCGTTACCGTTCCAGGGCGCCCCGGTTAGCGTCGGCTGAGACAGCGCCCAACTGGTTGCAGACGTGTGCGTCAGTTTCCGTGGGTTGAATCCGTCATGCACCATGTACATCACGTCGTTTGCCTGGGCGAAGTGGATGTCCCATATATCTGTTTCAGTCCAGGGCGTTACGATCTCGACGGGACTCCCACCAGACACGACTTGTGCGTTAGCGGTGTAGACCCGGATATATAGATGCCCGACTTCCAGGATGTAGGACTCGTCACGTGCCACGTTGAACGGGATAACACGGGTTGCCTTAGATGAATCTTTTACCTCTGCCACGTACACCGTGCCTGGGCGTCGCTTCACACCACCGTGCGACTCAGGCAAACAGTTCGTCATGTTCTTGCATGCGCGTTGGTACTGCGTCGTACTGACACGACCCAACAGCAGCGGAGAGATTTCACCCGTGGTGAAAGACTCTATGATCGGTTGGAATCTCACTTGCGTGCGGTTTCCAGAAAGTTAGATACGAACCTCGGACTGCTCCCCTCGATCGCACTTGCTTCCCTGGCTTCGTCGATCTTCGCCATGTAGATGTTGGTCATCGCTGCCTGAAGCGTGGTGGACCCGACCAGGGTGTATGCACACTCGGCTGCGAGTCGTGATGCCACAGCGTCGCGCAGCAACGGGTCGAATGCAGATGCGTCTATGCGTCCGATGTATGTGATCTTGCACGACTCCAGATCGGTGTAGATAAAGTCACCGTATCGATCCCACTTGTCGTCTGTGTCTGCGTCTTTGACATCAAGCACACGCAGACATGCGGGATCCACTGGGAGGCGGAATGCGTTGTCCCATTGGTACACAGGTGCAGTTGCGGACTTCGCCAGTTCGGTCTGAACCTTGGCACACTTCCACGGATAACTGCGCAGCACGGCATCGACCGTGCGTTGATACAACTGGGTCATCACCTTTGCCTCTGTCTGTTCGTCAGACAGTGACGTGATGCGTGATGCTCCGATGAATGTTAATGCGTCGTTAGCGACATCGACTTCACTAGCCATGCGTTGCCCTCAGAGGGAAGTGGTGGGGCATCCACCTGGACACCCCACCGTACAGCGGTTAGTAAGTCGCTTGTACCTCGACGACTTTTTCTTCCTCGATGCGAGTCGCAGCAGCAGAGAAAGCCATGTACACCTGAGTGGCATACGACTTGTCTGCTCGGTCATCGATACGGGTAGAGACATCAGCCCCAACCGCAAGACCAAGACCCGACTTCACGAACGCAAGACACTGCCGGAAGTTTGTACCGGAGGTATCGACGTTCAACTGCTCACTGCGGATAAACGAGAATCCGGCGAAGTCCGAGAGGTCCCCTTTTGCAAGAGCCTTTATCGTGTTGTAATCGGCGCTTTTTACTTCCGTCGCGTTAAGCAGGTCCGTCAGTTCACCGGAACTGATAACGAAGTACATCGGGTCTGCTTCCTCATCGACATCGTTCGCCAACAGGATCTCACGCGCTGCCAGGATCTTGGCAACAGTCATGCCACCAGAAGCGTGGGCAACCTTGTTACCCGCAGGAAACGCGACAGACGCAGCATCACCATCAGTGGCTGCTGCGGTAGCAGCATCGATGATGAGTTTGTCCCACCGACGACCCATCGCATACCCTCCAGTCTTCGCGTACTCAGACTGCGGTGAGATCAGCATACGGATCTTGTCTTCCTGGTCGATCAGATCTGCCCACTGCCAGTCGCGCATTGTGACGACGCGCCTTGAGTGGGGAACATCGAGGACAGGAGTGTCAGTATGTCTAGTCGTCTTCTCAACGCTGTCCATACTTCCGATTCGTTCGAAATTGTGCTTCGAACCAGTCACAGTCTCACTACGTACTGCGTCCTTCAACCGACTGCCACGTTGCTGTGCGAGATGCACGACGTTTGATTTGAACTGCTCTACAAATGCTTTTGAGATGGTATTAGCCATTAGTAACTCCCAAAGTTGTTTAAACAAAACCCTTCGGAGAGTTACCCGGCTACCCGGACCATCCTGCCTTTTAACGCCTGGGTTGGCGGACAGTTACCGATGTCAGCGGAATGGACCCTTACGGGTTGCCCATTTATATCCTGTTAATAACTCGTCACGGAATTAAACGCAATTACTCTGGATGCGCGATCTCCATTAGGCGACGCACATGATCGATACGTGACTGGTGATTCGGATGTCCGGCGTCATGGTACGCATCCTTCAAGTCACCAATGATTGCCATCGCACGCTCTTTGGCTTCGCCTGGTGCGACACCGAAGACGTTGGTCGTATCGGTTGCAGCGATCTGCTTCTCGCCTAACATCTCACCGATAGCAGCCAGTGCCTTAATCAACAGCGGGTGATCGCCCATGCCTGGCTCATGCAGCGCCTGAGTCAGTTCACCCTTTGCCTTGATCTTCTTGTCCAGGTATTCGACCGCTTGCTGTGCGCGTCTACCGTTCTGGTCAAACGCTGCGCCCCATTCCTCTTTGAGCGATTCCATCAGCCCGGTCATCTCAATCTGGCGCTGCTCATTCTTCAGTGTTTCAGCGCCCGTGTATGCTTCGTACAGGTTGCGTGCCTGACTGGTCGTGAGGTTGTTCGCGTGTGCGAGGTCCGCGAATACCGAGTCGTCAATCTCGTACCCGGTTGCCTCCCCAGGTCTACCGAGTGTGCCGTACAGATCACTCCATCCCTGCTCGTCTTCACCACTCGGCATCATGGTGATGCCAGGCACGTCCCGCAGTTTCTCTTTAAACTGGTCCCACTGCCCCGGCTCGGCATCTTCAGATGGGATGCGCACGCTGCTGCCGATCATGCTTTCCGCATTGGCATATCCTTTTGCCAGGTCTTCTACCGTGTCGAACTTCTCGACCTGGGCGTGCATGTCTTCCGGCAGTCCCGCATACCACTTGTCTTCGCTCATCATTTACCCTCGTCAGGTTTGGCTAGGTTACAAAGCATCCCCACGATGGACGCCATGCCTAGTCGGTATGCCGTTTCGTGGGTATCCCCTTTCATGTAGTTGTTACGCTCACAGTAAGTCTTCCGTAACTCGTCGAGCAGATCCTGCCCAGGCTGCGTCTTGAAGGTAAGCGATGCCAACTCACTGATCTTGTCCGGCACTCTGCGCCTCCATTGCTGCCTGTTGCTGCATCATCTGCTGTTGCTGCTCGGCACGTTGCGTACGCTTCTGCTCTACTTCCTGCAATCCATGACGCACGTCAGCAGGGACGCCATGCCTATCCGCCAGTTTGTTGGCGACGGCATCGAAGTCCACGACATCCAAGACCTCGGGATTTAACTGCGCCATCTGCGTCAGCGCACTGACCCATCGCTCTATCGCCTGGACATCGCCCATCTTCTGCGCACGTGCCAGGGGTGACACATACTCGATGTCGAGTTGTGATCCTTGGGATTCCAGTACCGATTCGGGCGGTGAAACAAACTGCATCGAGCGGTACATCATGTAGAAGACACGCTCGACCATCGGCGTCAGGAGTTCCGACTGCAAGCGACCAAGAGTTGCACCGAGCAACCGCTGCATCATCTCGTATCGGATCTGCACTTCCGTTGCGGTAGCGTTGGGTCGATCAGGTAGTTCCAGTTGATCCGAGAAGAACATCTCACGGATGCCCTGGCGTAACTCCATCGACTTGATCTGCGACACGTCCCACCTGGTTCCGTTATCCAAGACACGCAACTCACCCATGTCCCGCAGCAGGGTCAGCCCACCGGGTTCCAGGTGCAGGTCACCGACGATTGCATTGCGTCCCGCCATGTACGGGGGATCGATCGACTTCTCCCACCCGGTAAGTTCCAGGCGCTTGGCTTCGTTCAGTGTCACGATGTCAGCACGTGCGATCAGTCCAGGTGAGAAACCCCAGGCTTCGCCGGAAGTCTTTGCCCATCTCGGAATGAAGTACGGCAACTCATAGTACCCACCTTCCTCGACGATCATCTTGTCCTCGATGCACACGTACTTCTCAACGAAGGGTCGGTCCTGTGGAGCAGCAGCTTCTTTTTCCGAGTACGCTTTGTCGTCACTCGGAGACACGCAGTGGAGGAACTTGAACTTCTTATCTGGATCCTGGTCAAGCGCATTCCGCACCTTCGGCATGTCCGCTTCACTCCACCGCTCTACCGCTGCACGTGCTGTGAGTTCGAACTGACGGTACACCGTATCGACGCTACCCATCGAGGACTCGGTGATGCAGAGGTCCGATAGATGCACGGTGTCAAAGCGTAGTCCACCCCACGGTCCCGTGTCCTTGCCTTCCTCAAGGAATAGGCACGATGTCCCCAGGGCGCCGAGGTCTAAGTACACCTCGTTGATCTGCGTGTTGAAGTTCGACTCAGACAGAGCATTGAACATCCGTTCAGTGCATCCCTCAAGCCACTCGTTTGCTGCGTCATCATCACCGAGCAGGTCATCACGAAAGCGGATGGAGAACCAGGGCGATGCCGGGGATGTCAGCGCCATGTGCAGCGACGCTGCCAGGATCTGATTGGCATGCACTGCGGTGCTGTCATAGATCTTGTCCGTGCGGGAGCGGTCCCCCTTCGGACGTTGCGTTACGAAGTCGGCACGGTTAGGCATGACGTACAGCGATACGTCCTCCCAGTCCCGGTCCCAGTTAGCACGTGCGCTTTTAAGCGACTCGTACCGCTTCAGTATCTGCTCGACTGTGCCTGTTGCCATTAGCCGATCACCGCTGAGTACAGGCTAGACCCGGACGTCTTTGAGTCGTACACGTACTTGTATACCCAGTTCGTTATCCCGGCACTGCGTGCAGCAGACGGGTTGGCGTAGATCGATCCGGTTACGGGATCCACTACGGGATTCGCTGTTCCCATGTTGCGTGTCCCCAGGTTAGTCAGCGCAGACGTTCTCAGGTTGGGATCCGTCAGCGGACGCTTGGTGATGCGTGTGTCCTCAAGACCATACGAAGGTGTCGCTTCGACTCCGGTCGCCGGGGTCGTCGAGGTATTCCCCTGATCCAGAATCATCTGCAACAGACCCGCTACAGTCGGTCCATCCGCAGTTGCCGTAACCATCCCGCTGCCCGATGAAGATCCGCTGCCCGATGATCCGCCCCCATCTGAATAGGCAGGTGCTTCGGTCCCGCTTTCGGACTCGGCTTCTGCTGCTGTCTCGTCCTGCTCTTGCGCATCCTCTGCTTCTTTCTTTTTCCTTTTCTCCTCCTCAAGCATGGTGTGTTCACCACCTGCCGGATCGGGTGTGTCGAACGGATCGTAGTTGAGGTTCGCTTGTCGGCTATCCTCATCTAACCCCAAGTATCCGGCGAGGAGACTTTTAGGCACGTTGCGTGCATCCTGTGCGCCAGGTGCAACAGCGACACCCCTCGTTTTGCCTGGTTGATTCGGGTTGCCTGTGCTTCTGCGACCACGTGTGCGGTTACGCTGATCCTGCGGTGTGTTCGGCGGAGCAGTAACGGCTACCGATTCGACTGGCGCTTTCTTCCCAATCTTCCCCACCTTATCAGGGTCCACCACCTGGTTCATATCATCCATATCGTAAGTATTAGATAAAGTTGCGTCTTCCGTTGTGAAATCGTAACTTTGAGGAACAGCGGGGTTCGTTCCGGGCTGCGTCGGACTGCCGGTGGATCTGGATGGCGTATTCCCTGATATCCCACCTGGATTCCGCGACCCCCTGGATCGAACACCCAAAGATGCGGATCGCATTCCTGACTTACTGCCCGGTTGATTACGGTTTCCGGTTGAGCGTTGCCCACCACCCTGACTTGTACCCGCTGATGTGCCTTTGCCCTTGCCCTTGCCTTGGTTCCCGGCAGGGTTTGCTTCGTTGCGTCCCGTGCCAGGACCAACGCCCCCACCATCACCTCCGCCCTCGCATGAGCAGAGAGCGCGTGGATATCCTTCGATGTCCCAATCAAATGCTTTTCGTTTCATAGTGTCACCCTTTGAGTTTCGCCTTGTACACAGCACCTACCGGGTACATCCCTAGTCGCTCCGCCAATGCGTCAAATCCTTTCCTGTGTTTTACCGATGTCGCAAACGACACCTCGCTTGCTCCGTTGTCCTGCGCCCACTGCATGAATACCTTGAGCAGCCGATAGCCTATCGATCCTGTGCGGTGTTCCGGTGTCACGTAAAGCAAATCCTCGACCGCTATGTACTCGGGTCCGAATCGGTACTGCTGAATCGAACCAGTGAAGAACCCCACAATGTCCGCATCCTTTCTTGCCACAAGGAAACAACCGTATTCGCACACCCTTCGTCCATACTCCGCTGCGATGTCATGGTCGTAGATGAGATCGGCGTAGTGACCTTCAGCGTGCATGTCTGCTCCCAGTTCCACGCACCGCTTGATGTCTTGTTCGGTTCCTTGCTCAATGCTCATGCTGCCTTGATGACACTCGGTACTCGGTCGTCCCGGTTCTTCTCATCCACGGTGAACAGGCGTGTCGCTACGTACTGCACCGCATCCATTGGATGACTGAACGAATCCTTGTCCGGCTTGTCCGTGTATCTGTCACCGGACACCTGGAGGCGACGGTACTTGTATCCGCCCCGGAATGCCTTGCGTATCACCCTGCATCGTGGGTGTACCAGGATCGCAGGTTCGCCATCGATCATGCGGTTGAAGCGTGAACGCACTGCGTCTAGGCGACGCTCAAGGTTCTGCTCCCCTGCCTCGATGTCTATCTCCAACGAGCGCAGTATCTGGAAGCACGTCTTCTCGTCTGTCTCGCTCGGGGTACGCCCGGCAGGGTCACCGTAGTCACCTTCGATAGTCAGGTCCGGGTACTCCATGTTCGTGTGCTGTACCACCTGCTCCCCCATCGAGCGTGCGCCCATCCGGGTAGCGATCACCTCATCGAAGATCCGCCACTGTCCGCTTGGCATCAACTGTGTGTACACGCATGCAGGTGATAGCCCGAAGTCCCACCCCCGGTACACCGGGACGGTCGGCGCTACTTCGAACTCCTTGCAATGGATGCTGTCCACGTACTCGGGGTACACGGGCTTGCCCTCCTGCACGTAACCGTACTCACCATCCACGTACACACGGATGAAGTCATCACCCTTGCCCGTTGCCAGGTTCGCGTAGTAGTCAGGCGGAAGGTTCTCCACGTTCTCGGCTTTAGGTCCACGTCCACTCGGCTGCTTGAAGATCCCTGCGTTCTCGGGTCTGACTTCTTCGAACAGTTTGTAGATCCAGTGATCGTCGTCGCACGGGTTGGTGTCACCGATCACACCGAACCAGGTTGCCCCCTCCTCACGGAAGGATGGGTAACGTCCGACCCTGCCTTGCAGCGCCTCCCATATCTGACCCGGTACTTCCCTGGCTTCGTTCACCCAGGCGCCAGTCAGTTCCAGGGATAGCAGGTTGCTCACCTGGTCGGGGCGATCGAGCGCACGGAACAACAGTTCACAGTTCACCGTTGTCTGATCCTCGCAAGCCCACTGCATTGTGTAGTTGTGGTTGACTTCGGAGTATCGTCCCCACTCGGGACTGGGATACCAATCCAACACTGTCCGTATAGTGGTGTCCCGCAGTTGCGGATAACTGTTTCGAATGATTGCCCATCGAGATCGTCGTACTCCGTCGCTATTCGGCTGCTGCTTACAGGCACGACGAACAATCTCTTGAACACACCCGGAGGATTTTCCAGAACCAAATGGTCCGATAAGCATCCGTTGAAACCCGTTATGTTTCCAGAAATCTCTAACAGTTGGGACATTGCTTGCGTCGTAGTCAGTTGCCATCGCGGATCATCACCACTGGTAGTGCTGCCACTGCATCACCCGAGTGCTCGATCGCTTTCCGTTTGGGCGCAACGTACTGCGCCAGTTCCTTGAGCATCGAAGCACGTAAGGGCAACTCGACAGTTTCATCCATAGCGATCCGCGCCATGCCTTCAATGGGATCGCAGTCCATCTCAGAAAGAAGTTGCTGAACCTCCTTCGTCGCTTTGTTTGCTGTCCCCTTCTGTCTTCCGCCCCTTCGTTCGCCTGGTTTGCTCCCTCTTGCCATCGCTTTTTTCCGCTACCTTTGCAATCGTAAGTTCAGCCAACAACTCGCCCGGCTCAATCCACTTAGCCACACTGCTATCGTTGACCACCGTTAACACAATCTCACTGTCCATCCCTGGCGGGATCATCTTCGTCATCACGTTGAGGTTCGGACCTGCCGGAACAATCATTGCGACATGTGACTTCGGTACGTCCACTGCAATCCCGGTTCGCACCAGTGCAGTGTTACCTGAGTTCAGCACGAAGATCTTTTCACGCTCGGCTGAGTACAGTTGATTGACTTCTTTGCTTTCGCTCGGTTGCGCAGTTCCTTTAACGATTACTTTGAACATGTGTAATTACCTCGTCACGGATTTAAATGGAAGGGTTGTGTCATACGTGCGTTTGGAAGGGCGACCACGTTTACGCATTGCGTTGGCTGCACGACGTTCCCGTTCGCGCTCGGCATGGCAGGGTTTGCAAATACTCTTGCGTCCATCAGACGCTTGACTGTCGCAAACGAAATCGTCACGCGCAGCTTCTTTTTCACACACCCTGCAAATCTTCTTGATCGTCTTTGGATCTATCATCCATGTGTTCCCGAGCGATGGTGATCCAGTCCATGATTCCCATCTCGACTTGGAAGTGTCCGTAACCCGTAACGATTGAGCAGATGCAGCAGCGTGCCATCCATGGCTTGCGGTCCAGGCGATACAGCAACACGGGGTCGAGGTCAGTACGTGCTGCCTGTTCCGCTGTCTGCTGCCACCAGGAGGCGTCGTATTTTTTCTGGCGCTTTACCTCGATCGCCCACCCTGGCACACCAAGGATGTCGGACCCACCTACTGCTGCTTGCTCACGCCAGTTGCGTGTCGCATCGACGCCGAGTTCATCGCACAGAAGTTTGACGATCTCCAACTCCCCGGTCTTGCCCTTCGCCCGAGAGTTAATCAAATCAACAACCAGACCAGGATCGACAGGCAGATGAAGGCAAGCCCCAGGGCGCAGCACAGTGCCATGAGTTTCACGACAGTGATGAGAGAGATTGCCTCCTCACTCAGCAGGGGTTTGCTCTTGCGTCTGCGTGCTTGAGCCACCCGTCGCGTCAGCGTCACTGCTTGCACCGCCACTTGTGCTGCCGACTTCGACGCAACCCACCAAGAACACATGCCCAAGAATTACTAGGATCGCACCCGTCATGTAGAACCAGGTCCATAATCGTTTGCCTTGCTCAGTCAATGTCTTGTACCTCGTATTTATCAAGATGAAAGCCAACGTGATAGGTCGTGTCACCTATCCGTGCGGTGTGTGTCGTCGAACAACCCGCACACAGAAACACGGTAAGCAGAATCAGGTAGCACCCGATGATTGCTTCCCAGGAAAAAAGGTTCTTTTTCATTTCCGTTTCTCTTTGTCGTACCAGGCTGCGTATTCGCCCAGTGTCATACCGAACTTGCGTCTGAACCATTCAGACCAGGTGACCCCCGAAATGGGCGCCCGTTCTTGCTGATGTATCCATGCGAATCGGGCAGCACAGTGACGCAGGTTTTTGAAGTCACGCTCACGCTGCTCGGGATCGTTCACGGATAGCAGCAGTCAGTCGCATCCTGTACTGAACAAAGGATTCACCACGGTGCGGGTCAGGCAGTCGATGCCATCGAGCATGGTCTGCGAGTTTGGTATCGTCCCGTGGTAGGTCAGCCCATGACGGGATAGATGCGGACTTCAACTTTCGATCTCCTGGCTGCGCTTCCTTGCGGATCCAGTTCCGCCACACTGCAAACCAGTCACGCTTGCTTGCGCGGGATCCTGCCAGGCTGATCCAGTAATCTTTGAACGATGCTGCTACGCTCTTGGGATCCAGATCAGGTCGTTCTTCCCTCGCCCACGTAGCCCACTCGTCTGGTAAGTCCCAATCTTCAGAGAGTCGTTGGGCGCGTGCGCCCCCCCTCTTAGTATTCTGTTTATTTAATTCTGTTTCTTTCATGTGATCCTGCGTCACATGGGGTTGTGATCCTGCGTCACCACCTATGTGATCCTGTGTCACATACCCCCCTATGTAGTAATGGTTTGATCTCTTACCACCTGCGTCATGGAACTGATGGGTCACTCTCAGGTGTCCCGCATCCTCCAATCTCTTGACGACACGGTTCACTGTCTCCCTGGTGAGTCCGCTGCGCTCCGCCAGGTATCTCTGACTCGGGACACACAGACCTGTGTCTGCGTTGGAACAGTTAGCGATCAGGATCAGGACGAGTTTGTCGGTCGCAGCCAACCCGTCCGCTTTCACTGCATACCCAATGGCTTCGACGCTCATTTGAATATGTCCGGTCGCAGTTCGAAACGACTGATGCCCGTTGCCTTCTCGATGGACAGCACGTGATGTGGCGGGACACCCTTCGCATCCCGGTTCAACCAGTTCCACACGTTCGACTGACGCACCCCTATCATCCGAGCCAGGGCGGACTGCCCCCCCGCTACCCGTACCGCTTTCTCGATTGCTTTCATGGGCGGGAATATATACCACTATCGTGGTATTTATCAACTTAAATTACCACCCCTGTACTACCTTATTTCTACCACTTACTACCACGATTGCGGTAGAATTGAGGGACAATATCAACTAGGTTTTAAGGGGTGAAAATGAAAATAGTTGCAGAACAACTCTGGGCGTTGATGAATGTCCAACAGCGCATGAGAAAAGTCAGGCAGACGAATGGTCTTAAGGAATTTCTCCCGGATGAATATCGGAGCGCATTCGGGGACCGCAACACCGATTCAGGAAGTTGGCGATATATGAAACTTCCACCCATGTGGAACCTGCTGTCTCCCCAAGGTGGACTCACCGAGTGGGGAAAAGAATGTGGCATTGGCGGTGGCATGACCACGGACCAAGCAAAAAATCTGTGGTCAAGGTTTGGCGACGACTCGATTCCCGCGAATCACATGGACAACCACGAAACGAGTGGAGCAGATCGTAAAGACATTCGCGGGTGGAGTTGTGGATGCCCATCTTGGTATTCAGAACATCACCCCTAAAAAAAATTATGCTGTGCCAGTGACCCAACCTGGCTCAAAAAATGTGGAGATGAAAGTAATGAGTCTTGGAGATAGATTAAAAGAGGCACGCAAGATGGTAGGAATGGGACAAGTAGAACTAGCCCAGTGCGCAGGTGTAAGCCAGAGCGCAGTGTCCGCCATTGAGCGTCGCAATGCTGAAGCATCACAATTCACCATGTCACTTGCACGATGTTTAGGAGTATCGCCCGTCTGGTTAGCGACTGGCGAAGGAGAAGCGAACGCAACAGAGGACGATCGATATCGCTTGATGAACATACCCGTCATCTCTTGGGTCCAGGCAGGAGCGTGGACCGAAGTCGAAGATCCGTATGCAGCAGGTGATGCCGAAAGGTGGATTCCATACGCAACAATAAAACAAGAGGACAGTCCCCGCATGTACGCACTAACCGTGCAGGGCGTCAGTATGGAACCGACATTCAATGAGGGCGACACGATCATCGTTGATCCAGATCGTGAAGCCAACAATGGCGACTATGTTGTTGTGCGCCTTGACGATGACGACGCTGCGACGTTCAAGCAGTTGGTTATCGAAGGTGATCGTCGCTATCTGAAAGCGGTCAACCCTATCTGGACCCCGCAACTTCAACCGATCAACGGCAACGCCACGCTATGCGGTGTTGTTGTTACCCGCCAAACTAAGTTTTAACACCGTGTAACTACGACTCCCTGGAAAATTAGCTTCTTCCAGGGGGTCGTAACACATTGATTCTATTAATAGAATCTCTGTCGTATCCGTTTACTACTGTTGTGGTATACTCTCTCCCGTTGTATGACATTCATGCTAATAGGAGAAGCAGATATGAATAGAGTTTTACCGGAGGCAGTACCGATACACGCAGCGGAGTATCTTGATGGTTGGGTAGCAAACTCCATCTTTCCTTACCAACGCGCAATGGTCGGACACGACACCGAGAAGGGGATGGTGTTCCGTGATT
>Ga0110931_1000257_pt1 | contig 20436 bp, 17 predicted proteins | sample 4_EtaG_FD_79333 | JGI IMG/M metagenome (GOLD analysis project Ga0110931, IMG submission 79333) | Marine viral communities from the Subarctic Pacific Ocean - 4_ETSP_OMZ_AT15127 metaG (version 2) (version 2) | ecosystem: Environmental > Aquatic > Marine > Oceanic | place: Pacific Ocean | collected... | reverse complement strand
TCCGGATTTCGTTTTGACATGGAATATTCTCGCGGCATGGGGTGGACTCACCGAGTGGGGAAAGGCGTCGGGCATTGCCGGGGGCATGACCACCGACCAATCAAAAAATCTTTGGTCAAGGTTTGGCAATAACTCGATCCCTGCCCACCACATGGATAACCATCATTTAAAAAATGGTCGAAAAGATTATCGGGGGTGGAGTTGCGGTTGTCCCGAATGGTTTGTAGAACATCAGCCCTAAAAAAATACATACGCAGTGGCAGTGACCCAACCTGCCAAAACAAATGTGGAGAGAGAAAATGTCGAGCAAATTAAGTTTTGCGGATAGATTGAAAAAAGCCAGAATGAACATCGGTCTAACACAAGCGGAAGTAGCAAAAAGATCAGGACTGACTCGCGCTGCGATTAGCCAGTACGAGTTGGGAATCGTCAAGGGATTGAAGAGCGAAAACTTAATCGCGCTTTCAAAGACCTTGGGGCTTGATCCTGAAGAACTTGCTACAGGGGCCCCTAGCGTGACAGGCTCCCTAAAGCGGGCGGATGTTAGTTTTGTACCATTGATTGATCTATCTTCTGTGAACATCCTTCTTGCGGGAGGTCTAGATACACAGGAGAAATATATGCCTACAACAAGCGCTGTGGGAGACGACGGGTTCGCCCTTGAACTTCTTGGGGACGATATGCAAAACAATACGTCCAATTTCAGCGAAGGATCGGTTGTGATTTTTGATCCAAGTCGGGAGCCAGAAAGCGGAGATCATGTTTTAGCCAAACTCTCTGACAACAGCATCATATTCCGACAACTGAAGAAAGCAGGTGCGCTACACAGTCTGGTGCCTCTGAATAGTCAGTACCCAGTAACCCAAGTACCGGAGGGTGAATACAAGATTCTTGCGGTGGCGGTCCAGACCTTGAAAGACGTCTGATTGTAAAAACTACTTTCTCGTATGGGGCAAGTATGGCCCCATATTTTTTTATTGCAGAGGTTAGTCTACTTGACCCCCAACGGCTCTTGTCCTATACTTTTTCCATGTTCTTACCCCCAGTGTGTCTACCGAGCCTGATCGGAAGTGCGGTTAGGAGGGTGCCGTTTTGCTGGGCGGCGGGGGCCGATGGCCCGGGCATGAACATAGCCTAGTACCCGTGACGCCAGCAGCAACTCCCTCAAGCGTCCCCTCGGGAGACCTCCCTTCCGAGGGGATTAGCGCTTGCTAGAAAAGCAGAAAAGATGGAGGTCGAAAAGGTATCTAAATTGGATTGTTGCAGATGGCCAACGTTGCGTAATTTGCGGCCACGAGGGCTGGGAAGAGAATCAATTGATAGCCCACCACGCTATATCGGTGCCCGGTCTCAATCTCGGCGCTACAGGCAGCAAAGCATCCGATTCCTATGCGATGCCGATGCACGTCACTTGCCATATGGATTTTCACCAACACCCGTATCGCTATCGCGAGGAGCAGAGACTATGGCTGATCAACACGATGGCGAAGGCAATTCAGACTTTCGCCTAGCATCTCCAGAAGCCCTTCTGAACAAACTGATGATCTCGATGCTGATCATGGAAAACCCGGAAGAAATTACTGACCTCATTTATCCGATTTTAAAACGTTTCATTGGAACGAGTCGCATGACAGTGGAAGAGCAGGCCCTGTGCGAATTTTTCAACGACTGCGCAAATGCGCGAGAGGACGATGGCCTTGATTGACGAAGATAGGGTAACTAAAGCACTTCAATACCTAGCCATGACGGATACCGAAGCAGCGAAAGCCAAAGCCAAAGCAGAAGTAATGAAGAAGCACGACAAGACGGTAAAAGCCTACGGCTTTCTCGACGCATCTGGAACTGTTGCTGAACGCGAAGCGCAGTCCGTCACAACTGACCAATGGAGAAAGTACGAGAAGGATTTACAGGAAGCAATTGTCGATTCAGAGACGATGCAAAACAAACGGGACACTGAGAAAGGAATAGTTGAGGTATGGAGAACGGAACAAGCGAACAGACGGAAGGGGAACATATGAACAACTCGGAAGAACACGGGCTACTTCCCGGCGAGTCGGGAATGACCATGTCCGCGCAAATCGATGAGATCGCAACAGCCATGAATGCCGCTCTTGCAGACATTGAGGACGTTAACAAGACTACACAAGGGTACGGCTACAAATACGCGCCGTTAGATGAAGTACTTCCTGTTATCAGGGCGGCATGTTCGCACCATGGCCTGTACATGTTGCAAAGCCCTTGGTCTCCCTCGCACTCGCAACTTGGGGTAACAACTTTGCTTACCCATACTTCTGGCCAATGGATATCTACCAGATTCGCTATGCCAGTTGAGCAATTGAAAGGCATGAATCTGTATCAATCCAGTGGTGCCGCCCTGAGTTACATCCGCAGGTACCAAGCGCTTTCTCTCTGGTCGATGGCTCAGGGGGAAGACAACGACGCTGCGCACAAGAAGACTGATAAGCCCGAAACCAAAAAAGATCAGCCGTTGCCGGAAACCCCGAAGACAATTTTGAACGGCCTTACGAAGGCCGCTGCCAAGGGACCCGAGTCTTTGACTAAGGCTTACGAAAAGTTATCTGATGAACAGAAGGCCAGCATCATCCCAGCAGACAAAATCAACTTGAAGGCTATAGCCCGTGGCGTACATTGACGTAGTTCAGGGGACCGACCTCTGGCTGGAATACAAATCCTACCTGTTGAGCGCTTCCGTCTCTGCCTCCGCAGCAGGACTTAAAGCCGCCTACTCTTCTCGAAACAAATGCTTTGAGGAGTACATGGGTAGCAAGAAAGAAGTTACCAGTTTCATGCAATTCGGGACGGACCATGAACAGGATGCGAAACATGACGGGGAACTTGCAATTGGTTCTCTCAGTCACGATGTTGGTATTTTTATTCACCCTGATCACGATTGGTTGGGTGCTAGTCCTGATGGGAAGTTTATTGGACTGGGCCTGCACGAGATTAAATGCCGTGACACAGAGCCATATGCCGGAATCTCTCCGCAGCACATGGCACAGATACAGGTGCAACTTGCTTGTTCCGAAGAAACTCAGTGTTTTTTCCAGTCATGGACGCCGCTCGAACAAAGAATCTGGATAGTGGAGTATTCGCCTGAGTACTGGGCATGTTTGTTTCCGCTGCTAGAAGAATTCTGGGAATACGTTTCCAGTAAGAAGAGGCCCCCACAGGTAAGACCTAGACGAGTCATCCCCGTGGAGCCAATAACAACACTTTTTTATGAGGGCGCGCACGATGGCATACGAACATAAACCCAACCGGGGTTCCCTGTTGAAGAATCAGAATAAACAAAAGGATACTGACCCCTCTTGGCGTGGCGATGGGTTGATCGACCTCGCGGCGCTGGGCCTCGGCACTGGTCAGACGCAGGTCTGGCTTTCGATTTGGGTTGATCAGACCAAGTCTGGAGAAAAGCGCTTGTCACTAAGCATTGCGCCAAAGCAGCCCAGAGAAAGTGATGCGCCACAGCAAGGGGGGTTTGATGATGACATACCTTTCTAAGAAGGTGGAGATGATGCGCTCGTCAATACCAGTAGATGGGGAAATTTACTCTATTGTTAGCGCCCTCCCAGAGTCTGACGCTGAGAAGCCAATACTGATAACTCAGGCCGACGCAAGAAAGTATTTGGGCGTATCCAAATACACATGGGAACGTTACCTGAAACAACTTGTCCCCACCCACAAATTCGGAAGACGCTTGTATTACAAAAAGGTTGATCTTGATAGTGTGGTGGATAAAATGGCAACCGAACCCCTCACGAGAATAAACCGGAAATAAAAATGGATGGTCTATTTAAGCGAGGTAAGTACTGGCATGCGAACAAAACAGTGAGTGTGCCACCAGAGGCGGCTATTGGGTCAGAGCATAAAACTGTGATTTCTTGCACCTTGTCAACAACGAACAAGAAAATTGCGCAAGCGGTTCTCAGAAAGTTGGAAGAGAACGCTGCTTATGATCTGATCAACGGCAAGAGCCGTCACTGGATGTTTGATGATGCAGCCAAGCGGTATTTGGATGAGCGAAGAGAGCGGAAGTCGTGGTGGGAAGATTGTCGGCGGGTGGATCACTTGCTCGACTACCTCAAGGATGTTCCTCTGAGGCTAGTCGATGGTGACCATGAGAAGGTGAAGCAGTTGGTCGCGGATTGTCAGGCCAAGGGCAACGCCCCGGGGACCATCAACCACCACCTGAAAGTGATTATCGCGATTCTGAATTCTGCTCACAGTAAGTGGAAGGACGAGAACAAAGCACCCATGTTGGCGCGTAAGCCGTACATTCAGTTGCTACCTACCAACCCGGTAAAGGGCTTCCCCCTGACGCAGGGTCACGAGAAGGCGCTTCTGAATAACCTGAACGCTGACCTCAAGGATGCTGTTCTCTTTACACTCCACACAGGGTTGCGGAATGCGACGGTGTGCAATTTGAAGTGGGACTTTCTGATCCACTACCCTGACGAAGACATTCTCTGCTTTGATATTCCTGAGAACTACTTCGGATTAAAGGTGAAGGATCGACCACACAGGGTTGTTCTGAACTCGGTTGCGCGTGAGATTGTTGAGCGCAAGTTGGGTGAGCATGAGGAATATGTGTTCACTTACGCCACTGGACGTTACAGGAAGCCCTACAGCACCCTGTACACGTCTTCTTGGATCAGAGCAGTGGATACCGCTGGTTTGTCAGAATGCCGCTCAGAGAGCCGTACATCGCGTGGCAGGAGCAGTCTAAGAGTCCATGACCTCAGACACTCCTTCTCCACTCGCCTGCGGACTCAGGGGGTAGGTCTGGAAGACCGGAAAGACCTGATGGGCCACAAGAACAAGGACATCACTACTGGCTACAGCGCAGCGGAAACACAGCACCTTCTGGACTGTGTTGAGAAGTTAGTTGCGTGGTACCAAAAACGCGAACCGTTGTACGTTGCAAGGGGTCAAGCGGGCTTAACAGGAAAATTCGCTACACCCCGTGTCGTAAGTGCTTGATATTAAAAAATGGAACTTAGACTGTTAATCCATATGTCGCTGGTTCGAGTCCAGCCCGGGGAGCCAGTTCGTTCCTGCCTTGTCGTACCTAACCGATTGTTTTGTCGTTTCTTTTCACTTCTTTCGAGGGGTTCAATTTCGGTTAGTGAATTTGACGTGTTTTTTAAAAAGGTAAAGAACGTTTGACAAAGGCGACTACGGGTGAAAGTTTTCACTACACTGACGCTACACTAAAAAATGAGGGGGGCAATTTAAGCGGCAACTTTTCCCTCGCAGGTGGTTGCCCGCCTCCCTCACTTCTCTACTGCTTTACCTCCGGTAATCACATCCCAGTCGATCTCTGAGACCTTCTCCTGAGACGTGTCCTTGACCTCAATCTCCTGCTCAGACTTGGCAGGGATCAAGGCGGCAGCAATCCTGATATATGTAGAGGGGTCCTCAGTTCGGACCTTGGTCACGATGTCTGTGCCATGCTCCTCGAAGTCAGCCAGCATGGCGTCCACAAATGCTTTTGAGAACCTGCTGCGGGCACCTACTGGCTTACCCTTTCGGTTAATTCTGGGGTCGCCCTTGACGAACGGCCTCCCTCGTACTTTTACTTTTGCTTCGCTCATATGCTCTCCTGAAGTTCTTCAGGTAAATGCGACTCAACTTCTTGTCGAAGTTCCCATACGTCTGGCCCAGAGTCTGAGAATGCGCCTTGCTGACTCAGCATCGCGTAACAAGCCGCGAGTTTCGACCGCATGCTTTTTGCACCAACAAGCGCGGCTTGAAACTCGGGGTTGCTAATTCGACGCTGTGTTGGTAAACGCATATTTGGCTCCGGTGAGATGTAATATTCTTCAGTCATGGTCGATTCCCTCCTTTGCGAGGTAATCCCGTAATTCAATTTTTTCGTATTTCCGGCAGAGGTATTTGAGGCTTAGTTCCATCATGTCGTAGTCTCCATCTTCTACGCCATTCAAAACTACAACTCCGTGCCATGATTCCTTGGCCTGCGGCCCGAGGTACCCCTCCTTGTGGAGGTAGCAACTTCCGCAAATCAGCGCTCTTTGCACCTGACCTGTTGGAAGCGCTCTGGCGGCTACGAGTTTCCCTTGCCTATGACCTTGGCAATAAGACAGACCTACGTTGCGAAGAATGTTCTCCGCTGTGCCGCCGTATGCTCGACCTGTGTAGGGAGCATAAAAGTAATGAGTAAAGTGAACTCCGCCAATGGCATTCACTGTTTTAAACGGATGAAATTTCCAGCCATCCCTGTTGAGTGCATCCTCAGACAGCACTCCATCGAGAACGGGATGATCGTTCACATACCTGACTAGCCTGTGTTCGTGATTACCCCCGTGCAGATGAAACTCGGGGCGGCTTTTCATGGGCTTTAAGGTTTTCCAGAACAAGTCCATTGCCTTGTTCCCAGCCTCGATATCTTCAATGACCCGCTGGCCTTCGATCTCTCTCCTGCTGGAGTAGGAACTTAGGGAGGGGAAGTCCCAATGGTCCCCGAGGTGGACGACGTAGTCACCCTCACCTAGGTAGTCTCTGATGGCCCTTGCCGCCCATTTCATCTGGACGATAGGAACGCCGGGTTTAATCTGTGTGTCGGGAATTACGAGTATTTTCATATTTTCGACCGCAGGGAACTGACTCAAGAAGGATGTCGATGCTCAAGACCATCCCCATCGGAATTCTGTTGAGTCCTCCCCACTGGTCTGTGTCCGGCAAGTGTGAGTCCGCCAAGACAACAAAATCTGTTTTCTTTTTGCCTGAAGAAACTAGGTACCCGATAGTGTGAATAATCCAAGGGGGCTCTTCTTTGAATTCTTGCCACCCAGATACGTTGTCTGCATCAATCCATGAAACTCGAACAATCGAATGTGTACAGTTCACTTTCTGCGTTTTTCGCGAGGCGAGGGAATGATGTATCCCACTAGCAGAGGGATCAACATCGGTAAGAGAATAATGGCTCCTATCAACCAAGCCGCCTGTTCTCCCAGTCGCGCAAGCAACCCCCATATGGAGTCAACCTTCTGCTCAACTACGACTTTCTTCTTGTTGAATTCCAATATCGGCTCAACAATAATTTCGCCAGCCAGATCGCCTACTGCCGCTCCTACAACTGCTCCGACTGGGCCTGCTGCAACCGCTCCTACTGCTGTAGTGGCAGCGGTTGTCGATGTTTTCGCTATGGTAGTACAACCAGTGGTCGCAAAGATACAAAGGCTTATTAAGAACAACTTTTTCATAGAGTTTTGTACAGTGATGGGTTATCTGCTGAATCGTATTTCGCTCGTGCTTCTACTACCCGCTTCGCAAGCGCGCCTCGCATCTCTGTGAGGCGATCAATTTCTTTGCGCTTCTCATCGGGTGTCATCTCCTGATCTCTTTCGATCTGACGAACACGTTTAGAAATCCTTCCAAGTTGGGTCTGGACTGTGTTGTAAGTCTTACGCCACTTCAGAAGGTCCCCTCTCTGCGCCACGACCTCCATCATTTCATCGGTCATGCCATGCTCACGGTAATGGACGTATTCGGCGTAGTACTTCTTCACCTCTTCCATTTGCTCATACAGGCGAGTCAGGTAAATCGTGTTTCTACGAGGGCTAGATGAGACAAAGGACTTTAGGGGGAATGGAATTGGTCCAACCCAATCCATCTCGTCAATCCGCTTTGAAGCCCGTGGAGCAGGCTCACGTCCCGTAATGGCTGGTTTGACCTGCTCACGGAGCAAGTAGTCCGCAGAAGCAACAACGTTCGCACCAGCCCAGCCCAGATAACCTTTAATAAGGTGGTCGATCTGAACAGGGGAAAGATGAACATCTGTATCTTCCATCCAGTCTGGCATTAAGACCCCCATCAGTTCGCTTGCTGAGACAGCAATCTCTGACGTGTATGCCCGTTTACGTTGAGTCTTCGGAACCTTCTGCATGTCCCAACTAAGTGACTCAATGCGTCGATCAAGGAAAGCATCCTTGTTGGTCCCGACCTCAATGATTGGTCGGAGCAACTGGGGTCTAGGATCAAATGCCAACTGAGCCATCAATATCTTTCTGATACGGGCAGCCGTGTATGGCGCATGTACCCCAGTGCTATCTATGAAGTTCTTGGTAATAGCCTCTGCGATACTGGTTACCGCGCCCATTTCAAATGGCTTGGGCAGGAAAAAGAAAGTGTCCCCACCGGGCAGTTTGATGGGCCAGTAGGTATCTTTGACCCAGTCTTCTAACTCTTCGTAATCTGGATCACCCTCCATGGAGAGCATGTACCCGATACTGGCGAGGACTAGCGCTCCCGTCACTGTGACCATGCGGCCACGCTCTTCCCCGGTCATGGCTCGGCCTAACTTGTCGAGACCCATGAGGCGTGCGTTGAGAAAAGGGGTCCACGCCGTTAGAAGTTGCGCAAAGGCAAACCTTCCATGGCTGGAGAAGTTAAGCAAGTCTCTCGCTTCAAACGATGCTTGCAGATGTCCCACCTCTCCTCGGCGCTGCATATACAAAGCAGCACGGTTAGCATTCTCAATCTTGTTGCCAACATCCTGATACCACTGGAAGCCCTCTCTGAGGAATCCTGTGGCCTTTTTTGTGGTGTCGAGAATGCGGGACTCTTTTACACCCGCTTTAACCAGCCTTCTTATTGCTGATGGGTCATCATTCAGAAAGCCAAACGAGAATCCGCCACCACCAGAGAGCATAGAAGACTCAACAACACTGCCTTTTGCCATTGCCCTGTACCCACTGGCAACGTTTCCGAAGATGTTGTAATTGAGTTTGCCTACAGCAATTGAGTTGACTGCGTCACGAATAAGGTTTCTTATCCTGAACGCTGGGGATAACGTGGTGCCTAATGTAAATACACGCTTGGTCGTCTGGAACGGCCTGATCCAACTGGTGTTCAGCGTTCCAGAAGTTAGAGATGCCAGTGCATTCAAGACCAGCGGGTCATGTACGTTGTACCAGACCTTTTTCCCTTCCTCCATTACATAGACGTAATTGTCATATTTGCTCTTTCTGGCATGCCGTTTTGCGAACGCCATCTGCGCAGCGTCCTGATCGTCTTCAATCTTTGTTGCAACACCCGCATCGACTGCTGCTTCCATGGCTTCTCTTCCGGCACGGTTCTTCATGCTGGCACTCATTAAAGCGGTCCAGTTCATCACCATGTTGTGCAGGATGTCATGGACACCTAGTTCCGAACCTTGCAACTTCTTGATCGTGTTCTTCATGTTCACGAAGTCGTAGGTTGGAGACGGTCCCCGGATGTTCTCTTTGTCCTTGTGATCAAACTCACGGTAGAAGGGAACGTAGAAGTCTGTCTGCAAGGTCTTACGAAGTTCGGGATCAATGACTCCCGCTTTCTCAGCCATATCCAGCATGCTCTTCTGAATAGTGGATAAGCCACGCATAGCCCTCATGTAGGCGGTAGCCCGATTGCGGCCATCTTCCATACGGCCACGATTCAGTTTCATGCCCTCACGGATTTGCTGTTCTGTGAAGTGCTTCTCCCTACCCTCTTTCATCAGGGTGTCTGCACGGTTCATAGCAACCCATGCGAGGAAGTTATCGACTTCATTACCACCGCCCAGATCACGCAGAACCTCAACCAGTCCTTGCTGATCACGGTCTATGTCGTACCAATCAAATTTGCCGTCCCTAGTAACCTCTTTTGGTGTTCCGTAATTGAGAACAGCGCTCAGTAGCCCATGAGTGTTTTCGGACAGGTGCATCATCTGCCACGCACGTTGAGCCGTATTCGCGCCGAACTTCTCCAACTTTGCAATTGGGCGGTAGGTATCAATCATCCCTTGCACCAGCCAATCCCAACGGCTTAGACGGGACTCTTCTAGATGCTCAAAGAGGGTGCGATTCTTGGTATGAGTCAGTTCGCGAACAAGACCTTCCTGCACCTCATTTCGTTCCACCGGAGGTCCCAGTGCGAACATGGCATTGTCGTCATTGATGACGGCTGCTGAGTTGAGGTCTTGTCTTGTCTCTATCGCGACAAGACGCTTGAAAAGATCGGGCTTAACTCTCTGGATTGCGCGTTTGAAATTAGCGTAGTCACCGAGTCTGTCTAGTTGCTTATCCGTCAGCGGGGCTAAGACATCACCAAGCCTGTGAAGGATGTAAAACTCCAAGGCGTTCGTTCCTTCCGCTTTACCCTCAGCAAGCATCCTGACCGCTTTGTCCATATCGGCAAAGTCAATATCTTGTTTATGCGCATTGTTGAAGGAGACAAACGGGAACGAACCAATAGCCGTGGCCATGTCCTTTGAGTGGTTGCTGACCCGAATGACCAACTCTGTCCCGGTGCGATTGTTCTTGAACAATGCGTACCGAGAGGTCAGGTTAGTTGTGTCTGCTGGTATGGGGAGGTGTACATCTACCTCTTTAATGCTCTTACCCAGCGTATCCGCATGCTTCATCATGCGGTTCATGTTTTTGCGGAGTTGCGCTTCCTCCTTGCTTGGGAGTTTGGTTCCGTCCGGGTTTGCTACCCTGTACTGGATATGACGCGCGGTGAAGTCCCTGATGGGCTGCGTGTATTCAGGAAAGCCGATTGTTCTCTGCCCAAACGCGGGAGAGTCGTTAAGCAGCATGTACGGAGGCGTGTAGCCTTGATCCGCTGCTGTTTTGAGGCTGCCCTTTTGACGTAACAGGTCAGACACAAACCCTGAACCACCACGAATGATGTAGCCGATTTCTCGATCAGTGATCTTAAAATTGGTGCCGAATAACCTGTTTAAGAATGCACGAACAGCAACCCAAATCTGTCCTCTTATCGAAAGAGTTTGCTCACTGGTGTCTTCAGCAATGCGGGCGATAACCTCTTCAACAAAAGCGTCAGAAGATTCGTTTTGCAGCCTGCTTCCGTAAGCCTCCCTGACGTAATCAAAGTAGGGTTTGAGCGCTCCGTCCTTCTGGTTGTTAATGTCCAGAATAAGTTCAGCGTAAGACCTGTCGCCCAACATGCGTCGGAGACCATAATGGACGCCAACCTCATGCAGAAGTATCTTCCCAACATTACCTTCGTTAAGCCTGCTGGTAATCAGATAAGTCTTAGAGGTTCGCTTGTCGTAAACCGCTCTAACCCTTAGCGCTGCATCACCCGTAATCAGTTCCTGTGGAACCTGTTCTACAGACCTGACGATTTCGAGAATACCTTCGCTTTCAAGTTTGTCTACGACGGGGCCAAACTGCTTTTGTAGAACCTCTCTGGCCTTAGAAGTAGAAAGCCCGCTCAAGGCGGGCTTTTGTTCAAGTGACCAGAACGTTTTGTCTGGTATGGGGACCTCTAGTGTATTTAGGGTGTCCTGATCCCAAAGAACAATGTTGTGAGTCCCTTTCTTTGCTCTTCTTGAAACGCCGTCGTAATATTTAAGCCCCGGAACGTCTAGTGAATTAAGCGCAAGGGATGCGTTCTTTTTGCTCTGTAAAATTTGCTCAAGGGCTCTGTACAGCGTTGCGCCTGTATCGTTATTTTTGACACTTAGACTTAGATTTTCAGAAATTTCGTCAACGTAACCTTGTTTTTGAAGTGGAGTCAGTGCGCCCCAATCTTTGTCCTCAATGGCGAAGTATTCTTTTGCTTCTGAAAGACCAACTGCTTTTCTTGTCAACTCAACCAACGCAGCCTTTACCTTTGGTGGCTGCTTGCTGAACGGCGCATCCCAGTCGAGCAAGTTGTCGATAACACTGTCGTCTAACTCGACGGTATAAACGTTGCCTCCCTGCTCTGTGGTGATTTTGCCGATGAGACTGCGATCTTTTCTAGCGCGATTTAAATAATCTTGATCCGTTTTGGCTGTTTGTTTAGCGGCCTCCTGAGACGAAAACTCAAGTTCGGCCAGATAACCCAAAGTACTTAAATTTGGAGCGACTACGTCAAGGATGGCATTGTGTAAATCGTCTGCGTCTCTGCCAAGAGCCTTGAGTGCTTCCTCTGTATTTTTGGCTTCGTCAAACTGCTCTAATGTCCTGTCTCTTTTATCAGCGACTTTTTCCCTCTCGGCAACTAACCTATTAAATTCTTCTAAGTTATCTGGATCGAGAAGGAATCGTCTGATGGGGTCAATCTCTGCCTGAAGTTCATCGCCTTGATTAAAAGAGTCATCAAGAAATTCTTGCTTGAGTTGGAGTATCCCTCGCTCTTCGTTTCTGGCATAAGAAGCGGATATACGATCTTTTTGATTTGTAACATCGTATGGTTTCCCGTCAACAAAGTACTGTTTGGGGGATAACGTAGTCCAATAATCTTCTGCAACACCTTTACGCTGTGCGAAGTAGATGCCCCAGCCAAATGCTTGCGCTCCTTCTCCGCTTCCCAAGAAGTTCAGGTCTGGAACTCCTGATGCCCATGTGCCGGGTGTGCCGTGGTGAAGTAATGCGAAGGCTCCGGGCGCTTCTAGTTCAATCTCCTCAAAGACAGCAGCAACTGTTCCCCTACCCGTTTTGACGTAGTAACCCGCATAGCCTGCGTTCTTGATGGCCTGTTCATAACGGTTGACTCGATCAAAGGTAGTAGCAGTGTTTAGTCCATCAGGGTCACGAGCGAAGTCATACAGCCGCGCAAACGGAATCTTTGCCTGATACTGGTTGGGGCCGAGGCCCCCTTCTCTGCGGTAATCAAGAAAACCGAAATAGGTTCGGTCTACATAGGTGTCGGGAAAGGATTCCTTACGCTTCTTCTCAGCGCCTTGATATCCAGTGCCGTGGTAGGAGGGGTCAGTTTTGGTGAGGTTCTTTTGCTGGGAGTAATGTACAAGAACAACTTCATCGCTCTTTACTTCCGGCGCTAAAGAAAAAGCCCCCTGATCGGGGGCTTCTTCCTCAAGTAAGAAGTTTCTTTGAAAGATTAGTTCTTGTATTAAACCGGACTCTGACTCGGGGTCAAGTTCTGCTATTTGAGCCTCGATTTTTCGTATCTGAGACTCTAAAGAAAAAGCCCCCTGATCGGGGGCTTTGGTGGGGCTGGTCTCGGCGTCTAGCGGGGGTTCTCTAGCGCCTCTATCGCTTCGCGGCCTACTTGGTCGGCCATCTTCTTGAGTTGCTTTTTCTTCTGGGACTTTGACGCCGTACTCTGCGGCGAGTTTGTTAAATGCCGCGAACCGACTATCAAGGAATGGGAGTAGATCGGAGAATCCGGCTTCGCGAATTTTATCCCTGATACTTTCTCCATATGGGTCTTCATTCCAGTTCGCTTCATGGTACTCCCCTCGCGAGGTGAACCACTCTGTTTGGAACCCGAACTTTTTGCTTGCTTTGCCATTGAACCTGCCTATGCGTCTTGCGAACTTTGATTTGTCTAGGTCGAAGTTGAGAACAATTATATCCGTAGGAGAAATTTTTGTGTAGCCAGAATCAACGCCAAGGCTCTCACGAAGTTCTTTGTAGAAAAGCGCTTCTGATGCTCCACCTATTTTTCCTTTGAACTTAAAGTGGGCTCCTACAGTGACCGCGTCCGAGTCTACGTCCAAGGAGTTGTCAGGAATAGCCCATGGAACAGCAGCCTGTCTGAAGATGTACTGGACTGCCCATGAGTAAACGTCAGCGATTTGATTCGTATCACTCTTAGGTGACAGGGTCATCAAGATGTTGGGGTTAACAGTCTTCTCGTAACCGCCGACTCCGGGCTTCTGCTTGACGTATATGTTGGCTATCTTCCCCAGTAACGCATCGGTGCCGTTACGGGTTTGAAGCAACTTGGCTGCTCTGTTGGTAAAGTTCTCCCGCTGGACGTAACCCAACTGACGGATAGGCTCGTACTCTGGAAGGGATGTATCAGGTACGGCTTCAAAGAAAACAGTTCTACGCCCTTTGAGCGGGCCTATCGGCATTACAGGAGCCTGAGACAAAGCCTGTTCTCGACGTAGGCGCTCTACATAGGCATCAAACTCCTTGGTCAGCCTCTTTGTCCAGAACTCCTTCTCCTGAAGGCTATCGGCAAAGTTCTGAAGTCCTGCTTCATCTATACGGACCCCTGACTTATTACGAGTAACAAACTGCTCCTCGGCCTGTTTTACTGCCTCCTTTATAGTAGGCTTACCTTTCTTCTCAGCAGCGGCCTGCTCACGGGCTGCCTGAGCCACCCGTCTTCCCTCTTCTTTACGCTCCGCTTTGGCGTCCTGTAACTGAGTGGCAACCCGAGCCGTATCGGACCTTGTTACCCCTGTTTCAGCAAGTCGGTCATCGATCAGGTCGATGTAGTTTGGAATGCTGATCTGGTCAACGGATGAAGCCGTCAGAACAGGATTGGCTAATCTAGGCTTGTTCTTGACTGGGACCAGATGAATCTCATGCGCATCGGTCTCTTTATTGAAGACGCGGCTGAGTCGGTACCCCTTGGGTCTGAGGACTTTATTGATAGAAGGGCCAGTCGGCTTTGCCAGCGCTCTCTTATAAGAAAGAACGACGTCCTGAAGTTCTGACTGACTAAGGTTGCGCTCTACCGGAATGTTGTACTTATCAACAACCTTACGAAGTTCGTTGGTAGTCAGTTTCCGAGGATCGCCTTTTACCCTGCCCTTGCCTGTAATAAGTTTGTCAGCCGGAAGCCGTTTGAGGAAATCCCTGCTTTCACGACGTATCGTGGCTGCACGTTTTGCGGAGACCGTGGGGGCCTTCTCAGCGCGCTCTGCTCTGCCCTCCGCAGTACCTAGTTCAGCCTGCTCTTCCAGTGCGGCCTGAGCCTGTACACGCTGGAGACGAGCCTGCTCTTGTTCAAGGGCTGGGCCTAGGTCTTGCGCTGCTTCTGTTTCCTGAACTGCCTGCTGCGGCGAGACTAACGGAGCAAGCGCAACATTGTCAGGCGATATCATTAACTGGCCTCTCGACCAATTCGCTTTCAACAAGACGTTTTCAGTAGGCACTGAAACGCGCGCCACTGACTGATTGGCCCCGGGAGTTACGCCCTCTTCTGCTATGGAGGCAACAACGGCGCGTTTAAGCCCACCTCCCGCCTGCATTGCCGCTTGCTCTTCTTTAGTGAGCGGGGCATACATAACAAGGGAGTCACCCTCAAGTTCTCTCACCGCTCCTTGTAAGCGTCCCTTGTAAGTCTCATAGTTGGGAAGATCAGGTAAAGCGCTGACTACCGACTCAAGAGGCGTCGTAGCGTCCACCCTTCCAACCTCTCGTTCCATCTCTGCGACTTCAATCGGGGCTAGGCCCTCTTGCCGCTCAAGGACGGTATCAACGTCGTCAAGCCTTTGCCTTAGCGCTTCATTTAACGCACCGGGATCGATTTGCGAGTCTTTACCCTGCGCGACTTTATCTACCTGAGCCTTTCTTGCTTCCTGCAATAACTTCTGGGTTTGCTTTTTCCCGGCAGACAGCGACTTAGATATTCCTATCTGTGCAGCACTTTGCCCCATTCCCGCAAAGGCTTCGTGCAAAGCATCAATAGGCTTGACTTCACCTGAAGCGAGGAATTCTCCGCTTAGTTCTCCGAAGCCTTCCCCAGTAGATTCCAAACCAAGCGCTGCTGCACCTCTGCCAATTTTCGGGGTGAGCCTATTTGATTTGGCAATGTATTTCTCAGTGTGCGCAGCAATCTTTTCCGCAACATCTGGTCTGGCATAGGCTTTAGCAACAGATGCTGGATCAGCGATATCCGCGCCAGCATCCATCAGTTCTTTTTCTACCTTCTTATTAAGTTCTCGACCCGGGGCTGTAACAACACGCCCTGCCAACTTAAACGAGAGCGCATCTACGAGCGCGATTGCTGCACCTTTGGTTAGACCTTGTTTTGCGGCTTCCGCTCTGAAATCGCTGTCCGCAAACACAGAACGAAGGCTATCAGCGTCCGTTACGTCAGCGCCAAACTCTCTCGCCAGTTCCAAGGTCTTGTGACCAAGTTCAGTCGCGATGGTTCCCGCACTCATTCCAGTCAGGAAACCAACACCTGAGCCAGCGCCGGGGGCAATCATTGTTCCCACCTTAGCGCCCGCTATACCCGTGCCTAAAGATGGGAGGAAGTTCGCAGCGTTTTCTACAATTGAGTAGGAAAGCGCCTTGGGGTCGCGCAAAATCTGATAGGCACCGCCGCCAAGTGCCCCCAAACTTTCCCACCAGCCCTCAGCATTATCCCAACGTGTAGAAGCGGCAGCCAACCTTTGATTGAACGCATCCATGTACTCTGGCTGAGTTGAGTTTCGGTAATACTCAGCAATGTTGTCAGCCATGTCTGGGCCACCAGCCAGCATGGATACGGCTTGCAATGAAGCCGTTGTTCGCTCTAGGCCACTTCCCCCAGCATGCAGTAAGTCAGAAAGATATCCAGAGGATTCATAATCTGGTTCTTGCTCTGCTGCTGGCTGCCCAAATAAATCGAATACGGAAAGCGTTTCAGATGACTGTTGAGGCTGGGGCGAGGAACCGAAAAGATCAAATACACTAAGATTATTTTCTGATGCCATTAACTAAGCGCCCGATGGTGGAACTAATAACGCGGTGTACTTTCTGGCCAAGACGTCTGCAAACACACTGTTAGCACCGGCTGCATCCTTTGAAAGACCAGTCATTATTTTTTTAAGTTCCTCCAATATCGTTTCTTTAGGAATATTGGCAGCCTGCATGCCTGCAATCAGTTCATCAATAAAGGCAGCAGATTCTTCAGCGTCGTATTCGTAAACCTCTTTTTGGGTGGGTACATCACCTGCCCCAATGACACTGGATACCACTGGCTCCGAAGTAGTAGCGGAATCGGTTGGCTGACTACCTCTCATTATTGGAGCAGTAACAGAAGCGGTTGGCTGACCCATGACTTGGCCTGCTACCTCAGCCTGTCCGTATGCGGGGGATTGCCCTGTTAGTGGGGCCGTAATTAGCCCTGCGTCTGCCCCTGTCACCGTTGGGGCTGCTGCGTTTTGTTCTGCAACCAGAGCCGCATTTGTTGCCTTCGCCTGTTCAGCAAATGCGCCTAACCCACCAGTTACGTTTGCTTGCGCAACTCTTTCGTCGTTTACCGCTGCCCCGGCTGCTGCCAGTTCAGGGGTAACGGCTTCCTCGATAAACCGCTTATTCGCGGTTGTGACAGTCTTGCTTTCTGTAACTTTTCCCGCTTCTGTTTTTGTTGCACTGCTTTTTGTCGGTTTTTCAATAACGAACAGCGGAGGGTTTGCTTGGATGCCCTGCTGAAACAGACGATTTATGTTGCTTGCGCTCGTGTATTCCTTCAACTTATCCGGCTGATCTGCGAACCGGGCGGTTAACTGATCCTTGATTGCTTTTTTAACTGCGGCTTCGCTTTCAAAAGTTAGAGTTTCACCACTTCCTATAACTGGGGCGGCTTGCCCATCAGGACTTGTCTGGCCCGGGTTATACGGAACAAACTCCATAGAGACGCTGTTTTGCCAGCCGTATGTTGGCTGAGTTTCAACAGACTCAATTTCTCCCGTAAGTTGATTTTGAGTAGCAGTCCGATTCTCAATTTTCTTCCACTCCCAAGTGCCAGCCTTCGCAGCGGCCTGAGAGGATTCAAAGTCGGCCTGCTTTCTTGTGTCCTCATTGCGGAGTAAGTCGATCTTTTCTTGGTTCTGGGAGATTTGAATCTGGTTGGTGTACTGATCCATAGCCATGGCAGTCACCTTAAACATCTCGGCTCTTGCCTGTTTGGCTTCCTCAGCCTGTGCCTCAATCGCAGATATTTGATCCTGCGCCATCTGCGGACCCATCTGGAACAGGCCCGCACCCATTGTTGATAGTGCTGCACCAAATGCGCTCATACCATTCCTCCAGCCATGGGCTGACTGATGTTGTCGTAGTTGCCATCAGCAACCGCATCGATGAATCCGACCACGCTCTCTTCAGGCAATGTTCCGCCTGCTCCAAACATCTTTCCAAGTTCCCCAGCAACCATCGTTAAAGAGATGTTCTGATTGCGCTGAAGTTCTTCTTGAGAGCCCGGTTGATAGGTTCCAGTCTGAACAGCCATGTCATATGCTTCCGATACGACCTCAGCCGATACGTCCATGAGGTGGTCATAAGGAATACCCATATCCAGTGAATCAACAGCGCTGACCTCTGGAACAAGAAGATTGAGTGAGATCATTGCCAAATCTTCGACAAGGTTCTCTGAACCCTGAAGCACTTCCATGAATTGATCAAACTGATCGCCGTACATTTTTTTCTTCGATGAAGCAATCATCTTTCTTGCCGACTGTTCAGCAGACTCATCATCCATTTCCAAAGCCTGACTCTGCATAGGAGTCTGAAGCATGCCTTGAGACATTGCGTCTGGGGGCATGGGTCCCATAGGGCCTTGAGCCATACCCGGCTGCTCTGGCGTCATGGGCGGAACGGGTGCGCCTTGATCAGGCATCGGTTGTTCAGGTACTACCTGCTCTTCGTTGATCATGTTATGAGTCCATCTGGATACATTGCAGTGCCATCTGTGTATCTTTCATTTCCGGTAGGTTTCCAGTTTCTGGTCCTGTCCAGTTCCTTCTCCTTATCTTTCGCGCTGGCATAAGCGCCAAGGCCGCTCATAATCAATCCGCCACCCTGAATGGCCCAGCCCATCTTCATGGCTGCCATACGCTCTGTGTGCCGCTTTGCGGCTTCCTCGGAACCCTGCTTTATGTTCTCAAGCATCACATCAAACAACCCAGTAGATTGGGTTCGGAGGCTGCCGAGGTAGTCCCCACTTTGGCCAGCGCTTACAAAATCTGTTGCTGGCTTTGCGACGGCTGATGCCGTTCCTGCGCCAGCATCGGTCATTAGCGGCTCTCCCGAAGAATAAGGTGTCATATTTGTAGAGCCAGTAGCCAGCCCCTCAGTAGTGCCCGTAGCAGCATTGACAGCCTCTCCACTAGCGGACATGGCTATATTCCCAGAAGCCGGAAATGCGGTTTGCGAGGCTACAGTTGCGACTGCATCAGGAGTAGCGCCGAATCCACCGATTAAAGACTGCCAAGCAGATTGAGTTGAACCAGAGCCCCAAGCCGTCTGAGCGGCATTAACTCCAAACGTTACCGCTTCGCCAACCTTCATCCCTGTGCCGACTGCGTTAACAGCAGCGGTGCCTGCGGCAACCTGACCCGATACTGGAAGGGCCCCCATTGCCTGATAAGAGGCTTCAGCAAACGCTGCTGCATTGGAGGATGCTGTTCCAGAGCCAAGACCACCAAGGAAAGATTTCCATACGCCAGCCGACTTAGATACTGATGTTGCTGTGGACATTGCGGCGGCGGACCCACTTTGAGCGCCAAGGCTCATTAAGTACGAGCCGCCAAAGTAAACAGCGGCTGCCACCACTAATACGGGCAACACCTTCTTCACAATCTTGCCTATGCTTTTGAATGCTTTCTTGACTGACTTAAAAATTCCACTCATATGTTTAACCTATAAACTCCGCCGAGGCTCTTAAACCCGACTGCTTGATAGAGACGTTCTGTTCTCTCCGTGTTACCGATTTCGCTAGTAACCGCGAGAGTGACGTCTTGGATGATGGGTCTGGAATCAACCCACTTCTTAAATTTGCGAAGCAAGAAACCAGCCGTGCCCCTGCCCTTGTCGTTAGCGCACAGGAAAAGGTTGGTTGCATAGTGCCTCTTGCTAAACCACAGTTCTTGGCTTACCACACCAAGCGCAGCGCAAATTTCCCCATCCTTTTCAATCACCCACACTTTGTGCATTGGAGACGAAAGCATGTGTATCAGGTTGGTTTTAGCAACCTTATTCTGGAAGGGGATGTCTTTATATCCGCCGTCCTCATGGAACGGGGTAATAAAGTTAATTAGTTGGGGGATGTCTTTGAGGGTTGCTTCTCTAGCCACAGGATGCCAGCATGTTGCGGTAATTATTCTCGGCTACCTTAATCTGGTGAGCGCGCCACTCAGCGCTGTAGTTGCCGGTTCCGTAGTCAGCCTCAATCTTTTGAATCGTGGCGGCATGCGATGCAGCCGCATTACGAGAACAAGCCTTCGCGTTTTCGCCAGTAGTGTGTTCCAAGCCTATTGCTTGCGAGGCAAGATTGGATTCAGTCGAGAACTGCGTCTTCCAGACATCAAATTCTCGATCAAGATTCCGCTGAGTTGCTTCCCACCATCTAACTACCGCTTTCTCATTTCTTTCGTAGGCTTGCTGCAAGGCTTGGTTGTAGGTAGTAACGCGCGCGCCAAATTCATTTAACTGAAAATTAGTTTTGGTTAGATAGTCTTGCATCAAAAATTCATTGACAGCCTTTTGATTTTCCATGCCTTGCGTAAACAACGTAGCGGCATCTTGTTGCGCGATTGGCAGGATGTTTCTCATAGCGGCATCCACACCAGCAGAGGCGGCCATGGTCGTATTAAGTAAACCGCTTTTGTTTGCCTGTTGTTTGGCCAGAGTGATGGCTTGCGCCATATAAGGATTATCCTGCTGCATCATCTGACTCATGCGATATTCCACAAGTTCTTGAGGGTCAACTGTCCTTTGTGAAGGCGCAGGAATATCT